>Ga0232063_1166535_pt1 | contig 12956 bp, 2 predicted proteins | sample LAC_MetaT_7_FD_165509 | JGI IMG/M metagenome (GOLD analysis project Ga0232063, IMG submission 165509) | Metatranscriptome of anaerobic ammonium oxidizing microbial communities from anammox membrane bioreactor (MBR) in UC Berkley... | ecosystem: Engineered > Bioreactor > Anaerobic > Unclassified ... | reverse complement strand
TTATTATTTAGACATTTTGTAAATTATGGGGGATGATTATACAATGCTTAACTATGGAAATAATTGTATTTATAACAATAATTTATGTTTTTTATTAACTAATTTAAAGGAACTCGTATGAAAAGGTTACAATCTTTTCTAACACTGCTTGTTCTATTGTTGATATCTGTTACAGCTTCCTTTGCTGCTACTTTAGAAGTAGGTTCAGGTAAACCTTATACAACAATTCAAGCAGCGGTTACTGCCGCAAGTGGTGGAGATATAATCGAAGTATATTCAGGTACATATACTGAGAATGTCAATATCCCTGCTGGTAAAAATGGTTTAATTATCAGGGAAAAAGCACTCGAAAATGCTATCCTTGATGGTACTACCGTTGGAAATCCAAAAGTTGCTTTTAGAGTAAGCTCTGATAATGTTACTATTCAGGGTTTCACTATACAGAATTATAAATATTCTGGCGCAATTAATGTTGGCTACGGTCAGGCTCAACGCGGTGTTGCTATTGAAGCTCTTAATGCTTCTTCGCAACATACTTTCACTAACAACACAATTAATAATTGTAATTGGGGTATTTATGTTCGTGAAGGTAATAATTTAACTATTCAAGATAATGAGATCGATAATTTTATTTCAACAACTTATGCTGGCACTTGGTCTGAAACTGGCGGTGTAGGTATAGCTTTCCTAAGTAATGGTATTGCTATGGATGGTAATTTTATTAATCAAAATCTTCTTAATAATGTTGGTACTTCTGGTGCTTATGGTATTGTTTATGGTAGAAGAACTGGTGGTAACGTTGGTTCTGATTTTGTAAAAATTACTAACAATAGTGTAGTTAATGGTAGTAATAATGGTTTCTTTGCTTATGGTATTTTTAATATTAAATCTAATGAAACCATTAATTTTAGCAATAATACTTCTAATGGTAACTATTCTGCTTTAGATATTGCTTCATCATCAGCTACTGATAATGAAGATGTTACTTTTACGAATAACTCTTTTATCTATACAAACGGTACTGATGAAGTTAGGGCTAGTGATAATTATTCTGGTGAAAAATTGTGGGAACTTATGATGACTAACGGAAACGTTTTTTCATCTGGTGCCGACATTTCTAACACTATAGTTTCGGTAGATTATACTAACAATGTTATTACATCTAATGGAACTTATAGATATATTTTAAATAATTTAAATAGAGCTGTTACAGAAGCCGAATTCTATTTAGCAGCTCCTAATCCTAAAGTAAGAGTTTATATTACAAACGGTACTTACGCAGGTGGCACTGCTACTATTAATGGTATTGGAACTAAGGATTTATTTATTCAAGGTCAATCTTCTAATGCTATTATAATGAATATTGCAGGAGTTTCTCCTATTATAGATATTCAAGCTGGTACTGTTGAAATTGATCCGCTTACTATTACTTCAGATCTAGCATCTGGTAATGTAGTTGCTATCAATGCTAATTCTGCTAATACTAATATCCATGATGTAGTATTTACTTCTACTAATAATGGCGGTAATAGCTATAAAGCTTTAATTGTTAATAACGCAGCATCTGGTATACTTTTTGAAGATAATAATGTATCTGGTGCTATTTATAGTGCTATCGATTATGATTCTCAGAATGGTAAATTTACTTGTAATACATTTAACAATGATGTAGCTGTAGCTTCAAATAGTGGTATTTATGTTTATGATATAAATTCTACAGGTGAAGTTGTTAATTTAATTGTTGAAAGTAATAATTTCAAAGGTAACTTTGCTACTTCTATTCGTGCAGATGTCTCAGCTAATGCTGGTAGTACAATTAATATTGGTAGCTTAAACAAAGGTAATACTTTTGAAAGCTCTTTGAGTACTGCTACTGCTATTAGTATAACACAAATTGCAGATAATCAAGTTGTAGTAAAAGGTAATAAATTTGATGTAACTTACCAATATTTCTTTAATAATACTGCTGCATTTGTTGTAAATGCTGGTTTCAATTATTGGAATGTAGCTACTCCTTATACTACTACTATACCAGCTACAATTACTGGTGCAGGTGCATCTAATATTGCATGGTTGCCTATATTTACCTCAGGTACTGATGTAGATAATACAAGCTGCGGTTTCCAACCAGATTCTACATCTATTTGGACCCCAGTATATACTGCACTTAATTTTACAGATGATATTTATCAAGCTGCTAATAAATTTTATTTAACAGTAGAAGCAGCTTTAAATGATCCATCTACTACCTCAGGTACTAATGATAATGTATTCTTATATTTAACTCAGCTTTATGCAGAAACTAATGCGGCTGTTCTTACTTTTAATTCTGCTGATATAACAGTTGCAGCTGCACCTGCTCAGACAGCTAATTCAAATACAAGACCTTCGCCTAGTATCTCTTCGACTTATGCTGGTCCTATTTTTGATGTTAACTATGATAATACTGGTTTCGATAAATTAAAATTTATTTCTGGAACTAATAGTGCGTATTATCCAATTCAAGTAACTGAAAATGCATTCCATTATTTAAATGTATTTAATTGTATTTTTGATGTAAGTAATGCTTCTGGTCCAGATGCGGCTATATTTTTCTCAGGTACTACATCTAGACAATTTATTCATTTACATAAAAATAGCTTCACAATTGGTAATGGTAATTATGCAGTTGATTTTGGTACTACTGCAGCAATTATTAACTCAGGTATGGATATAGATAGTAATACTGTGACCGCTACTGATAATTTATCTAAAGCTATTAGATTTGGTCAAGTTGATAATTTAGATATTTTTGGTAATAACTTTGAAGCAGGTTTAGAATTTAATGCTGGTACTGCTAATAGTGATGATATAGATATTTATGGTAATACATTTAATGCATCAACATCAAGTTCAGACAAAGCTATTGAATTTTTACATGATGGTGTTGCAGCAGGTATTTATGATAATGTTCTTATCGAACAAAATAAAATATCTCAATTTAAAACTGGTATTGATATAAATATTACTGGTGGAGCTTCTGCTAACGTAGGTAATTTTTCAAACTGGGGTGTCTATAGTAATTACTTCACTGATATAGGTGCCGATGGTATTGATCTAAATGGTTTGGTTCCAATTAATAAATTGCAAGCAATTAATAATCATTGGCAATCTAATTATGGACCTCAAGCTTATTCTATAGCTCCAGTATGGCATGATGATGCTGGTAATCCTATTATATCGAATTCTTATGGATTTTTGTATAATGATAATTCAGGTGTCAATGTAGTTCCATTGCAAGATGCAACTTACATTCAATTTGTACCTTGGTGGAATGATATTACAGGTACACCCGGTTCATATACTGGTACTTCTTTTGCACCAATTGAAAATAATGAAGTAATTCCAGAATATTTTGCATCATTGATTTTTGCAATTGATGAAACCCCTACTACTGATGATATCTATATGCAAGACGTTCCAGACTGGACTAATCCGAATCAAACACTTTATTATGTAGAATCTAATACAATAGAAAATGCTAATAAGGATTTGAATATTTGGGGTCAACCATTCTGGCCACCTACTACTAAAATTGCTACTGTAGGTAATGATGCAACAGATAATATGTTTTTAATAGAAAATGGTACAGTTGGTCTTAATTTCTTAGGATTTACTTATGACCAAACTGCTGTAGAAGATATTGAAAATGCTATCCAATATGATGTCAATGGTGTTGGTACAGTTGATTGGTGTCATTTCTTTGGTATTAGATCTACTACTGGAGAATCAGATGCTATTTATTTATCTGATGGTACTAATGACGTTACTATAACTAATTCTAAAATTGAAGATATAGCTGGTGCTTCTAGTTATGCTTATTTTGGTATTTATGCTGAATTGGGTAGTACACTTGCTGTAGATAATACTGAAATAATTGGTAATAATAATAATGGTGCTGGTGATACAGATTATGGTATTATGATTTATGATAATACAAATTTGACTCTTACAAATAGTACTATTTATAATTTCAATTCTGATAGTTTTCTTAGTAGTTCTGCATTGAAAATTAATGCAACAGGTACACCTGGTAACATTACTTTATACCAAAATGTGTTTGATAACAATCAATATGGCATATACTTATTAGACGGTGATTTCCAATCAACTACAAGTATTCATAATAACATAATTAGAAATAATAAATATGCAGGTTTATATTATAGCCCAATGATGGCAATATTAAACCCACTTAATGCTGATAATAATAATTGGGGTTCTGATAATGGACCTAAGAGCAGAGCCCAATTAGGTAATACTCAAAATAATACTTATAACGAAATAGCTCAAGGTAATGCAGTTGTAGATGGTGACGCAAATTCTGAGATTATTTATCTTCCATTTAGAAGATGGCAATCAGATGACTTAACAACTAAAATTGCTGGTCCTCGTTTTGCTCCTATCGTTAGAACTAACTCTGCTAATTTAGCTAAAGGTTTGTATGCTAACTTTACAGATGCACATGCTGCACTTACTACTAATCAAAAAATATATGCTTATGCAGGTACTTATACAGAACAATTTAGTATTGATAAATCTAATGTTCAATTTATTGGTAAATTAGCTGCATCTCCATACAGTGTAGGATGGATTTTAGCTCCTAATGCACCACAATTTGTGAATGCTTGGGTAACTGGTACACAAGGTGCTACTTCTGGCGCTCCTGTAATTTCGAACGAAGGTTTAGCTCAACCACTTATTACAGCTGGTCCAGCTAATTTCGATCATGTATCATTCAATGGTTTTGTATTTAATACTAACCCTACTGCTTCTCCAGCAGATGCATATACAGGTAACCCAACTACAGCAATTCAATCTCTTGTTAATACTGATAATATTGACATATCTTATAACTCATTTACAGCTGATGCAAATGATAAAGGTATTAAATTTGGGTCTGGATTGCATAACAAATGGAATTTAACTTATAATAAATATACTGGTTCAGCAGCTGGTTACTTTACTTATTTAGATGCTAGCAATGTAGTAACCGATGTTACAATTAATTATAATGATTTAAATGGTGGTTCTGTTTATATTAATAAAGCAGGTGCTGGTACAATTAATACTATCAGTGTAAGCAAAAACAATTTTGCTAATACTACTGGTGCTATTTTATTAGACGGTAATGTTGGTGCCCCAGGTCAAGATCTATATAATTTAACTATCCAAAACAATAGATTCTTAGCTACTAATACTTATGCTTTCTTAATTGACGCTTCTGCTGATGATGGCATGGTACATGGCTCTGATTGGACAACTAATGTTGTATTCACAAATAATGAAGTTTTAGTTCCAGCAGGTTCTCAGATAGCAGTTGGTTTTGATAATGCTGATCCATTATCTCAATACTCTAACGAAATTACTGCTACTTGTAACTGGTGGGGTAGTGCTTTCGGTCCTACTTTTGCATTAAATCCAGGTGGTAATGGTGCCAGAGTATCTGAAGCTGCTTTATTCGCTCCATGGTTAAGTGGTTATACTAGTTCAACAACATTTGAATTTACTCCTACCGACGCATGTAATGTAGGCGAAAGAGTATGGGTAAATACTACAGGTAATCCTGCAACTAAAACAATTGTATTCCCATCATTACAAATGGCTGTTCAACATCCTTCAGTGGTAAATGGTACAAATGAATTTATTTTTGTATCTGATGCTTACAATAGCCCTAACAATGATGCTGGTTTAAATTATATTGAAGAAAATATTTCAATAGATTGGAATGGTGCTTTTGCTAATACTTTATTCGCAGAAACTCCAAGTAATGAATTGCATGTAAATGGTAATTTTGCTTTATCTGGTACAAATGGTTATGATGTTAATTTGGGTTCAGCTTTAAGAGTAGTTGATACTTTATTCTTAGACAACCCAGGAACAATTGGTCAATTCGTATTAGGTGCAAAAGACCTTACAGTAGAAGGTGAAATTACAGACGCTTCTTATGGTGCGGTAGTTACTAATGGTACTGGTTATTTAGTAAAAGAACATGTAATTACTGGTGGTATCAATAGATTCCCTATTACTTATACTAACTCTGGTACTGCAACTCCAGCTCAATTTGTAGCAAATACTAGTGGTTTTACTTCAGGACAAAATAATATATTGAAAGTAAGAACTAATAATACTAATCCTGTTGTAGCAAAAGGTATGGGTGAAGATGGTTATGATTTGAACAATTTATGGACAATAGATTGGACAAATAATAATGGTACTACTAACCCAGATTTTGCTTTAACTTTAAGATTCTTAGATGATGTATTGAATGATGCTGGTTTCACTTTAAATAAGAATATTGCTTATGCAGCTTATTGGGATATGGCTCCAGTTGCTACTCAATGGACTACAACTAAATCTTCATCTTCTTGGAATGGATCTGATGGTGTAATAGTAAATCATTTGAACTTAGAAACAGGTCAAACAGATTGGGCTCTATTCTATGGTGCTACTTCATTTGCTCTTTCAGACGCTCCTACGCAAGCTAAAAATATTCAATGGATTGGCGGTGACGATAGAAACTTAACATTCCAATGGCAACGTAATGGTACTAACAACCAATTCTATGCTATTCTTGGTATTCAAGGTACTATGACTTCTAACCCTGTTGCTTTTGGTCCAGTTCCTAATTGTGGTGCTGGTGCTTCAAGCCCTTGGACTTGTGCAGCTGATGGATACAATTTCTCTGATGGATATGTTGATAATGTAACTACTCCATCATGGACAAGTGCTTTATTCCACAATGGAGCAACATTACCAGCAGATGTAAAAGTACTTAAAGTAGGTAAATATACTGGCTCATTATCAGAAAACGTTACTGTTAGTGATTTGAACCAAGGTACATATTATACTTTCTTTGTAGCTAACTTTAATTATGGCGATGGTAATACTGCTATTGCTGATATGGAAACAGGTGCTGATGGTATGACTAATTATAACTTAAATAGTAATACATTAAATCCTAGAACTCGTAAAACTCAACCAGCAGTATATATGACTCTTGATGCTTCTTCAGCTTTTGCTGGCAATGCATCAAATAAACCAAACTTAGTATATGGTACTACTTTACCTCACCAAACTCAGCCAGCTGATATGTTTACAGCAGCTAATTATTGGAGAATTAATGGTACTCTTACTGGTAATACTGTTGTTAAAAATCAATACAATAACGATGCTTTAACTGGTGGTAACTATGCAGAATTCTGCAATCCATCTAATTTCTCTGCTAATAATATATTATTGTACTTCAAAGGTTATGGTAATAATGGTGGTACTAACTGGGCTATTAAATACTCAGAAAATAATAACACTTATACATTTACTTCACCTTTCGTTAATTCTAATACAAGCAGAACTCGTAATGTAGCTACTAAATATTATTTAGTTTCTGCTTATGATGGCGATGGCAAAGTTGCTGCTTTATATGATAATAATAAAGACTTACAATTTATTTTTGACCAATCTACTACTTTAGCTTCTGCTATTAGTGGCACTTTACCAACTTGTGCTCACAATGCTGTAACATTTACTTCAAATGCTACTTCAATTCCAGCTGCTAATTTCATAGATTGGGAAGTATCTACTGATAATGGTGCTACTTATTCACCAGTTTCAGTTTTAGGTGCTCCTATTAGTTCAGCCTATGCTGTTAGTGGTACTGATATTAATTTCTCTGACTTAAATTATGCTGATAATGGTAAATTATTTAGAGCAAAATATGTTTCTAATTCAGTTTGTGATTATCCAACATTGGGTGCTGCATATTATACAACACCTATTAAGTTAGAAATTTATGATGATCAATTAACTGGTTCTACTCCTGCTAATGCAGCCGTATGTAGTGATGTTGCTTCTGCTACTTTTGTTTCTAACGAAGGTACTTTAGTATCACCTAACGATCTTACATTAGTTAATTGGGAAGTAAGTACAGATAATGGTGGTACTTGGAATGTTGTTGCTGGTGGAGATTATTCAGTTAATACTGTTGGTAATCCTTCTGTATCTACTTTGACAGTATCTAATATTGTTGGAAAAGATGATTATCAATTCAGAGCAGTTTGGTCTAATGGTGATTGTGCTACTTCTGTACCTACAGGTGCAGCTACATTAAATGTAGTAACTAAACCAGTTGTAGATCCAATTGCTGCTCCTGCTGCTGTATGTATTAATCAAAATATAACAATAGCTTCTAATCAAACAGCTACTCTTACTGGTACTACAACTATTCAATGGATGATTTCTAGTGATAATATTACATACAATGCTATCACTTCAACTAGTGATGCAACAGTTTCTGGTGCTAATACTGCTACTATTACTATCACTCCTCTAACATTAGCATGGGATGGATATTATGTTAAAGTAGTATATACTCATACAGAAAATGGTATCGATTGTGTAACAGAATCAAATGCAGTTCAAATAGATGAATTACCTACTCCTGTATTTAATACAATTGCAAACCAAACTGTTTGCGAAAATACTAATATGACTGTTACTGCAACAGATGCTGCTAATCCTATTAGCTGGACTGGTAATGTTCAATGGTACTATAACAATGCTCCAAATATGACTGGTGCTAATTTAATGACATCTGGTAATACTTACAATGGTAGTGTAGTTACAATAAATGGTGCAAGTAATGCTACATTTACTATCAACTCTACTGATTTAGCATGGAACAATGTATATGTATTAGCTTACAACGACAATGGTTCATGTAGTGGCTATACAGCTTTCCAAGTATCTGTAGATGAAGCTCCATCTGTTGGTACTGCTACAGTTACTGCTGGCGAAGTTTGCGAAGGTCTTTCAGTAGATTATGATGTAACTTATACTCCTGCTTCTACTGCTACTGTACAATGGTATTATAATGGCGTATTAGTAGTTGATGGTACTTCTGTTACTTCAAATGCTTATAATAACGCAACTATCTTAACTACTGGTGGTAATTCTAAATTAACATTATCAAATGTATCTGTTCAAATTGATGGTATCGGTGTTTACGCTGTTGTTTCTAACGGTGTATGTGCTTCTGTAACTTCTAATACTGTAGCTGCAGATATCGAAACTATCCCAGTTGCTCCTTCTACAGTTGGCGCTCAAAACATCTTATCTCATAAATTTGATGTAACTTGGACAGGTGTTGCTAATGCAGATAACTATGAAATACAAGTAAGTGATGTTTCTGATTATAGTAATATAGTAGTAACTCAAACTGTTGCTGCTCCTGCTGTAAATTGGGCTGGTATGACAAATTGTACTTTAGACCCTGCTACAACTTATTATTTCCGTGTAAGAGCAATTAATCAATGCGGTGCTGGACCTTGGAGACAATCAAATATGGTTACTCTAGATCCTACAGTTGTATCATTAAATTATACAGTTGGTAATGGTAATTTTGGTAATGTAGAAGTTGGCTCTAATTCTGTTGCTAATACTTATAGAATTACATACTATCAATTAGACGCTGGTTTACAAGTAGTTGTTCCTACAGATTATGCAATAATGCCTGCTGGTTCAGTAACTTGGTTGAATGGAACAGTTGATTTGACTCCATACTTAACTATGTATTTAGGTACTCCTGGTACTCCACTTACATTAGATGTACAAGTTAGATTCTCACCTACTTCTTGTGGATTAAATAAAGGTGACTTAGTTCACTCTTCATTAGAAACTTGCACTGGTGTAACAGAAATGTTAGAAACAGAAATTAATGCTGGTGCTAACGATGATGTAACTGGTACAGGTGTTGTTGCTGCTCCAACTACTGCTTCTAGCAATGGTGTAGTAATGGAAAATACTCCTGGTACTTTCTCTGCTACTTGGACAAATGGTAATGGTAATAGTAGATTAGTTATCTTATCTGAGAATGCTACTTTAAGTGCTACTCCAGTTAATAATACTACTTATGTAGTAGGCGATGCTATTGGAGATGGTACAGTAGTAGATGTAATCTCTGGTATAGGTAATTCTTCTTCAATCACAGTTCCAGTTGATGGTAAGAACTACTATGTTCATGTATGGGAATACAATGCTTGTGGCGCTAATACTGAACAATATGGCGTAGATTATTCATTCGAACCTTATTACTTAGCATTTGGTACAACAATACCAGATCAAGTAAGTGGTGTAGAATCTGGTAATGTAACTGTTAATCTTACTGAAAGAAATGGTACAATTATCAATAATCCTAAACCAACATTTAATGTATCAATAGCACAAAATCCAGCTACTGGTTCATTCTCAACTAATCCTAACCCTGTTCAATTGGTAAATGGTAATAGCTCAACTACTTTCAAATTTACTTGGACTGAAAATTGTGGTGTAGATGATGGATATTTGACTGCTTCTGCTGCTAATATCAATTCAGCTAATAGTAATACATTTGACTTAAATGTAACTACTCCTACAATGCAAGCTCGTATCATTGTTTGGGTTGGTATTCCTTGTGCTAACTCTACTACATTCAAATGGACTAATGGTAATGGTGCAGGTCGTTTAGTAGTTGCTCGTGATGGCGCTTTACCAATTGCTCCTTCAGATTTCCAAGTATTTGGTGAATATTCTGATTGGTCAGCAAAAGGTGCTTCTAACTTAATTGGCGATGCTTCTTATGCATTAGGTGCAATTACTGGTTCTAATAATGAAATTACTATTACTAATTTGGAAATAAATCATACATATTACTTCAGATTGTTCGAATACAATGGTTGTGTGCCACAGTTAAGAAAATACTTAACTTCAAATGCTACATTTAACCCACGTTCTAGAACAATTAACTGTAAAGAAGGTAACAACTTATTCGATATCGTTTTAGATAAGTTTAATGCTAAATCTAATAATGGTAAAGGTATTCTTAACTTCAATACATTATACGAAGCTAATATCAGTGGTTTTGAATTACGTAGAATGAACGTTACTGACGAAGAAATGGATGGTATTTTGGTTGGTTCTTATATGAATAACTCAGAATTAGTTGCCGCTGGCAATACTATGACTGGTAAATCTTATAGCTTCACTGACAACTCTTCATTACTTGAAGTTGGTAAAACTTACTTATACAGTTTGACTGCAATTGCTTTCGATGGTACAAGAATCGAAGTTGCTGAAACTGAACTTACAATTAATGACGAGGTTTACTCAGGTATTTCTGAATTCTCTATGTCTCCTGTTACTGTAACTAACAATGAAGCTCGTTTTGACTTAACTGTTAATAAAGCTCATAATGTGAACGTTACTCTTTATGATGTAAAAGGACAAAAAATAGCTTCAATAGCTAATGACTATAGAGTTAACCGTGGTACTTCTCAATTTACAACTAACATTCAAAATATTACTAATGGTACATATATGATTGTAGTTGAAGCTGATGGTATCTCATCTGTTCAGAAATTCCAAATTGTAAGATAATCTATCTTATATAAATAAGGCGCCTTCCTATTAGGAAGGTGCCTATTTTTAAAGGTTTTTATGAATTTTAAAATTTTATTCTTATTTACTTTATTATCATTTTTAAACTTATCTTGTCAAGAACAAGATTACTTTAAAATTAATGAATATCCCAAAATCCAGATCATAAATATTGGTCAGGATTTTATTAATTTTAATATCGAACCAAATAACAAAAATTATTCTATTCAATTACTAATTTCTAATAAAGATAATTTTGATAATACAATTGATACTTTGAGTAATACTATCAATTATGACTCTTTAGATTATGATTCTCATAAAATTAATAATAATTTTGTGGTTTATAATGGAAATACTAGTAAAATCAAAAATCTTATCGTAAATAAATTAGATATTCTAAAAAAATATTACCTTGCTCTTTATATTAATAAAGATGGCAAATCTATTCTACATTCAAAATTTAATTTTTCTACTGTGGTAGCTCAACCTACTTCACAGTCTAGAAATATTACTTTTGCTGATGTAACTGATAATGCTATGACTATTTCTTTTCAATCTGGAAATGGTGAAGGTCGTTTAATATTAATGAGAAAGGATTCTGCTCCTGAAATGCCAATTGATGGTATAGAATATAATTATACCACCAAATATGGAGATAAATCTTCCTTAGTAGGCACTAATACTTATGCTATTTATAAATCTAAAATATTTAGTGATGAGAAATTTACAGTTACTAATCTTACTAAAGGTAAATATTATGTAGCAGTTTTTGAATTTAACGGAAGTGAAGATCATATAAGCTATCTTAATGAGTTAAGCGGTAATATTAGAAGTAAGAACACTTCAATTGCTCCGCCTGTTGCTCTTCCTGCTGAAATTATTGATGTGAATAATTTTGTAGCTAAATGGGTAAAAGAGCCAGATGTTCAATATTACCTTTTAGATTTAGCTGAAGATGAAAAATTTTCTAAATTTGTTTTTCCTTACGAAGATGTAGATGTTGGTGATTCTAATATTATAGAAATTGAACTTCCTTTTAATCTTGAAAAGAAAAAAGTATATTATAGGGTACGAGCATTTGTAAATGGAAATATTACAGGTAGCTCAAATGTAATTCAAGTAGAAAAAAATAATACAAAAGGAAAATAGAAAATATTATTGAATTTATAAAGAAATTTTAGAATTTTTGTTTATATTTACAAAATGTGTATAATTTCATTTTGTAAATTGGTATTTAGGTATTATATTAGTTTGTGGAAAATTAGATAATGGATTTTTTTATATAATTAATTATTTTTAACAATTATTGGAGAGTTCTATATGAAATTTCGACAACGGACGATATACTTAATGGTAGCATTGCTACTTGGTGTATTTGTTCAGCAATCGTTTGCTTATGTTCCTTCCATTCAATCCAAAGCAATTACTTTTTCAAATGTAAATGCTACTGAGATGACTATCAATTGGGTGAATGGTAATGGTTCTAACTCTATAGTTCTTGT
>Ga0232063_1095636_pt1 | contig 12999 bp, 9 predicted proteins | sample LAC_MetaT_7_FD_165509 | JGI IMG/M metagenome (GOLD analysis project Ga0232063, IMG submission 165509) | Metatranscriptome of anaerobic ammonium oxidizing microbial communities from anammox membrane bioreactor (MBR) in UC Berkley... | ecosystem: Engineered > Bioreactor > Anaerobic > Unclassified ... | reverse complement strand
TCGGGATTGTCGGACCGAAAATCCTCAATGCAGATGGGACACTGCAACTCTCCAACGGCCCACTCCCGTCTCTCCGGGTGGAGATGACAGATAAGATCTTGTACAGGCTCGTCGGAAAGAAATGGGATCCTGCGATTCGATACGCGGCCCGAGTGCGCACGCGCAGCGAGACAGAGTGGGTCACAGGCGCCGCACTGTTCATCAGGAGTGACGTGTTCCGGGAGCTTGGCGGATTCGACGAGCGATTCTTCATGTTCTTCGAGGACAAGGATCTCTGTGCCCGTGCACGGTTGCGTGGGTATGTGGTGCGCTTTGTACCGGGGGCGGAGGTGATCCACCTGCGCGGAGGAAGCTCAGGGGAACGGCGCGACTGGATTGAACGGATTTATCGGGAAAGTCAATTCCGGTACTACGAGAAACACAGGCCGGCGGTGGAAAGGATTCTTCTCCGGATGTACCTTGCGGCCGTGGGAAAGGTGCCGTGGACGTGATCAAAGTTCTTCTGTTGACCGACGAAGCCGGAATCGGGGGCGGACAGCGGCACATCCTTTCCCTTGCCCGTCTCCTGAATGCAGGCAGATTTGAAGTGATCGTCGGATGCCCCACGGAAGGATATCTTGGCGACGAAGTCCGCCGCGCGGGGATCCCCCATGTGGATATTTCGCTTCCTGCAGGTCCAAGCCCGATTGCGTTTCTGCGAACCCTTGCAATGCTTCGAAGCGTTCGGCCGGGTATCCTGCATACACATGGGGGTACTGCGGGATTTTATGGAAGAATGGCGGCCCTGTTCGTGCAGGGAATCCGCACGGTGCATACCTACCACGGAATTCATTATCTTAACTTCCGAAAGGGATTCAGGCGGTGGCTCTACGCCTGCATTGACAAAGTGTTGCTGCGTTGGACTAGCGGCGTTATCTGTGTGGCAAGGAGCGATTTTGAAGCCGGGACGAGGGCCGGCGTTGTTCCCGGCGATGCGTCCGTCATTACAAATGGAATCGATGTGGATGAATTCCGCCCTCTGACGAGAGTCAAAGTGAGAAATAAGAAGGTAGGAACCATAGGAAGAATGCATGTTCAAAAAGGACAGGAGTACCTTCTCGAAGCAATGCGCAGGGTGATCGACCGCGAGCCTTCGGCAACTCTGAGGATTGTCGGCGACGGAGAGCTTATGGAACGTCTGCGCGCCCAGGCGGCCGGACTGGGGATCGCGGAACACACCGAATTTGCCGGAGCGCGGACGGATACAGCGGAGCAGCTGTCCTCAATGCATGTGTTTGTCCTGCCGTCTCTTTGGGAGGGGTTTCCGATTGTTGTTCTTGAGGCAATGGCCGCGGGAAAACCGATCGTGGCCACAGGCGTCAATGGTGTCTCGGAGATCCTGGAAGACGGCGTGGATTCCATTCTCGTGCCTCCCCGGGATGTTGAGCGTCTGGCTGAAGGGATTCTGAGGCTTCTCTCATCGGATGATCTCGCCGACAGGCTCGCGGCGCGCGCGTTGGACAAGGTTCGAAGAAGCTTCGACGTCGGGACAATGGTGGAACGAACGGAGAAACTGTACGAACGGGCACTTGGATGATACGTCGCCGGAAGATCGGAATTTTGGGCGGTACGTTTGACCCTCCCCATGTGGCTCATCTGATGGTGGGCGAATCTGCGGTTGACGAAGCGGGATTGGATGCAGTCTTCTATGTCCCGGCGTTTCAGCCTCCGCATAAAGCCGGGCTTCCCGGCGCGTCGGCCACCCAGCGCGTGACCATGACCAGGCTTGCCATCAGGGGAAATCGCAGATTCAAATGCCTGGACATTGAGACAAAGCGCAAGGGAACATCGTACACGGTGGATACGCTGGAGGAACTGACGGCAGGAATTCCCGCAACAGAATTCGTGCTCATCCTCGGTGCTGATAGCTTCATTGATTTTCCTGCATGGAAGTCACCTGAGAGGATCCTTCAGCTCGCCAGTCTTCTCGTCTACCCGAGAAACGGATTCCCGTTATCGCCGGATTTGCCGTTCTTTCGCCACGCGGAGATGATGGCGGGTCCGTCAGTTGATGTATCCTCCACCATGATTCGCCGCCGCGTGGCAATGGGCAAAAGCATTCGTTATCTGGTCCCGGACGCAGTCGATCGGTTTATCCGGTCACACGGGCTCTATCGCAGGGATTGACTTGGTGAATGTCGTAATGACCGACAGAGCTGCGGCGTCATCTTGTTATTTCATTGATTTCTTTCTACCATGCTGAACGTCCATCATTCCAATCGATGCCATGCCTTCAAAACCCCTTCGCGTACTTGTCGTTGACGACCAGGACTCGTTCCGTATGAGCCTTGAGATCGCTCTGAGCATCTCCGAAAAGCACGAGGTGACGATGAGCGATTCGGGAGAGGATGCAGTCGAAAAACTCAAGGCCGATACCTACGACGTGATTCTCCTCGACTACAAAATGCCGGGCATGTCGGGTCTGGATGTGCTGGCGTGGATGCATGAGAACAAGATCGATACGCCGGTCATCATGCTCACCGCCGCCGGATCCGAGGAAGTGGCGGTGGAGGCGATGAAACTGGGGGCATACGACTATCTCTCCAAGGAACACATCGAAATCGACCGACTGCCGCTCACGATCAACAGCGTGTTCGAGCGGTACCTCTACCGGCGCGAAATGAACCGCCGGGAACGCGAGGAGTTGGAAATGCGGGAGCAGCAGAAGGACATGGCATCCCTGCAGATGTTCCAGCATACGGTGAACTCCATCGGCCAGTTCGTCAACAACGGGCTCTCCCAGCTCTCAAAGGAACTCGCGAACGCCGAGGCACGGCTCCTTCCTTCGGTCAAAGAGGAAGGCCGTCAGGCCTTTCTGGAGACTTTTGCCGCCCTGAAACAGGAATTCGATGTCGTGTCCTCGGGTCTCAAATCCATGCTCGATCTGACGGCGCTGGTGTCGCAGAAGCTCGAGGGCATTCGAAATCCATCGGACGAAAAACCGCCCGCCTCATGATGCATGGTGAACCACTCCGATTCACCGAACACGCCTTCCTTACCTGACGACGATGCCGGCAAAAGCAGGGAGGACCTCCTGCGTGAGCTTGCCGACCTTCGCCGGGAATACGTCAATCTGAAAATTCTGGAGCACGAGCACGATCGGGCCCTGGCGGCCCTGCGCGAGGGCGAGGAACGTTACCGCCAGATCGTTGAAACCGCAACAGACATCATTTACCGGATCAGCCCCGAAGGATACTTCACCTACGCCAATCCCGTGGCGGTCCGGATCATAGGGTATGACCTCAAGGAAATTATCGGAAAGAACTATATCGATCTCGTGCGGCCGGACTTCCGCAAGAAGGCCATGAGACACTATCTGCGCCAGACGAAGGAGCGCATTCCGAGCACCTACTTTGAATTTCCGGCAATCGCAAAGAATGGGCGCGAGGTATGGCTCGGCCAGAACGTCCAGATCATTCTCTATGAAAATGAAATCATCGAGCTTCAGGCAGTCGCGCGCGATCTGACCGAGATGCGCAAAGCCGAAGAGGAACGGCAGCAGCTCCAGATTCAGCTCATCCATGCTCAGAAGATGGAATCCGTCGGCAGGCTTGCCGGCGGCATTGCCCACGACTTCAACAACATTCTCGGCATTATTCTGGCCTATTCGAATCTCCTCGAAGAAAAGAGCCTCCCGCCGGACAAAGTGAGCCTCAGCCTCGATGCCATCAAGCGGGCAGTCGAGCGAGCCAAAGGCATGGTCAGACAGCTGTTGACGCTTGCCCGAAAGAGCGAACCGGTTCTGGAGTATGTGGAGGTGAACGAGGCGGTCCGAACGTTCTCGGATATGATCGTGGGAACATTCCCGCAAACAATCGCCTTCTCCTTGTCGCTCGACCCTTCTCAACCCGGCATCCTCGCCGATCAAAACCAGTTCCACCAGATTCTGTTGAACCTCTTCGTGAATGCGCGGGACGCTATGCCGGAGGGAGGTACGCTGGGAGTCTCCACCACGGTGGTCGATGAATCCTCCATGCGAAGAAAGTTTCCTCAGAGCAACAATGTGCCGTACATCTGCATCGCCATTCGTGATTCGGGAATGGGGATGGATGAAGCCACGAAAGAGCGGGTCTTTGAGCCCTTCTTCTCGACAAAAGAACATGGGATGGGCTCCGGCCTTGGGCTTGCGGTGGTCTACGGCATCGTTCAGGCGCACAAGGGGTTTATCGATGTCGAGAGCGTCCCGGCACGAGGTTCCACCTTTCGGATCTATTTCCCGATTGCATCCGCGAAGGAAAAGGGAACCAGGCTGCAGAACGAATTCGAAGGCGACTACAGCGGATCGGAGACCATCCTTTTTGTGGAAGACGAGGAGATGCTGAGGGATGTGATTTCGACGGTTCTCACGAGGCGGGGATACAATGTGCTGTCTGCCGGAGACGGGATCACGGCTGTGGAGATGTTCATGAAACACCAGAAGGAGATTGCGCTCGTGTTGTCCGATCTTGGCCTTCCCAAGCTGGGAGGATGGGAGGCATGCGTCACCATGAAAGAGATCAACGCGAAAATCCCGTTCGTGGTGGCAAGCGGGTTTATCGAGCCGCGCCTGCGCGACGAGATTCAGCGGTCTGGCGCTCGTATCATATCGAAGCCCTATCAGCCAGCGGAGGTTCTCAGAACGGTCAGATCCGTGCTTGACCGCCCATAGCGCGCTCCGCGCTTGCCGCCTGAACCAAAGTTGCGTACATTAGTCCGAGAAACTGCCTCCGTGGCAGGTGGGCCCGTGGATGTCGAGAATGAAATCAATGGCCCCGTAGCTCAACATGGATAGAGCAGAGGTTTCCTAAACCTTTGGTTGGAGGTTCGAGTCCTCTCGGGGCTACAACGTGCAGGCGTTCCTCTGATGACCGGGGGAAGTGCCGGCGGGAAGAGGCGTTGGCCGGACGTCCTCTCTTTCGCGCGGGCGGCACATAGAAGCGCTGAATAGCCACCTTGTCACGCAGATTGACTTTTCTGAAAAAAACGCTTAACTGTTTTCATCCTTCGGTCCCTCCCGCCGCAGGCAAACTGCCGATTGTTTCCGGAGACTGATTCGTGGACGCGTCACAAGTATTACAACGGCTTCATTTTGGCCGGGTGGATGCCGAGTCGGATTATCGCCTGAGCCAGTGCTTTGTGGGGACCGAAATGCTCAGGCATGCGTTGACCCCCCAACACTCCCTCTTCATCGGCCCAAAAGGCTCCGGCAAAAGCGCCCTCTTCCGCCTTCTGTGCAATGACCTGAGCCCCTGGAAATCCCTCCTTCCCAAGGGATATGAAGTGATCTTTCGTATCCCGGCCACAGGTTTGCAGAGCGAACGCTACCTTTCAGGAGTCGATCTGGACGAGCTGAGCCCCGCCACCGCCAACGATTTCCGCGCGTTCTGGCTCCTGTACATCGGGCTCAAGACGGCAACAACGCTCGTCGAGGACCAGCGAATGCAGACCCTCGTTGAGCATTCGGCCAATCCCAGAGTGAAGCAGAATTACGCAACGCTTGCCCGTGTCGTGAAAATTCTGGGCCTTGTCGAAGGATCGACCGTGGAAAAACTGAAACAGCGAATCGACAACCTTATGGAGGGGGAAGATCAGAACGACCCAGCTCCGGCCGAAGTTGCAAAAGCCCTTTCGGTGAATTTCCGCAACCGGACGGGGATGGCCATCATCTCCCTGCTTGACGTCATCGATGTCCTCCTGCAGGACACTCGCTGTCTCTCCTGGATTCTGCTGGACAAGCTGGATCTTCTCTTCTTTGATGATGTTCTGAGATTACGACAGTCAATCACGGGACTGGTTCAACTGCTTGTTGAGTACAGCGACCGGTTTCGCAACATCCATTTCAAGGTGTTCCTGCGTCGGGATATCTACCGCGAGCTTCGGATTGTCAACAAGTCTCATTTGGTCAGCTATACCAACGAAATGAAATGGCGAGGCCCGTGGCTGGTGAAGCTTCTTGCAGCGCGCGCGGTCTCCGACCCTGTGGTTCAGGCCTTTTGCGAGGGCCGGATCGGGGAAAAAGCCGACGTCTCGGCGGTGATCAACGGATCGGATGAGTTTGTCCTCAAGGTCTTCTATTCAATTTTCGAAAAATCGATGGGCGTCGTGCGCCGCGATCGCATCGCCTCTCCCACACACTCATGGATCCTGAAGAGAGTCGTGGACGGACTGGGGATGGGATTCCCGAGGGAAATGATCCATTTGGGCAATGTGGCGGTGCAACGGCAAAAGGAACTGAACCGGACCGGAACAGGGAACGAGGAGGGCAGGCCGCTCCTGAGCTCACGGGCATTGCGGCTTGCCTTCGACGCAGTTTCTGAATACCGGTGTGAGACATACCTCAACGCGGAGTTTCCACATTTGCGGCGGCATGTGGACCTTTTCCGCGGGCGCGAGACATCGACGATTCTGAAATCGGATCTGGTCAAGAGTTGCGAACACCTCGATCCATCCGGTGAAGAGGCCGTTCGGGTCCTGCACGATGTGGGATTGCTTCAGCCCGTTGGCAAGAACCCGGACTCTGCGTTGAAATTCGAGATACCGATGTTGTACAGGAACGGATTGGGGATTGTGGAACGGCGTGGAAGACGTGGACGCCTTCGAAAGAAACCAGGCACAGACAGGGAGTCCGTCGCGATGACGGTCGTGCCGAAGAAGGAATCGGTCCCGGTGGACGAGATCAACATCCCTTTTCCCCACACGACGGAAACCCATCGGTAATTTCCCCTCCGGATCTTTCCTCTGCGCGACACGGCGTATCTCCGGCCGCCCCTGATTCCATCTCCGCGGTGACAAATCGATTTTGTTAACTGACGGAAGTTTCTTAAATTCTTTTCTGTCTCTTTTCCCTCGATCGAAGAAACGACACAGCCAACCATGCGTTTTTCGAAGACGTTCATTCCGACGCTGAAGGAGGTCCCTTCAGACGCCTCCATTCCAAGCCATCAGCTCATGCTCCGGGCCGGTTTGATGCGCCAGCTTACCTCCGGAGTGTACGCCTACCTGCCGCTGGGGTATCGGGCCATGCTGAAGGCCATGAAGATCCTCCGCGAAGAAATGAATGCCATCGGAGGACAGGAGTTTCATTTCCCGGCGCTCAATCCGGAATCATTGTGGATTCAGACCAACCGGCGGCACATTCCGAATCTCATTCTGAGCATCAAGGAACGCGATCTTGTCCTTGCACCGACGCATGAGGAAGTCGTCGGCTGGATCGCTTCGATGCATATTCAGTCGTACAAGGACCTCCCACAGATCTGGTATCAGATCCAGACGAAATTCCGGAATGAGCCTCGGCCACGGTCGGGCGTTTTGCGTGGGAGACAGTTCATCATGAAGGACTCTTACAGTCTCGATGCCACATGGGAGGGGCTTGACGAGCGCTACCTGATGCATGCAGAGGCCTACCGCCGCATCTTTACACGCTGTGGGTTGGATTTCTTTGTGGTCGGTGCGTCGAGCGGCGCCATGGGAGGGAGCGGATCGCAAGAGTTCATGGTGGATTCGGAGAACGGAGAGGACACGGTGGCCCGCTGTAAACAGTGCGGCTATGCGGCAAACCTCGAAGTCGCCACGTCCGCCCTCAAGGCCGTTGGCCGCGTTGCGGAGAACAAGTCAGTGGAGGAGTTCCCCACGCCAAATGTGCGAACGATCGATGAATTGGCCGCGTTTCTCAAGACCACAGAAGAACGGCTTGCCAAATCTGTCGTGTACAGGCATGGGGATACTCCGGTTCTCGTGCTTCTCGCCGGAAACGATCAGCTGAATGAAAGCAAGCTGACGGCCGCGCTGGGCGAGGGTCCTGTTCGGCCCATCGATGCCGGCGAGCTCAGGAGTCTGACGGGAGCCGACGGGGGATCGATAGGACCCTTGGGCCTGAAGGGATTTCGTATCGTTGCCGACAAGCGCCTTGAAGGCGCAAACGGCCTGATCAGCGGTGCCAATCGGAATGATCATCACATCAGAAACATTGACCTGACGCGCGATGTCAGGCTTGACGGATATTTCGATCTGCGTACGGTGACGTCGGACGAACCTTGTCCACAATGCCGGGCTCCGCTCACCGTGACCAATGCCATTGAAATCGGCCATATCTTCAAGCTTGGAACGAAATACTCCCAGGCGTTGGGAGCCACCTTCCTTGACGAAAACGGCCGGACACAGCCGATCATCATGGGGAGCTATGGCATCGGGGTCGAACGGATCATTGCCTGTCATATCGAGCAAAGCCACGACGAGCACGGGATTATCTGGAACAAGGCTCTCGCCCCCTTTGCCGTCCATGTTGTCGCTGCAAGCATGAACAACAAAGAGACGGTCCTCACAGCGAATCAGATCTATCGAACCCTTTCGGAGGCAGGCATTGAGACTCTGTTTGATGACAGGTCATCAGTGACCGCCGGGGTCAAATTCAAGGATGCCGACCTGCTCGGGATGCCATTTCAGGTTGTCGTGGGGGAACGCGGGTTGAGGGAGAAGAAGGTGGAGATCAAGCGCAGGGCAACCGGAGAGCGGACCCAGGTTCCCGTGGACGACGTGCTTGCTGCACTCACCCCACTGCTGGCTGAGGAGCCGGCGAACTCGTGACAGAAAAGATGTCCCAATTCATTCACCTTCATAACCATTCCCACTACAGCCTTCTCGACGGAGCGGCAACGGTCGAAGCGATTGTGAATGCCGCGGTGGAACAGGAGATGCCGGCAGTTGCGCTGACGGATCACGGGGTCATGTTCGGATCGCTTGAGTTCTACAAGAGGGCCAGGAAGGCGGGAATCAAGCCGATCGTGGGTTGTGAAGCGTACATCGTTACGCGGGGAAGCAGAACTGAACGCGTGGCCGATCAGTCTCCCAAGGGGAGGGGACGAGGCGCCTATCATCACATTCTTCTGCTGGCAAAGAATGAAACCGGATATCACAATCTCATGAAGCTCTCCACGATCGGTCACACCGAGGGCTTTTACTACAAGCCGAGGATCGATCGTGAGGTTCTCTCCCGGCATGCGGAAGGGCTGATTGCAACGTCCGCGTGTCCAGGCGGTGTGGTGGGGACCCATCTCGTCAATGGCGATTACGATCTTGCTCTGGAGTCCGCCGGGTTCTACCGGGATGTTTTCGGCAAGGATTTCTATATCGAGATTCAGAATCACGGCATGGAGGTGGAACGTCCGATCCTGCGTGATGCGCCGAGAATCGCGCGGGAACTCGGATTGAAGCTCGTAGGCACCAACGACTGCCATTACATCAGGCACGAGCACGCCGTTCCACATAACATCATGCTCCTGATTCCGGACGCCAGCAGTACGAACACGCCGGAGTACAGGACCCTGCGCTATGGAACAGACCAGCTCTTCTTCAAGTCGGCACGCGAAATGATTCAGGTGTTTCGCGACTTTCCGGAGGCGGTGGCGTCCACGCTCGAAATCGCCGACCAGTGCAACCTTGAGCTTGATTTCAAGCGGAACTACATGCCCGAATTTCCCATCCCCCGCGACGCGGGGGTGCAAACCCTTGATGAATATCTGGACAAGCTTGCGTTCGAGGGTCTGGCACGCCGCTACGGTGAACCGTCGGCGGATCTCAAACAGAGGCTCGAGCACGAGTTGTCTGTCATCAAGCGCATGGGATACGCGGGATACTTCCTGATTGTCCAGGATTTCATCAACCAGGCAAAGCAGATGGGGATTCGGGTGGGTCCGGGGCGGGGGAGCGCCGCGGGAAGCCTCGTCTCCTACGCTCTTGGAATCACAGACGTCGATCCGATCCATTTTGGTCTGTTGTTCGAGCGTTTCCTGAATCCAGATCGTGTGAGCATGCCGGACATTGACATTGATTTCGCGGACGACAAGCGTGAGCAGGTCATCAACTATGTCCGGAAAAAGTACGGGGAGCACTCGGTGTCCCAGATCATTACGTTTGGCACGCTCTCAGCCCGGGCCGTGCTCAAGGATGTAGGCCGCGTCCTCGGGATTCCGCTGAGCACAATTGATTCGATCACCAAGCAGATTCCGGTTTTTCAGGGAAAAGTAACCCCTCTTGCCGAAGCGCTTGATTCCATTCCGGACCTTCGCTGGGTGAAGGAGAGTCCCGACGAGAAAATGAAGCTGCTCGTCGACACGGCCACGGTTCTGGAAGGCATGAATCGCAACGTTTCGACCCATGCCGCAGGCGTTGTCATCGCTCCGGGGGATATCAGTGATTACGTGCCGATGTACAAGACCCCCCAGACGGATCTGATGACCCAGTATAACATGAAGGACCTCGAGCTCGCGGGCCTTCTGAAAATGGATTTTCTGGGCCTGAGAACGCTGACGGTCATCGACAACGCCCTGGACCTCATCAGGCAGAATCACGGAGTTGAGGTGGATCTGAACAGGATTCCACCCGATGACCCAAAGACCCTTGCGCTTTTTTCACGCGGGCAGACTGTCGCCGTGTTTCAGTTTGAAAGCTCGGGAATGCAGGACTACCTGCGCAAACTGAAGCCGACGTCGATTCATGACCTTGTGGCCATGAATGCGCTCTACCGCCCGGGTCCGATGGAAAACATCCCGGACTTCATCGACCGGAAACACGGCCGCAAAACCATCCAGTACCTTCATCCCAAGCTTGAGGAGACTCTGAGGGAAACTTACGGCGTCATCGTGTATCAGGAGCAGGTGATCAAGATTGCGAGTGACATTGCAGGATTCAGCCTGGCCAAAGCCGACATGATGCGCCGCGCCATGGGAAAGAAGGACAAGGCGCTGATGGCTGAGCAAAAGAAAGAGTTTGTTCAGGGCGCCACTGAGCAGGGGGTGGACCGGAAGACGGCCTCTGAGATTTTCGATCTGATCGAGAAATTTGCGTCCTACGGCTTCAATAAATCACACAGCGTGGCGTATTCTGTTCTTGCCTATCAAACAGCCTACCTGAAAGCGAACTATCCGGCTGAATACATGGCGGCAACGCTCACGAGCGAGATCGGCGACACAGACAAGATTGTGCTGTTTATCGACGAATGCCGCAAGATGGGGATCGAAGTTCTGCCGCCGGACGTCAACGAGAGCGGAGTGGGATTTGTCGTGACTCCCTCGGGTATTCGCTTTGGCCTGAGCGCGATCAAAAATGTCGGGATCAGCGCCGTGGAGCAGATTGTCCGGGCGCGGTCGGACGGCGGGCGTTTCCAGGATATGTTCGATTTTTGTGCGCGCGTGGACCTTCGCCTGGTGAACAAGAAAACGATCGAAAGCCTCATCCAGGCAGGAGCATTCGATTCCCTGCACAAGAACCGCGCACAACTGTTTCATGCCGCGGAACGGGCGGCGACATACGGACAGCAGGTCCAGGAGGCAACCGGACAGGGACAATCCAGCCTGTTCGAAGCAGGAACGACGAAATTTCAGACGAGGCCGGCGCTCCCGGCCGCGGAACCCTGGACCGAGGCCGAAAAGCTTTCCCGCGAAAAGGCGGTTCTCGGCTTCTACGTCTCCGGCCATCCGCTCGACCGCTACCGCGACGAAATCGAGGCCTTCAGCAACGCGCGGCTTGGCGAGCCGGACCGCGCAAAGACATCGGCAGCGGTTCGCGTGTGCGGGATCGTCACTGCAGTGCGCAAAAAGGTCGATCGCCGCGGGAATACAATGGCATTCATCACGTTGGAGGACTTTACGGGCAAGGGCGAGGGCATTGTCTTTTCGGATCCGTACAAGAAGTTCTCTTCTGTTCTGGTCCCCGACGCAATGGTCATGGTGGTGGGAAAGGGGGAAGTCAACGGCGACACGTTGAAGATCCTTGTCAACGAAGTGATTCCCATGGAGCAGGTTCGGGAACGGTTTACCCGAAGCGTGAACGTCCTTCTGGACCTCGACAAGGTGGACGAATCGACGGTGGTCGAGTTACGGGGAATCCTCGAGCGCCATCGGGGAACGTGTTCCTGTTACTTCACGGTGACCGGTGGCGGATTAGCAGGGAATTCGCTATATTTGACCCGTCGGCATGTTGTCCGACCCGACAATGATTTCATACAATCTGTGAAACAACTTTTGGGTCCGGCAGCGATACGCCTGCAGGGCCAATGAACAGGAGAATGCATGAAACCGGTAACACTGACAGATGAGAATTTTCAGGAGGAGGTTTTGAAGTCCGACAAACCCGTGCTGGTAGATTTTTGGGCGGAATGGTGCGGTCCGTGTCGGATGGTGGCACCGATCGTCGAAGAACTGGCGAAAGAGTATAACGGATCGCTGAAGGTGGGGAAGGTCGATGTGGACGCCAACCAGAAGGTCTCCATGCAATTTGGCATTCGCAGCATCCCAACCCTGTTGATCTTCAAGGGTGGTAGGGTGGTGGAACAGGTCATCGGGGCGGTTCCCAAACGTGCGCTCACCGAAAAAGTCGCCAAACACCTTAACTGAAGAAGGTTCGTAGAGATGCGAGAACGCCCGCTGTTTGCAGCGCTTCTCGCATTTTTATTTCCGGAACGTCCTGCTCGGGACGAACACTCCAACAACCGGGTCCTGCCATGACCATCAAGAAACGAACTCACACCTGCGGCGAGCTTCGCGAGACCGATATCGGAAGCACGGTGACCCTCACCGGATGGGTGGACGTCCGCCGTGACCTCGGCGGTGTCATTTTCATCAACCTCCGCGACCGTTACGGAAAGACACAGGTCGTTTTCTCTCCCCAGAATAACCGCGAGGCATACGACAGAGCGCAGGCCCTTCGCTCCGAATTCGTCATCCTGGTGACAGGCAAGGTCGAGCGACGGCCAAAGGGGACAGAAAATCCGGAAATGCCGACGGGGACCATCGATGTTGCCGCTGTCGAACTCATTATCATGAACAAGGCCGAGACGCCTCCGTTTCCAATCGAGGACTCCCTCGAGGCAGGCGAGGACCTTCGGTTGAAATACCGCTATCTTGATCTCCGGCGGCCCGTCATGCAGCGGAACCTGGTCATGCGGCACAGGGCATCTCAGGCCGTCCGAAAATTTTTTGATCGCAC
>Ga0232063_1108505_pt1 | contig 13025 bp, 14 predicted proteins | sample LAC_MetaT_7_FD_165509 | JGI IMG/M metagenome (GOLD analysis project Ga0232063, IMG submission 165509) | Metatranscriptome of anaerobic ammonium oxidizing microbial communities from anammox membrane bioreactor (MBR) in UC Berkley... | ecosystem: Engineered > Bioreactor > Anaerobic > Unclassified ... | reverse complement strand
TCCCGCGGTTCTGAACGTCATGTCATGGCGGCGGTTCCTCACGCTCCTCGCCGGCCTGTCGGGCGAGTCGCGCTGGCAGCACGCCCTCGCCGCCGACCGTGACACCACCACTACGCCGCTCGAGGGGGCGGCCGGCCAGGTGTACTTCGACCAGCTCGGGGGTGGCCGGTGAGTTTGCAGGTCGGGACGCTCTCCGCGCTGTTGGAGCTCGACGCACGGCCGTTCGAGAGGGGTCTCGACCAGGTCGACAAGCGCGGGTCGCGGTGGGGTAAGGCGTGGGGTGGTGTGGTCGGCGCGGCGGGCACCGCCCTCAAGGTCGGGCTCGGCACCGCCGCCGTGTCGACCGGGGCGCTGGTGGCGACGTCGTTGAAGAAAGGGTGGGATCGGCTCACCACGATCCAGGACGCCACCGCGTCGTTGCGGGTGTCGCTCGGGTCGGCGGCGAAGGCCGGGAAGCTGATGGGCGACATCCTCGGCGTCGTCAAGGGCACCCCGTTCAACCTGGACCAGTTCGCCGCGGCGGGAGCGAAGCTCGCCGGGATGGGCATCGACGCGAAGAAGGTCCCTGGCTACCTCACCGCCATCGGTGAGGCCTCGGCGACGCAGGGGAAGCGGGCGGGGGAGTTCGCTGGCCGGCTGTCGGACGCGTTCGGGAAGATGGCCGCCTCGGGGCAGGTCGGCCTCGAGGAGGTGTGGTCGATCTCCGAAACCGGCGTGAACGCCCTCGCCATCTTGGCGAACGGGTTCGGGGTCACCCGCGAGGAGATGAAGGACATGATCTCCAAGGGGACGGTCCCGGCCGGTAAGGCGATGGACATCCTGGCCAAGGGCATCATCGACGGTTCGAACGGCGCCGCGGGGGCCACCGTCGCGCTGGGTGGCACGATGAGGGAGCTCCGCAAGAACATGTCCGGCGCGGCGGGCGGGTTCAGCGCCGCGCTGGCCCGGATCGGCGCCACCGTACTCACCCCGTTCGCCGGGCTGATCACCAGCGCCTTGGCGAAGGGCGCCGATCTTCTCGACGGTCTGGCCGCCCGCATCCAGCCGCTGGCCGAGAAAGGCGCCGAGCTCGTCACCGTGTTCGGCGAGGAGGGCCTCGCTGGCGTGGTGGCACGGCTACGCCGCTGGTTCGACGGCTTGTCCGGCCCGATCCAAGCCGTTGTCGCTGGTCTCGCTGCGGGTGGTGCAGCGCTCGCCGCGGTCGGTGTCGCAGCGACGCTCACGGCGATCGGCGGCGCGCTGTTCGCGCTGCTGAACCCCATCACCCTGACCATCGCCGGCGTCGCTCTCCTCGCCGCTGGCCTGTACTACGCCTACCAGCACTTCGACGGGTTCCGCGCCGTTGTTGACGCGGTGGCCTCGTGGCTGCTCAACACCGCATGGCCGGCCATCCAGCAGTTCGCCACCTTCATCGCCGAGCAGTTCGCGGCGCTGGTCGGCTGGGTGCGAGACCACTGGGACGACATCCGCGAAGCCATCTCGCACGTCATCAACGTCATCCGCGGCATCGTCGAGGGTGGCATGAAGGCCGTGCTGTACGTGTGGCAGGCCGTCGGTGACGACCTGCTGCGCTACGTGCGGATCGTATGGGGGTACATCCGTTCCACCGTCGAGAACGCCGTCAACTTGGTGCGCGGCATCATCGAGACCGTCCTCGCGCTGATCAACGGCGACTGGGGCAAGGCGTGGAACGGCCTGAAACGCATCGTCGGCGCCATCTGGAAGCAGCTGGTGAATACGGTCGGGACCGGGTTCCGGGTGGTCCGCACCGCGCTCGCCGCTGGCCTCTCCCTGGTCGGGAAGCTGTTCTGGTCCGCGTTCGGCGCCGTGCTGAGCGCGACGGGCCGGTTCTTCGCTCGACTGGGGAAGAGCTTCGTCGACGGCGTGAAAGCCACCGGCCGGTGGCTCGCGGAGCTGCCCGGCGTCCTCGTAGAGCTCGCCACGGATGCGCTCGCGGCGATGGGCCGCGCCATCCAAGACGGCCTGGCCGCCGCGGTTGAGTTCTTCTTCGCCTTGCCGGGCCGGATCCTCTCCACGCTGATCACCCTGCCGTTGCTGCTCGTCGCTGGGGGTGTCGCCCTGATCGCCGGCTTGTGGAACGGCATCACGACGGCGGTGCCGGTGCTGTGGGGGTTCTTCACCGGGCTGCCCGGCAAGGTGGCCGGCTTCGTGGCCGGCGCCGGGAAGTGGCTACTCGACGCCGGCCTCGCGGTCATCCGCGGCTTCTGGTCAGGGATCACCACCGCGGTGCCAATCGTGTGGCAGTTCTTCAGCGGCCTGCCGGGCCGGATCGTCTCAACGGTCGGTGACCTGGGTGGCCGCCTGTTGGGTGCGGGCCGGTCGCTGATCCAAGGCTTGTGGAATGGTGCGAAGGACATTGGCGCCAAGTTGATCTCGTGGGCTGCTGGTTTGCCGGGTCGGATCGTCTCTGGTGTCGGGGACCTCAGCAGCAAGCTTCTCGACGCGGGTGGGGATCTGATCCGTGGGTTCGCCCGCGGGTTGCAGAACGCGTGGAATGCGTTCGCGTCGCGGTTCAAGATCAAGGTCGGTGAGGTGAGCATCGCCGGCCACAAGATCGGCGGCTGGTCGTGGTCGCCGCTGCCGCAACTCCACGTCTTCCACCAGGGTGGTGTCGTTCCCGGTGTGGCGGGCCGTGAGGTCCTCGCGGTCTTGCAGGCCGGTGAGCGGGTGCTACGGGCCGATGACCCGCTGAACCGGGCGATCAGCCGCCAGCGCCCGGCGCCGGCCGCCGCGGGGACGCTCACCCCGGCCGGCGGGGCCGGCGGCGGTGGGGGGATCGTGATCTCGGGACCGATCACGTTCGCCCAAGTCCCGCCCGCCCGGATGGCCCAGTTGGCCGATGATCTGGCGTGGCATGCCCGCACGGCGGGGAGGGTCTGACTGTGCCCCCGGCTGTCGACGGGCAGATCGAGCTACGAGACCTCAAGATGGGGCGCGGCACTGCGTACTTGCTGCGTGGGTTCGTGCCGTGGGGTCATCCGGCGGTCCGTACGAACGACACGGCTCGCCCGCAGGATCATGGGGCGTTCGCCGGCCCGGAGTACTACGAGCCGCGCCGCATCTCGGTGACGGTGCTGGTCGCCGCCGAGACGCAGGCCGACATGGAGGAGCTGCTCGCCGAGCTGGGCCGGGTGTGGGCGGCACCGCCGGACGTGCCGGCCGACGCGACGGACGACCTGTACTGGCGGTTGGGGGGCCGGACGTATCTGGCGCGGGGCCGGCCGCGCGGCGCGCTGGTGGACATGGCCGGCTACGGGTCCGGGGTCATGGAGGTGGAGTGCCGCTTCGAGGCGCTCGACCCGGTGGTGTACGAGTACCAGTGGGCGGGTGGAGTGACTGGCCCGTCCGCTGCGGGTGGCGGGCACGGTTTCGATGTCGGGTTCGATCATGGGTTCGGTGCGCCTGCCGCGCCGGGTCTCATCTCGGCGGCGAACGAGGGGAACTGGCCGACCCGGCCGTTCGGGCGGATCACCGCCGGGCCGGGCGGTTTGGACGGCCCGCGGATCACCCTGGTGGAGACCGCCGAACGGCTCGAGCTCGATCTGCACTTGGCGGAAGGCCAGTACCTGGATGTGGATTGGCAGGCCCGCACCGTGATGCTCAACGGCACGGCGTCAAGAGCGTCGGCTCTGCGCCGCCCGCCGTCGACGTGGTGGCAGCTACCGGCCGGGTCGTCGACGGTGCGGTTCGACGTGGCCGCGGGGACCGGCACGCTCGGCCTGCTGTGGCTACCCGCCTGGATGCGATAGGAGACCCTGATGGGTGTGTTGGACGCGTTGTGGCACCAGAACACCGCTGATCACTCGGCGGTCGAGTACCGGCTCATGCTGGCCGGTCTGCTCGCCGGTCGGGGCGGTCTCGCCCATCCCGACCATCTGAAGGTCACCCAGCATGCGGGGACGCCGAACGGGACGGTCGACATCTCGCCCGGCACGGCGTTCGTTGCCGGCTCGGAGCAGACATGGCAGGGGATGTACACCGTGTCGGCGGACAGTGTGGTCAACCGGGCGGTCGGGCCGACCGGCGCGGACCCGCGGGTCGATCTGGTGGCCGTGCGGGTGCGGGACACCGTCTATTCGGCGGGTGGCGACGATGAGGACATCGTGGTGGTGGCCGGTACGGCCGCGGCGGCTCCGGTCCCGCCGGACCTGGATGCGCTCGGCTACGAGAACTACCTGATCTTGGCGCGGATCGATGTGCCGGCGTCGACGTCTGTGATCACCGACGCGATGATCACGCGCCCTACGGTGCGGGCCGCCGGGCTCGGCGGGGTGATGGTGTGCACGTCGGGGTCTCGGCCCGCGGCGCCGACACCCGGCCAGGCGATCTTCGAGACGGACACCGGCGCGATGCTGGTGTGGTACGGGGCGACGGCCGGGTGGGGTCCGCCGTGGAACACCGCGTGGGGTGTTCTCGGCCAGGCGCCGGGCGGGTCGCAGACCGGGCCGGGGATCGGCGCGACGACGATTGATATCAACGGCACGTCGGTGACCGTCACGACAGTCACGAACCGGCGGTTGCGTGTCGACATGGGCGGGTTCATCAAGTCGACGGTGTCGGACGACGTGTTCACGTTCCGCCGGAACCGTGACGGCAGTGACGGCACGGTGATGGTCACGGAGACGATCTCGTACGCGAATCAGACGTTGTCGTGGGCGTTCACCAGCTTCGAGGCGTCGCCCGGGTCGGGGTCGCACACCTACAAGGGGCGAGTCGCGCGGGGGATCGGGTCCGGGTCGGGCACCGTCGCGGATGCGTGGTTGACGGTCACCGACATCGGCCCGGCCGGCCCGCCACCCGCGTAGATGGGCCGCTACACCTACCTCGCCGCCCGGCTGGCGGACGGGCAGGTCCTCGACGAGCTGCCCGCCACCATGTTCACGTTTGAGGAGACGTTGAACCGTCCTGGCGGCTGGTCAGCGACGCTGCCGTTGCGCCACCCGAGGGTGACCCGTTCTCTGCTCGCCGAGGTGACGTCGACGGTGTGGGCGGTCCGTGACGGCCAGGTGTTGGGCGGCGGGATCTGCTGGTCGCCGCAGGCCGACACCAGCCAAGGGACTCTCACGGTAGGTGGGGAGGGGCTGTGGGCGTTGTGGCGTGACGGCCGGGCGACCGTCACCGGCCGGGCGGGGATGACGTGGGCCGGCGGCACCGGCTCCGAGGTGCGCTTCAACGGGGTCGACCAGTTCGACATCGTCGCCGACCTGATCGGCCACGCTGGGGCGGCGGGTGGACGGGTCGACCTGCCGGTCGTGTACCACGGGCCCGCCCCGGACGGCCGGTCCGGTGTGCTGCGTGACCGGTCGTACTTCACCTACGAGGCGAGCGCCGTAGGGGAGCTCGTCGAGAACCTCGCCGAGGTGATCGACGGGTTCGACTTCACGCTCGACGTCACTCTCGTCGATAGCCGGGTCCGCCCGGCGTTGCATCTGTGGTACCCGCAGGTGGGCCGCCAGACCGACGTGCTGTTCGAGCAGCGCCGCAATGTCGAGGTGCTCACCTGGGCGGCGGACGGGGCCCGCTACGCCAACACGGTGCGTGCCATGGGGGCCGGGGAGGGTGACGACATGCTCCTCTCGACCGCCACGGCCACGTCGCAAATCGCCCCCGCGGGGCCGTTCCCGCGTGTCGAGACCGCGTTCTCCAACAAGGACGTCAAGATCCCCGCGACGCTGGATGCGCAGGCCGCGGCGCGGCTCGCGACGTCGAGCATCATGCCGGAGACACTCACCGTGCGGGTCGTCGACACCGTCGACTCGGCTCTCGGCACCTACCGGTGTGGCGACCAGGTCACCGTCTCCTGCCACGACGGGTACCTCGACCTGGACGGCCGCTACCAGGTGCAGGGCGTGAAGGTCGACATCGACGAGCTCGGCGACGAGACGATCACCGTCACCCTCGCCAACCGAGGAGGCTGAAACGATGGCGCACCGACCGATCCTCCCCCCCGGCGACGAGTACTGGGAGGAACGCAAGGACATCTTCCGCCGGTTGCGCAACCTGGAGCGCTGCGCTCAGCTCGGGTCGTCGTCCATCCGGGAGGGCGCGCTGCGGATCCTCGACGAGACCGGTGCCGAGATAGCGAGGTTCGGCCAGATGCCAAACGGCACGTACGGGTTGCGGATCCTCGACGAGGGTGGTGGCCGCCGGGCCGAGATCGGTTCGGCAGGGTGGATCGACCCGCGCATCGTCGGGGTGACTCGCGACCCCGCGGCGGTCAAGGCCGTCACTGCCGGGACGTGGACCCAGACGTGGCAGGTGGTGATCCCACTCGTCATCGGGATGGGCGTCGAGGTCATGATCCCCTGGGCGACCGACGCCGCCACGACCGGCGAAGTGCGTGTCCGGGCCGGCGCTGCGGCGACGCAGGCGTACTCCCTCGCTGCCGGCAGCGGCGGCACTCTCTACCCGAAATGGCTGCACGACCAGACGCTGGGCAGCGGGCCGATGTCGCTGCTCGTCGAGATGCGCCGCACGGGCGGAATCAACAACGTCTGGGCGTATCAGCCGGCTGGCTGGCTCCGAGACCCGGCCGACTGCACCGCGTCCGGTGTCCTCTAGCCGTTGCCGTTGTACGGCGGGACGGTCCAACAGCCGGTCCCGGGCGCGTCCTGGCATGTCGGCGGCGTGATGGGGGGCGGCGGCGGAGGCGGCTGGTTCGGGTTCGCGACCCACCCGTCGGGGTAGATCGGCCCGTACGGGCCCATCACCGTCGCCGGCGGGGTGCCCGGCGCCGGCATCGGCGGCGGGGTGGGCAGCTCGACCGGGTCGGGACGGGTCACCACCGTCACCGGCGCTACCGCTGCCGTCGTCGTGGTCGTCGAGCTCGACGTTGTCGAGCTGGTGGCCGGGTCGTCGGTCATCGTCGGCTCCTCGGTGGTGTTAGCGGCGGGGCGTTCGAGCCGCACCCGGCCACCATCATCGCCGCCACCGCCGCTGGTGGCGATGATCGCCCCGCCGGCGGCGCCGAGCATCGCTATCGCCGCCCCGATTGCCACGCTGCGCCGTGCCGGTAGCCGCATAGGCCACCGAGCGTAACCCTCTCGGGGGGGTGTCGCCCACCGGTCGGGCGGCCGGAGCGCGGCGACTGTCCGACCTGGCCCCCATCCTGGGGGTGATGGCACTCCAGTACCTGCCCCGCGCCCGCTGGTCCGACGTGGCGTTCACTCCGCACCGCCTCGGCCAGGTCGGCGAGGTGTGGATCCACCATTCCGCCACCGCTGCGCCCGGAACCGACGTGGATCTCGCCCGGTGGGCGAACCGGTTCGAGGACGCCGAGATGCGCCACGACCCGGATCTCGTCGCGGTGGCGTACTCGTGGCTGGTCGTGCCGCGGGGTGGGCGGTGCGACGTGGTGGAGGGCCGCGGCTGGGGGGTGCAGGGCGGCGCCACCTGGACCCGCAACGCCATCTCCGTGGCGGTGTGCGTGATCGGTAACTACCAGACGGCGCCGGTGCCCGGGTGTGCGATCGAGACGGTCGTGGCGGTGATCCGTGACGGCATCGGCCGTGGTGCGATCCGCACCGGCCCGGCGATCGGCGGGCATCGCGACGCGCCCCGCAACTCGACCACCTGCCCCGGCGACCATCTGTACGCCCATCTCGGCCGCCTGCGTGCCCTCGTCGCCGGCGCCCCTGTCCCCGCTGCGCCGGCAGCGGTGCCGTTGCCGGCCGGTGTGCCGTCCGGGCTGCTGATGGTCGGCTCGCAGGGCCCGGAGGTGACCACCTGGCAGGGGATCCTTGCCGGCGCCGGCCTCCTCCCCCCGTCGGGTGTCGACGGCCGCTTCGGCGAGCAGACCGAGGCGGCGACGAAGGCGTTTCAGCGGCGGCTCGGCGTCGACGTGGACGGCATCGTCGGCCCCGCGACCCGCGCCGCGACGGGCCGCCTGTTGGCGTGGCTCGGCACGGGTGGCGGCTACACCCGCCCGACCAGCCCCCCACCTACGCCGGCCGGCGCGCCGCGCTTCCCTGGCACTGTGCGCCGCGGGTCTCACGGTGAGACGGTCCGGCGTGTCCAGGCGCGCCTCGCCGAGCGCGGCTGGACGATCGTCGTGGATGGTGTGTTCGGCCGGGCGACCGAGGCGACGGTCCGGGCGTTCCAACGCGACAAGCGCCTCCGAGACGACGGTGTGGTCGGCCCGGTCACGTGGCGGGCGTTGTGGACGGCTCCGATCACATGACCCGCTGGTGCAGCTCGTGTGAGGTCAGCGCCGACGGTGAGGACACCTGCTGGTGTTGCGGCGCCCGGTACGACACCGCGTCGGAGCCGGTCGTGACGCTCCACGCACCCCCTGTGGCGAGGGAACGGCCGTTGAACACTCCGACCGTGCCGTGGTGGCAGCGACTCGTAGGAGCCGGCGGTGTCTGACTCGCTCGCCGTCGCGATCGTCTCCGCGATCATCGGCCCGCTGTCGGTGCTGATCGTCGGCCGCCTCCTCGCCGCCCGTATCGACCGGGTCGACCGGGCCGTCAACCACGCCCCGCCGGGCGGGCCGACCATCGCCGAGCAGATCCGGGTCCTCACCCTCCGATCCGATGAGCACTCGGTGCAGCTGTGGCGCCTCGACGCCGCCCTCGCGGACCTCGGCGCGGTGCTACGCCGCGAACTTCCCCCTCCCCCGACCCCACCCCCCTGCGAAGGAGCTCCCCAATGACTGACCTGATCGCCCGGGCACGTGTCGTGTTGCGTGCCGCTCCCACCTGGCTGACCGCGCTGTCGGTCATGCTGACCGCCGCGGCGCATGAGATCTCCACCGTCGCACCAGACGGCGGCCAGGACGTCGTGCGGTGGCTGATCACAGCCGCGGCGTGGCTCGCCTCGGCGGTGGCGATCATCCGCCGTGTCACTCCCGTCCCCGCCGACCAGCGGGGCATCCTGGCAGCCGAGGGGGGTGAGCGCTGATGCCCCCCGTCACGAGCTCCCTCGTCGGCCCGGCCGCCGCCGCAGCCGCCGGCGCGACCGTGCGGTTCGACCTCGTCGACGCTGCCGGCCGGCCCCTCGAACAGGGGTGGCTCGCCGCCGCCGACCAGACGATCATCGGCGCCGCCGAGGTCACCGCCGACGCCGCGGGCGCGTACACGATCACCGTCCCGCCCAACGTGGATATCAGCCCGTCCGGCACGCGGTGGCGGCGCCGCATCTTCCCCACCGACGGCGGGCGGGCGATCACCGCGCTCCTCGACGTCCCGTCCGGCGCCGGCCCGTACCCGGAGGACGACATCGTCGTCGACGCGATACCCGCTCCGGGCGCGGCTACCGGCGGGCGGGGACTGCTCGCGTCGTGGAAGCTGTCCGGCACGGACAATGTGCCGATCTCGACGGCGTCGACGACGCCGGTCACGATCGCCGGGCTGGGGGGGACGTTCACCGCCACGGACCGGCCGGTCTGGGTGCACCTCGGCCTGTCGTGGGTGTACGTCGACGCCGTCAACAAGACCGGCATATTCAACGTCCGTGTCGACGGAACCATCTCCGAGTCGCGGACCGTGGAGGCACACGCGACCGGGTCGCGACTCCACGTCGACCTATGGGCCCCCCAGACAAACCTCGCCGCCGGGGATCACACCGTCGACGTCCAATGGGCAGCGGGAGCGGCGGGCACGACCTTGTCGTTCTACCCGCTGTCGATATTCGGCACGCAGACCCCCAGCTACTGCGAGGTGATCGAGTGGTGATGCGCGCCGCGACGCTCATCTCCGCGTCGGGGCCGGGCGGCGAGTACACCGAGCAGGTCCGCCCGATCGGTGTGTCGTCACCGCGGTGTGTGATCGTCGCGCACGGTTCCGGCTCCGACGGCTCCGGGTACGTCGTCGAACGGGCACCGAACTCGGGGTCGCCCGCGCCGGGCGGCGCTCCGGCCCTCGCGGCGCGGGCCGCGACCGTGGACGGGTGGTGTCTCACCGCCGCCGCGTTCGGCGGCGGCGGTGTCGACGGCAGCTACGACCCGGCCGCCGCCGCCGACGCGCTCGCGACGCTCGCCGCCACCCTGGCCGACCCCGACTCACCATGGGGAGGCTGTACCGGCCCGCCGATCGTGGTCGGCGTGTCGATGGGGTTCGTCACCGCCACCGCGACGCTGATCCGCCACCCCGGCCTGATCCGCGGTGTGATCGGTATCGTACCGCTGATCTCCGCGACGTACACGTGGGGGTTGTACTCGACGCCGGTCCCAGCCGAAGTCGCCCCGTACGACCCGGAGACCCACACCGCCGCGTTCACCGGGATCCCGACCCTCGTCATGTCGATGCGAGCCGATCTCGTCGTCGACACCGAAGACGAGTCTCACGCGGTCGCGTTCTGCGACGCGACCGGCGCGACTCGGTGGCGGATCGGGTCCGGCGGGCATGGCATGACGGCCGTCACCCCGAGTGTGCTGCGCGCCGCGCTCGCGACGATGTAGGAGGCTCCGATGACCGCGACGACCGCGCAGTGGCTCCGCGACCTCGGGACGTCGTTCACCGCCGCCGCCGACCGCCTCGAGACTGCCACTCCACCCGCCCGTCGCGGCGAGCAGATGGGAGTCAACGTCTGGCCCACCGCCGCCAACATGGCCCGCGCCGCGTCGCTCGGAGTCGGCTGGGTACGCATCTCGGATGAGTGCCATTGGCACACGGACGGCGACTCGCCGTACGACTGGGGGCCGTACGACCGGGCCGTCGGCCTCGCCCACGCCTACGGCCTCCGGGTCCTCCAGGCATGCCAGGGGATGCCCGCGAAGTGGGCGAAGGGCGGGAAGGCCGGGCACGTCGCCCCGCGGGACTGCCCGTCGATGCTGCGATGGGCCGACTGGACGGCGGAGTGCGCCGCCCGCGGCGCCGACGCGGTCGAGATCGGCAACGAGTGGAACCACCCGGAGTTCTGGGGGCCGCAGCCGGACCCGGCCGCGTCGGGGGTGCTGACCGCGTTCGCCGCCGACGCCATCAAGAAGCGCGCCCCCGCCGTGCCGGTCATCACCGGCGGTCTCGCGCCCGGCTCCGGGCCGCTCGCTCCTCCAGCGTTCTTGGCCGCGCAGCTCGCCGCCGCCCCCACCATGCTCGACCACGTCGACGGCGTCGGCCATCACCCGTACGCGTTCCCGTACGACCCTGCCGTCGAGGCGACGTGGAACGCGGTGCGTCAGACCGCCGACCTGCCCGCCGGGCGGCCCGTGTGGGCCACCGAGTACGGCTCCACCTGTGGCCCCGCCGCCGACCCGAAGGCGATGAGCGAGGACGACCAGGTGCTGCACACGCTGCGCTACTGGCAGACGTTCGACGACCTCGCCGACGCCGGCGTCACGTGGGGACCGCAGTTCTGGTACGCGCTCACCGATGGGTCCGACCGGAAGTCGTGGATCTCCTGGATGGGGCTGTGGCGTCTCGACGGCACCGAACGGCCCGTAGCCGAGCTAGTGCGTCACCGCGCCGCGGAGCTCGTCCCGTGACCGTCGACACGCGGTGTGTGCAGTGCCACCGCCCGACACTCATCGTCGACCGTCCCGACGGTGCCCGATCGGCGGTCTGCCCGTTCTGCCACACGCGCTACTTCGCGGGGGTGCCCGGCTGGGAGCACTATCCGCCCCGCGACGTGAGATCGTCTCCCGGCTGACCGCGCCCTCTTCGTCCCCCGCGGTGCTGGGAGACCATGACGAGACCCCCACCCTGCGCCCACGGATCGGGCACCAGGGTGGGGGTCTCGTCGCGTCTCGGGGCTACTCGACGCGTGGGCGGCCGGGCCGCCGGCGCGTCGCGAGCCACCAGTCGATGACCGGCCGGGACCACACCGGGCTACCCGCCACCGTCGCCACCGGCTCCGGCATCACGGCTCGCACCCGGTACCGGTCGATCGTCTCGCGTCGTAGCCCGGCCAGCTCGGCGACCTGCTCGATCGTGAGGAGCCGCCCGGGGGCGAGCTCGGGCGCGAGGACACCGAGCGGTTCGCGGGCTCGGGTGTCCCACTCGGCGACGGGCACGAGGATCGGCTCGTTGTCCTCGCGGACGTGCGCGGCGTCGGTCTCGAGCCGGGCACGCCGCCCGGCGTTCTGCGGTGCGGTGAGGTGGTCGAGCACCCAGCCGAGCGACTCGTAGTCCGCGGCGACGAGCCGGGCCGGCACCTGGACGTACCCGCCCTGGACGCGGAGGTGCGGGTAGCAGTCGGTGAGGGTGAGGTCTCGGGCGCCGGGGACCGGCTCGCCGGTCGCGGTGTACGTCCAGGTGCCGTCGTCGGTGCGGGTGTAGTGCCCGCCGCCGGCGGTCACCGGGCCACCCGCACGCCGTACACCACCGCCGTGTAGGCCTGCGGGCTGCCCGCGGTGACGGTCACGGTGTCGGCCGGGTCGCCGGTCACGACCACGGTCGCGGTGTCGCGCTCGACGTCGGCCCGGCCGGACTTGCGGCGCAGGGTGCACTTCGCCGCGACGGTGAGCGCGGCGCCGACCTCGACGGTCAGCGTGCGGCCGGCGCCGGTGGCGAAGGTGTTCTCGCCGTCGTGGCGGATCCAGGCGCAGCCGGTGCCCTTGCTGCGGCTGGGGGTGTCGGTCTCGACGATGCGGATCTCGGTGCGGGTGGTGGTGTCCATGTCCCCTCCTACGATCACTGTCTCTGTCGTGCTCATAGGGACAGTATGCGCCGCCGGCGAGAAGTGTCAAGCCGCTACCGACAATACCGGGGATGATCTGGGGATGAGCCGCTCATACCGCCCGCAGCCGCCGACCGAGCCGCGGGAACCCGGCCAGCGCAGCGCGGATCTCCCGTTCCGGCACCGCTGTGTACCACGCCGTCGCTACCGGCGACCGGTGACGCATCATCTCCTGCCCCCCGTGGTCAGCCAACGGCGCGGAGTGCCCGGCGGCCGAGACCCGGCAGCCGCGCCGCGACACCAGCAAGATCGCCGGGGTCCACCCACGTGTACAGCGCGGTGCTCGCCGGGGAACGGTGGCGCAACATCTCCTGCGTGAGGCGGATATCGCGCCCCGACACCCGGTACGTCTGCGTGCCGCACCAGTGGCGCAGCGAGTGCATCGTGTC
>Ga0232063_1134959_pt1 | contig 13200 bp, 11 predicted proteins | sample LAC_MetaT_7_FD_165509 | JGI IMG/M metagenome (GOLD analysis project Ga0232063, IMG submission 165509) | Metatranscriptome of anaerobic ammonium oxidizing microbial communities from anammox membrane bioreactor (MBR) in UC Berkley... | ecosystem: Engineered > Bioreactor > Anaerobic > Unclassified ... | reverse complement strand
CACTTTTTGCACTGGCTGTAATTTGGGGTACTTCTTTTATATTGATGAAAAAGGGTCTTGAGGTGTTTTCTTCTATGGAGGTAGGCTCGTTGCGCGTTGTTATTTCCGCCGTTGTGCTTCTGCCGCTTGCTTTCAAAAATTATGCACTGCATCTGAAAAAGAACTGGAAAGCCTTCCTCTTTTTTGCGGCACTTACTAATCTGGGTCCGGCAATTCTGTTTGCAATAGCACAAACGAAAATTTCAAGTTCGCTGGCAGGGATTTTGGACAGTATGACCCCCATTTTCACTTTTTTGATTGGGGTATTATTCTACAGCGTTAAATTCACTATCAGCCAGATTGGCGGCTTGTTGCTTGGGATCGTAGGCTCGGGGTTGTTGATTCTATTCAGCGGCGGGGATCTGGGCGAGGTCAACTTTTTCGCTTTTTTCGTGGTTTTGGCTACTGTTCTCTACGGTGTAGGTTCAAATTTCCTCAGTAAACGATTTGCGGATATGAATTCTGTTGCGCTCACTTCCCTTGCGTTTATGACTATTCTTCCCGTTGCAACTCTTATTTTGATTTCTTCCGGATTTATAAACACAATGACAACAAAACCGGGTGCCTGGGGCGCTTTCGGTTATATTACAATACTTGGCGTTGTGGGCACGGCGATGTCGTTAATTCTTTTTTACCGGTTAATTTTGGTTACCTCACCCGTTTTTGCCTCAACGGTTACCTACCTTATACCGATTGTTGCGGTGCTTTGGGGCTTTATAGACGGTGAAGCCCTCAGCATTATGCACATTGTGGGAGTTTTGCTGATAATTTCGGGGGTTTATTTCATCAACCGTGTCAGCGTTATTCCCCCGGAACCATGAGATGAGTTGAGGGAAGTGTCTCCTTTCTTCAATTTTCTTCAATGCTGTTATTTCCCCCGAGATATGAAAGAACCACAGTTCAAAGCGTGCAACTGTGTAACTTTCCTGAAACCAAGCTCAAATTTCCGCCGGAAGACATAGGAGAAATAGAGTTCAAAGTTCGACCAAACAATCCACCAAATTTTGGGGTAACCAAACCGCTAAATTTTGGGGTAACCAAACCGCTAAATTTTTGGGGCAAACCCTCCGCCAAATTATTAACCACAAACCTTTTCATCAGCATTTCGGGGTTATATTGACATTAAGTTAAAAAATGATTAAATTTGCATTAGACGGCAAAATAAATTGCCGGAAATGAGAGGTTAGTCATGAAAAGATTCAATATAATACTATTTATAATTTTAATCTTGGCACCTGCATTATTGACCGCCCAGGAGTCTATTATTGTCTCCCTGACTAAAATAGACACTACTGATTACTATCTTATCCTCGAGAAAGATGTGAACAGATCCGAACTCTGGGCAAGGCACCTGCCTTTCGAAAAATCCAAAAGTGACCTTAAACTTGCTGTTTTCGAGACGATTCTCGTGAAAAATGCCGTAAGTAAAATAGAGCGGAACAAGCACTCGGCTCGCGAAAATAAGATTATAGCAGGCAACACTTCAGAACAGGCTACGGGCGTAGCTACAGTTCACGGCTCAGCGAACGAAATGCTGCCGGTTTGTATCGTAATTCTGGAGAAAGGACTGAAAAGCTCTTTTATTGACGCTATTGAAGAGAATTATGTAATTATCGCGGATAATTTTAAGAAGGGAGACTATGGCGCACCCCCCGATGTTGACTGCAAAGGCTTAATAGCGTGCGAGATTACTGAGGTTGCAATAGAAGAGGCAATTAAAGATTTTAGAAAAATGCAATAATATTAAAATTATACAAAAAAAACACGGAGGGGCAGCCCTCCGTGTTTTGTGAAATTTTATTTTGCTTCTGTCAGCAGATGATTATTTAAGCAGAAGCATTTTCTTGGTTGCAGCAAAGGTTTTACCCGATACACCAACCGCAGAAATTGAGTAGAGGTAAACACCGCTGTTCAGTTTTGTTGCGTCAAAGTTCACATTTTGCCATCCGGCTGCGAAGTTGCCGTTTACTAAGTCAGCAACTTTACTACCCGACACATCATAAATCGTAATCTTAACATTTGCAGCTTCCGGCAAGCTGAAAGCAATCGAAGTTGACGGGTTGAACGGGTTAGGATAGTTCTGTTGCAGCGAAAACTCAACAGGATTTGTAATTTCCACTTCCACAACATTAGAATAGCTGAAAGAACCGTTAAGATCGATCTGTTTCAGGCGGTATGTATAGCTGCCGATGGTTGTGGGTCTGTCGTTGAAAAAATAGTTGTTGGTTTCGGTAGTTGTACCTTTGCCGTCAACATAGCCGATTTCAGCAAAGTTTTCGTTCCCGAATTTTCTTTCGATGCTGAAACCTTTGTTGTTTGTTTCAGTAGCGGTTGACCACTGCAGTTTTACATCGCCGTTAACGGTGTTAGCTTCGAAAGCAGAAAACTCAACGGGCACACCCTGCATAATTGTGAAGTTAACATCGGAAACATCGTAGAAAATGTTGTTTGCGGCTTCGATATACAAACGAGCGGTTGAAGTTTGAATGTCCGGGAAGGTAACAGTAGCCGAACCGTTGTTCGGAACATTATCAGCAACGGGTAAGAAAGTGTTCCCCTGATCCGTTGTAATTTTAATGTTCACGGCAGAAGCGGAAATCGGTGCAGCGTCTGTTCCGGAAACATCCCAGGTTACGGTAACGGGCGTTCCGCCGGCAATAGAAACATTGGTGTTAGGGTATGTAACTTTGAAAGGACCCGCCGTTCCGCTTACAGCGAAGGTGAGTTCTTTCCAGTCAAAATTACCGCCGCCGGGGTTATTGTCGCGCACGGTCAGTCTGAATTTCAGGTTACGGGCATAAGTCGGTAAAAACTCACCAATAACCGATGTGTTGTTATAAACGCTTGAGCGTTTCGGGAACCAGCGGGTAGGCGTGGTTTCAGGGTTCCAGCTTCTGAAAATTGGCGAATTGCCCGAAGGGTTGTTTGGCGGAGCAGAAGGACCGATGTCATACTCTTCCCAGCAATATGTAAGGGTATTGTTATCCGCGTCGGTAGCCGAACCCGTTAATTTAAAGGGAGTACTCTTCGGAATAGTCCAGCCGCCTGCAGGTATAGTTGCAACCGGTTTCTCGTTGTTGTTCGAGGATGAAACAGCGCACGAGTTTCCGTTTCCATTGATGAAATTATAAATTTCCACCATACTTCCAATATGGAAGAAATCATCGGAGTGCTGTTGGAGGTCCGGTGGGCAAATACCTGCGTAACCCATAATAGTGGAAGCACTTCCCGGCTCAAAAGCGGTTGAAGCGTTTCTGTTGCAGTTATTATTCTGTGTGTGGTTAGCGCCAAACTGGTGCCCCATTTCGTGGGCTACATAGTCGATGTCAAAAGCATCACCAACAGGCTGAGGGCTTCCTGTTACACCGCCGGCTTTGCTGCCTGTACAAACACAGGCTAAGTAGGCAACACCGCCACCACCGGTGCTGAAGACATGCCCTATATCGTAGTTAGCAGCGCCGATAACACTGTTGCAGTTGTTAACATTCTGCTGAAGCATCGTGGAGCCGTTGTTGTTGGTGTAAGGGTCGGTTCCGCCGTTAGTGTAAATCAACAGATTAGTGTTATTCACCATAATCATTCTGATGCTGAAATCTCTCTCGTAAACCCCATTTACGCGGTTCATTGTTGTGGTCATTGCAGCAAGTGCACCTGCAACAGTTCCGCCGTGAAATGCAGTATATTCACCGGTAGCAGCAAGCGCCAAACGATAAGTTCTTTTTGTCCCCTGTGCACGGTTTACATTGTTCCCGTCAGTTTGTGAGTATTCAGAACCTTCGGTTTCGCAGCCGGCTAAAGCAAGTTTGAGAGCTGACGGAGTGAAATCCCTTTTATAGTAAGAGATGTAGAAATCGGAAACAGTTCTGGAGTACGGATCAATAAAAATCGTTCCTTCGGCACTAAAAACCTGAGCGTGGAAGCCCTGCGGGGTTAAATCGAGACGCACTGAAAAATATCCCGGTGTGATAGCTCTACCGAGATAAGTGTTGATTTCAGGATATTTTGCAGCGAGTTCGGGCGCCATTATTGGTGAATTATAAATTTCGAATTTCGCCGAGTTGCCGTCCGGCATCGGAAGTTCAAGCACGGGGGTTCTCCCCATATTGTAGATATCTTCCGGCGGAGCAGTTTTAAGAAATGCGGCGAGAGAAGCTCTGTCAAGCTGAAGGAGTCTGTAATTATCGACAGTGATCATCTTCTCCAATCGGGCAGGAACTGCATTTTTGGATGCGTCTTGCCATGGGTTGAGAAACATGTTTTGCCCAAAAGTAAAAGAAAAGAGCAAAACAGTGAAAAGGAAAATTCTCATCATAAGATGTCCTAAATTAAATGATATGAAAGAAATGAATAAAAAGAAAAATCAATAAAACTTAAAATCTGCGAAAAAGAATCGCAAGAGCAAGAAAAGCTACAAAAGCTGTTAATAAGTTAACAGCATTTTAATAGTTTTCGTGTGCTCACCGGCAACAACTCTTAAGAAATATACCCCTTGCGGTAATGAACTTCCTTCGAAAGAGAACGAATGGCTTCCTGCCTCGTAGTTCCTTTCGGCTATAGTGCTTACCTCTCTTCCTGTTACATCGAACACCTTAGCTGAGACATAAGTTTGGCTCGGCAGAGAAAGCATCACAGTTGTGCCTCCTTCATCAGGGCTGAAAGGGTTGGGGAAATTTTGTTTTACGGAAAACGCCGAAGGTATAACGGGTTCTTCTGCAGTTATGCCGGTTGGTGGGTCAGCATTAACGACCTGACCGGCAACTACTGTAACCACCCTTCGGTATGTTCCGCCAAGTGCTGTAATTGTATAAGTGCCCGGCTTTACATCGCCGATGGCATAATTTTCGTTGTAAATGTCATCACTTCCTATGTAGGGGTCGGCAAAATTATAGGTGAGAGAATAACTATAGTTAGTGTAGGGGGGGCGCGGCTTTGGGTCGGGGGAAATATCAACTCGTGTGCTGTTTGGTGCGTTCGGCACTCTACCGCAGATGGCGCCCATTCCGGTCATTCCTGCCCAGAGTTCACCATTTCTTCTTGAGCCGGGAGTTGCCGAAACAGCTGTATTCATTCTCATTTCGAAGTGCAGGTGGGGTCCGGTCGAGTTGCCGGTATTTCCTGAAATAGCGATTGGCTGCCCCTGCGTTACTTGTTGCCCCGTCGAGACTAACGGTCGTTGCAGGTGCATATAAAGCATATAAATATTTTTCCCATCCCAGGAAGCGCGGTGCGTAATGTAGTTACCGCCACCACCGGGTTCATATCCGCCGATAGTATCGTCAGGGTTGTAAGCAACATTGGTAATAATACCATCGGCAACGGCAAAAACCGTATCGTATCGGGCGTGAATATCCAAACCGCGGTGTGCGTTGTTCGGGTTGGATATACTTGGTTCACCGTAAAGATACGATCCGTTAGTCGGGATATTATCTCTCACCGGTCTTATAAATCTGAAAGATTGGCTGAAAATCGGGGAGATGAGGATAATTATTAAAAAAAGAGTTTTTACCACACTTCTTAAAATTAATTGGGAAACAATTACTAATTTATAAAAAAGAAAGGAAATAAATCAGGAAAATAATAGTAACTTTGGTTCTTTGTTACAATGTTTCTAAATTTGTACCAAATGTGAGAAAAATTGCGCCAAGTTCGGTCTTAAAATTTGATGCAAATTTAACCGGAATATCGCATAAAAGAGCAAAAAGAGCAAAAAGAGAAAAAAGAGAAAAAAGAGAAAAAAGAGAAAAAAGAGAAAAAAGAGCAACCGGTGAGTATCCTTCAGGAATTAACCCCAAAAACTGAGTATTTTGAAGATTTTCTTCACGACGCCTCAAATTACCGAGGGTATGGTAATGCTGTTTATTTCCCGGCAGATTACAGGGAGCTTGCCCGTATCGTGAAAGAATTATACGAAGAGGGGACTAAGTTCACAATCTCGGGCGCACGAACGGGGCTGACAGGGGGATGTGTTCCCGAAGGCGGGGTGGTAATTTCGACTGAGAAGATGTCGCATATTATAGAATTTGATTCGGAAGCCCGCACTGTCTCGTGTGAACCGGGTGTTTTGCTCTACGATTTGCAAAAATTTTTGCGGGAAAAGGGCTTTTTCTTCCCATCGGACCCAACTGAAACCTTTTGCACGGTGGGTGGAGTTGTTTCTAACAATTCTTCGGGTGCACGCTCTTTTAGATACGGCGCCGCACGGAATTATGTGAAAACGCTTTTCATTACCCTTTCAAACGGTGATTTTTTTAAATTGAAACGGGGAGAGTGCACGGAACGGAACGGCTTTTTCACTTTCAGAGTGCAAGGCAAGACCTTCAACTTGAGGGCACCCCGCCTGAAAACTCCGGGAACAAAAAACGCAGCCGGCTATTTCTGCCGACCGGGGAGTGATCTCGTGGATCTTTTCACCGGCTCCGAGGGTACTTTGGGTATTATCAGCAGGGTGAAATTGGAAGTGTTGCCACTTCCTGAAAAATTGATTTCATGCGTTGTTTTCTTCCGGAGGCTTTCCGAAGCGTTGGGGTTTGCCGCACTGTTGCGTAATACACCAAAAGATGAGGGGGTGCGCGCAATTGAGTTCTTTGACGAAAATGCACTGAATTTTTTGAAGAACGATTTTCCTAATACACCGGAGGGGAATGCGGCAGCGGTTTGGTTTGAAGTTGAAACCAATTACGATAATTTTGACGCAGACCTGCTGAGATGGAGCGACAGAATTACCGAGGGCGGCGCAGAGTTGGAGGAGGTTTGGTACCCGGCTGACGAGGCGGGTATTGAAGAAATTAAAAAATTCCGCCACGCAATTTCTGCCAGGGTGAATGAATATATTGCTAAACACGGGTTGAGAAAATTAGGAACCGATACCGCAGTTCCGCCACAGCATTTTGATGATTATTACCGGTGGGCTGTTTCGCTCGTTGAGGAAGCCGGACTTAATTATGTTGCATACGGTCACTTCGGCGATTGCCACCTCCACCTGAATATGCTTCCAAAAGATGATGATGAATATGCAAAAGGGAAAGCAATCTATTTCGAACTTTGTAAAAGAGCGGTTGAGTTGGAGGGAACCGTTTCCGCTGAACACGGTATCGGTAAACTGAAAAAAGAGTATCTGAAACTAATGTACGGACCGCAAGGAGTTGAAGAGATGAAAAGAGTAAAAAGATATCTTGACTCTAAAAATCTGCTGAATGCCGGCAACTTATTCGATTTGTAAGAGATAGTCTCTCATCTTTAGGAGTTTATTTTCCCTGATTTATTATAAGCACAAAATTACGGGTATTTATTCACAAAATTGCGGAAGTTTTCCCTTTTCAAATATGAGTGCAAACATCCGGATTTACCTTCATTTTCTAACAAAACACAAAGTTACGGGTGTTTTTTACACAGAAATGCCGGTGTTTTTTATGAGAAGGGGTTGATTGCGGAAAGAAACTTTTCCAAACCGGTTGAACCAATCATCAAAATTGTGCCGATTACAATAATCAGAGCCGCAATTCCCTTTTTAATCAATCCCCCCTCGTTAAACAACTTTCCGCCGACTATACTCGCGAAGAAAACCGAGAGTCTTTTAATTGCAAGCACAAGCGCAACCGGAGCAATAGCGAATGCTAAAATCTGTGTGTATCGGTAACCTATTGTAATTATTGAAGTTATAACTATTAACAGAACCAAAGGTTTTAAAATATCAGAAGGCAGTCGGTGAAATTTAGTCCGTGTAACAAGCACCAGAATTGCAAAATCAACCGCGAAAAACAGGTGTTGCAAAATCATAAAAGAAGAAGTTTCCATCTTCTGATCTTTTAACAGGTATTTATCAAGAATTGAAGAAATGGTGAAAAATGCGAGCGCTGCGGCAACATGAATATATTTTTTTGTCCTGAAAAACACTCTGAAGGGCTCAATCATGTTTTGGAAAGTCTTCATTTCAATAAAATACGAACCTGCCAGAAGCATCACCAACCCGATTGTCTCAATCAGTGTTAAAGTTTCGCCAATAAAAAGAAACGCAAAAACAGCTACAGTTCCCGGTGTCAGTGCTAAAAGCGGGAGGGCGGAACTTATCTCCAAATTTTTAAGGGAAAGCATCACGCACCAAAACGCAAAAGCCTGAAGCAGCGTTTTAACGAACATAACCCAGGTTTGATGAAAATTTATTGCTGAAAGGTCGGCATCCGCTAAAAACAAAAGGCAAATCAGCAGATTAACAATCGAAAGGAAGAATGAAAAACTAAGCGCATCAATCCTCTCAAGGGCTTTTTTCTGTGTTATTGCCGCGGCACTTGAAAGAACCGCAGAAGTTAAGGCAAGAATGAACCAGATCATGCACCCGCCCCCATCAAAGTTTCGATTTTTTGTATGGTTATTGGTGCTGAGCCTTCGTAGTGGTTGTTCACATTAACATACACTTCGGTGCCCGCCTCGGAAAGAACCCCCAGCAACCGTGCAAGATTCTGCAGTTCTTCATCTTTCGGGGCAATAATTTTGTTCCAAACACCGTTAGTTTTTTCTTCCATTCCCTGACGATCGGGTCCGTGCAGCCTGATTATCATGCTTTTTGGGAGCAGGTTCCTGAATTTTTCAATAACCGGGAAGACCGGCGGCATGTAATATCCCTGTAAAAAAACGGGGATCAACTCCTGATCGTGCAGAAATGTGAAAAACTCTTTATTTAAATAATACGGATTGCGGGTTTCGACTGCAACAGGAACATCCCGTGGGATTGCGGTGAAAAAATCCTCAAGTTTTTTCAGAAAGATTGATTGTGCCGGCATCTTTTGCTTATTGAGGTATTCAAACTGCAGAATTACCGCACCGGTCTTTTCCTTCAGTGCGCCGAGGCTATCGATGAACTTCCCCCACAGCTCAGGTGAAAGAAAATATTCATTTTCTGCCATTTTTCCGCCGGTATAGCGTGGATAGTGGTGTGTTAGCGAAACAGAGTTCGGTGCTTTTATGGTAAATTTAAAATCCCGCGGGGTAGCGGCGTTGTACTCTTCAATATCTTTTAGTTTGGGGAGTGCCGGTGGACTGCCGGGTGCGAAGAGCGCCCAGAACCACTGATCGACCTCAACACTTCTGTATTGTTTTGCGTATTCTTCTAAGTAGTTAATCTTATCAAAATGTGGGTAAACAAGCCCTTTCCAGGAGTCATATTTCCAGCTGCAACTGCCGAAATAAATATTTGATTTAGAAGACATCGAATTAATTTTTATTTTAACACTGTTCAAATTTAATCTTTTCGCATTTAATATTCTTTGTTGTTATGACGCATAAAATCTCATTGGACAATCTGACGAAGTTTTTCATCACAGTAATGGGCATCGTGGTGGTGAGCTATGTACTGAAAGAGTTGCAAAATGTCTTTCTTCCTTTTGTAATTGCATATCTGCTTTATTTCATTTTTTTGCCCCTGAACAATTATCTGACTTCGCGCAAGGTGCCGCTTGGCGTTGCCGGGTTGATAGATATTGCCATAATGTTTCTGATTTTTTATGTGCTGGGGAAGTTTATAGTTGACGGGCTTGTTTCATTCGGAAGTGAATTGGGGAAATATGAAGCGGATCTCTCGGAAATGATAGCAAAAGGGGCTTTGGCACTTGGGATTAATGACCCGGCATTTCAAAATTTTTCTTTTGCGGAACTTCTGAAATCAATTGATTATGGTTCGCTCGCCGGCGGGGTTATAAATTCAACTATCGATCTTGTGGGGCACCTTTTGCTTGTCATTTTTTTCTTTATGTTTATTCTCCCCGGGCACAAGGCGATCTATCATGCGATTGAAATAAGGGTGGTTTCACCAAAAAAACAGGAGGTGATCAGGCGGAAACAGTCGCGTCAACAGCTACAGGCTGAAATCGAGGAAGAAGAGCGCGAACTGGAGGAACAGGCTGCAAAATTAGAAAAAACTTTTAAATCAATTCCCGAGCAGATTCAAAAATATATTTTGACGAAAGTGTTGGTTAATTCAGCCGCGGGGGTAACCGTTGGTCTGCTCCTTTGGATTCTTGGGGTGCCTTTCCCGATTGTTTGGGGCACTTTTGTGGCTATTCTGAACTTTATTCCCACAATTGGTTCTGCCTTTGCCTTGATTTTGCCGGCTTTGATGGCTCTTATTGCCTCCGGAAATGTCGGTTTCATGGTGGCGGTTATCGTGGCAGTAGCTTTAACGCAGACCTTCTATTTCAACTATCTGGAACCGATGATCGTAGGGAAAAGGCTAAACCTGAACCCCCTTGTAATTTTAATTTCCGTTATGGTTTGGGGTTATATCTGGGGCGTTACCGGGATGTTTCTTGCGGTACCTTTAACTGCTATTTTGAAAATTGTTATTTCAAATTTTGATTCTAAAAACTTGCAGTTTGTTTCAAATCTGATGGGTTCGATGGAGTAGATTCCAAATACTTTTGGTGGGTGTGCTGTTATTCAGGGTTGTTTCCAACCTGATGGGTTCGTTGGAACAGATTAAATCTGAACAAGATTGTTTTTCTCGGTGAAAAAAGGTTGGTTTTTTACTTACAGCCCTGACTCATCCTTCATTAACCGGAAAGTCTCTTCTATTGCGGTTGGTGAATAACCAAATTCAGTTTCAGCTTTCAGAGTTACAAGCCCCGAGTTCAGCGGCCGTTTAGCCGGTTGGTTAAGCTCCGGGGTGGTAATCGCGGTAACCATTGATTTATCCAAATTGAAAAAGTCGCAGATTCTCATTGTGAAGTCGTAGCGTGAAAGAAATTCCCTGCCGCCGATATTGTAAATCCCAAATTTACCGAACTCAATCACCTGCCCGATTGCCCTTACGAGGTCATCCAGAAAGGTTGGGTTGTTTATCTGATCGGTTACAATTCTGATTTTTTCACCTTTTCTAATCGATTCGACGACCCACCTCACAAAATCAAGCCTCCCCTGTGTTATCACGCCGTAAAGCACATTTGTTCTCAGAATTGTGAAGAGTGCGTTTGAAATTTTCAGAGCGTTTTCACCCGCAAGCTTGGTGCGCCCGTAGTAGCCGAGGGGGTTAGGCTTGTCGTTTTCCGAGTATTGCCCCTTCACTCCGTCGAAAATATAGTCAGAAGAGATGTGGATCAAGTGTGCGTCGCAATTTCGAGCGCCTTCAGCCATGTATTCAACGGCGTTCACATTTAGTTTCCACGCAATTTCTCTTTCCGTTTCGGAGCGGTCAACATTTGTAAAAGCGGCTGCGTTTATGATGTAATCGGGCGAAAAACCGGAGATAATCTTTTTTACTTCGTCTTTTTTTGTTGCATCACATTGAATGTAATTTGCCGTAGGATTGTAAAACCCGGGTTCGGTGGATGAGAGAAGGACTGAGTACCCCAATTTTTTAGCAAAATACTCGTAGCAGCGCTGCCCTAACATTCCGGTAGCGCCGAAAATTAAAATTTTATTTCTCATATAAGAGGGTATTAACATCTTCCTTCAGGTTCACAATTTTATCGTTCGTCTCATACTGCGAAACGGCTGCGCCGGCTGCATTTCCGAAATAAAGCGCTTCAACGGGGCTGTTTGTTCGCAACCAATGTATAAAAAATGCAGCTCCGAACACATCACCGCAGCCGACTTGATTAACGGTTTGGACGGGGTGCGCTTTCACAAAAAGTGAGTTTGTTTCGCCATTCAGCCTTTGGTACATCTTCACCCCGGCACTGTTTTTGGTAACAAGAACGATTTTAACTCCGAAATTTAAGATATTTTCGACGATTGGTTGCTCCATATCGCCGGTACCACAGCAAAGAATTTCAGATTCATTCGCCTGCAGAATATCGATGTGTAGCAGATATTCATCGGTGTTCTTAATCTTTTTAAAATATCTTTCGCCGTTCGGTGAAATGCTTCTCGCCAGCGAGTGGATGTCAAGATAAACCGGTGCATTTGTCGCCTTTTTTTACTGCGGCAATATCTTCCGGTGTTACATCGTGACCCGTAATCAGGTTAACCAGTACGCCGTCGTATCTCTTTTGTACTGCATTATTTTCGGCTTGTTTATTCAGAGGGAGATTTAACTCCGGGGGTTTGCTGTCAGCGGATTTGTTTATTTCGGATGTGTTTCCTTCGGGTTTGTTACAGGAAAATTCATCTTTGCGGTATTTGGTTTCAGATGACCGGTAATTTGAAATCCCGTTATCCGGGGGTCTGTTTTCCGGAATTTGATTTGTAGTTGAACTGATTTTGAATGATTGATTCTCTGAATTTTCAATTTCTGCCGCTTCCTTATCCCTGAGCTTTCCGGTTGATAAAACTGCGGGGTTAATTTCAACTTTAAGGGAGAAGTTTTCATATTTTTCGTCTCTCTCTTTGTCGTTGTAAATATATAAATGGTTTATGGGCAATGTATCAACCGGGTTAATATACCGGCTGTTAAAACGGCTGTAAAGAGGTTCAAAAAGTGCTTTTTGCTTCCCGGAAATATTAGTAATCAGTGTGAATTCATCACCATTTTCCCTCAATGCATCGCAGGCAGATGCTGTTTAAAATATCCCACCCGGTTGGTTTAATACTTTCCCTGAAGCTGCAGTGGACCTGCCGTTACTCTGTTCAGACTTCGCTTCCGTCTCCGGGTACAGATGGTTGTCTGTTTCTCTCAGTTCTTCGCCTGAGAAATGTATCAAATCCTCCACAGAGGAACCAATTATAAGAATGTTCATCACTTACTGTTTTAATTATTCAAACTATAAAATTACGAAAAATTTTCCCATTTTTAACGGTTCTTTACTTTATTAACACAGAGAAAGTAAAAAATCAGGGATTTTCTTAAAATTTGCACTGGTTGATCCACTAAACTCTAATTTCGGAAGTTTAATTATTTAGGGAAGGTTTTGTACTGTAAAAAAATATTACTCCTGTAATTTGTAAACCGATATCTTCTGAATAACCCTCTGCAAAAATCCCAACAAACCCCGGAACGAAGATGCTTGAAAAGCGTGTATCGTATAAGTAATTGACTGATTGAATTGTTACCCTCTTTAAAATAAAAAATTATTCCTTTTTTCGTAAGACTCTTTCTTTTTACCTTTTTACTTCTCCCAAGAACAACCGGTGGTTTCCTTTTAGAATTATCCCCGTACAGCAATTAAAACATCAATTAAGACACCAAGTAAGAACAAAAAAAACACTTAAACAGGATACTGAAGTTGAAAATAT
>Ga0232063_1049920_pt1 | contig 13446 bp, 10 predicted proteins | sample LAC_MetaT_7_FD_165509 | JGI IMG/M metagenome (GOLD analysis project Ga0232063, IMG submission 165509) | Metatranscriptome of anaerobic ammonium oxidizing microbial communities from anammox membrane bioreactor (MBR) in UC Berkley... | ecosystem: Engineered > Bioreactor > Anaerobic > Unclassified ... | reverse complement strand
GCTTACTCGAAAGGCGAGCTTTCACTGGTCGAATTTTTGGACGGCGTTGATTCTTTCATCAGCGGTGTAAAAATGAACACGGAACTGATGATCAGGCTGATCGAAGCGCATTATGAACTTGAAAACGCCGTAGGCATTAAAAACCTTAAGTGATTTAGATATAAGATTTTACGAAAAGAAATGTTATGAAAAAGAGTAAAACGAAAGTTAGCATAAAGAAACGAAATATAACCGGTTTTTATATTTTGAAATTAGCACTGCTGAGGTTAGCCACTTTAAAATTAACCCCTTCAAGGTTAGCCCCCGTAAGATTAATTCTTTCAAAGATAATCCTGCTAATGCTGTTTTTGGCTTTTGCCGGCTGCGGCGGAAGTGGCGCCAATAAAAAGACGGAAAACCCCAAAAAACAAAACGGAAAAACTTCCATTCAAGCAGACAACAATCAGCACGGTGAAAATGACGGGCTGATTACCTTAACAAAAGAAATTCAGGAGAAAATTGGCTTGGAAACCGATGAGGCAACCGAGAAAGAGATTCAGCAAACTATCTCTGCAACCGGTGAGTTTATTGCAAAACCCGAGGGGCTTGCCAAAGTGGTTTCACCGCTAACGGGCATTATCTTAGCTGCGAAAAACAAGAATCTGCCGCGCGTGGGCACTTTTGTGAAAAAGGGTGCTGAGCTGATTTTTGTTTCGCCAACGGCGGATGCCGAAGTGTATCTGCAAAAAATTAAAAGTGATTATTTCTTAGCGAAATCGGAGTTGGAAAGGGTGCAGTTGCTTTACGATAACAATGCAGTTGCAAAAAAACGGCTTGATGAAGCTAAAACCGACTTTGAAAACAAGCAGGCTATTTACAACGCACTTTCCGAGCAGGTGAAAATTACCGGAAACGGCTACTCGATTGTGGCTCCAATTTCAGGATATGTTGAAGCTGTGCCCGTTTCGCTCGGAAGCCACATAACAGCCGGGCAGGAACTGATGACGATTATTAATTCTTCCCGACTGATTCTGCAGGTCAATGTGCCTGCCGCAAAATTTGAAGCCGCAAACCGGGCTAAAGAAGCTTCTTTTAAAGTTGAGGGACAGGATGAATTCTTTAAACTTTCTAAACTTGGCGGGAAGAAGGTGGCAGTTTCTTCAACCGTTAACTCTTCAAACCGCACCGTGCCGGTATTTTTTGAGTTCAGCAACCCCAAAAATTCGATTAAAATAGGGATGTTTGCCGAGGTTTTTCTGAAATCGGGTGGTTCGGAGTTTGGCGTTGCGATTCCCGAAGAAGCGATCGTGGATGAAGACGGCGTAAGCACCGCTTTTGTGCGCATCGGGCCGGAACGGTTCGAGAAACGACCGGTTGAAATCGGGATGAAAAGCGAGGGATTCGTGCAGATTATTTCCGGCATTAAGCAGGGGGAAGTGGTGGTGACAAAGGGGGCGTATCAGGTTCGTTTGGCGCAACTTTCGAACGGCGCTTTAGCGAGCGACGGGCACGACCACTAACGAGAGGGGCAGAAAAATGAAGAACTTGCTTCGGCTGACCATTAAGAAAATTTCAGCAGGGCAAAAGGGCGGCAAAAGGGGGGAGGAACTTAGCTATGTTTGATTATTTGATTCACTTCGCTCTTCAAAAGAGGGTGATTGTCCTGGTTTCTGCATTGATTTTGTTGATCGTCGGGACCTACACTGCGATAAAAATGCCCGTGGATGTATTCCCCGACCTAACGGCGCCCACAGTTGCCGTGCTTACCGAAGCGCCCGGAATGGCGGCGGAGGAAGTGGAGGCGTTGGTTTCGTTCCCGATCGAATCCGCAATGAACGGCGCTACCGATGTGCGAAGAGTGCGCTCTTCGAGTGCTCAGGGGCTTTCGATTGTGTGGGTTGAGTTCGATTGGGGCACGGATATCTTCCTTGCACGGCAGATTGTTTCAGAGAAACTGCAGACTGCCTCAAGCGGTTTACCCGAAGGGGCCGAAAAGCCCGTTATGGCGCCAATTTCTTCGATTATGGGGGAAATTATGTTGGTCTCAGTTTCCGTTGACCCTAAAAACAATCCGAATAAACTTACGGAAACTGACGCCAGAACGATTGCCGACAACGAAATAAGCCGCAGGCTGCTTTCCGTAGGCGGGGTTTCGCAGGTGATTCCGCTCGGCGGAAGTGTTAAGCAATATCAGATTTTAATTTCGCCTGAAAAGCTTTCCTCTTACGGCGTAACGCTTCAGGAGGTGATGGCTGCCGCACGGGGGCTGAATCAAAACTCTTCAGGCGGGATCTACGCTAATTCCGGCAGCGAGTACCTGATCCGCGGTATCGGGCGTGTTTCCGATCTGAACGATATTAAAAAGAGCACGGTTGCCGTGCGCGACGGGGCGCCAATTCTGTTTGAAGATGTGGCGGATGTTAAAATCGGCGTGAAAGATAAAATTGGCATCGGGGCAAAAAACACCAACCCGGCGGTGATTCTTACGGTGCAGAAACAGCCGCAGGCGAATACAGTGGAGCTGACTGAACGGATCGAAAAAACGATTGAAGAGATTAAAACAACCCTGCCCGCCGGGTTGGTGATCGATTCAAAAGCATACAGGCAGGCGGATTTTATCGAAATTTCGATCGATAATGTGATGAGTGCGCTGCGCGACGGGATAATTTTGGTGATCGTGATAATTTTCCTTTTTTTGTGGAATTTCAGAACCACTTTCATCTCCGTTACCGCCATCCCCCTTTCGATAATTATCACGGTAATTGTGTTTAAGCTGTTCGGTATAATGATAAACACGATGACGCTCGGAGGTATAGCCATTGCAATCGGGGCATTAGTTGATGACGCAATTATCGATGTTGAAAATGTTTTCCGGCGCCTGAAAGAAAACAGCCAACTTCCACCGGAAAAGCGCTCGAACCCCCTTTCAGTGGTGTTTGATGCCTCGAAGGAAATCCGTGCGCCGATGGTGAACGCTACAATTATTATTGTTTTGGTCTTTCTGCCGCTCTTTTTCCTGAGTGGGGTTGAGGGAAAACTGTTAAGACCGATGGGCTATGCCTATATGACCTCCATTTTTTCCTCGCTGTTGGTTGCCCTGATGGTTACACCCGTGCTTTCGTGGTACTTTTTCAAAAACCCGGAAAAACTTGCGCACCAGGGGGATACAAAGTTGGTTGAGTGGCTGAAAAAACACTACAACAAAGTGCTTATTTTTACTCTTGATCACGCAAAAACGGTGATGGGCGTTGCACTTGTCGTTTTTTTGGGGACAATGGCGATAGTCCCGTTTTTGGGGCGGTCTTTTTTGCCGGCGTTCAGCGAGGGCTCTCTTACGATCGGGTTGGTTACACTTCCGGGAACTTCTTTAGAGGAGTCGGATAAGATCGGGCTGATTGCCGAACAGGCGATACTTTCGCACGAAGAGGTTACTTCAACCGCACGGCGGACCGGAAGAGCGGAGCTTGACGAGCACACGCAAGGCTCCAACAGTTCGGAAATTGAGGTGCGGTATGAACTGAACGGCGGCACGCAGGAGGAGTTTTTGGCGCGCCTCAGGCACTCGTTGGAGACACTTCCCGGGACGAGCGTTACTATCGGGCAGCCGATCGGGCACAGGATCGACCACATGCTTTCGGGAACGCGCGCAAACATCGCCGTGAAGGTCTTCGGGAAAGAGTTACAACCGCTGCGCTCTTACGCAAAACTTGTGAAAAAAGAGATGGAGGGGGTTGAAGGAGCGGTGGATGTGTCGGTGGAGCAGGAAACTGAGGTGCCACAGACACGGATTAAGTTTAACCGCCCGGTGCTTGCGCGTTACGGCATCACCATTTCCGGGATTTCTGAGGCGATTTCCGTTGCGTTTGGAGGTGAGGTTGCATCGCAAATAAGGGAGGGGCAGAATAAATTTGACCTTATTGTCCGTTACAACGAGCGCAACAGAGGAAGTATCGATAAAATAAAGGACGCTTTGTTTGACATCCCAACCGGCGGGAAAGTCCCCTTAACCGAATTGGCACAGGTGGTGAACGAAATGGGCCCCAACAGCATCAGCCGCGAAAATGTACATAGGAAAATTGTGGTGCAGGCGAATGTTGCCGGGCGCGACCTGAGAAGTGTTGTCGATGAAATGCGCGCAAAAATTGCGAAAAATGTGAAGTTTGAGCCGGGGTATTATGTCGAGTTCGGTGGGCAGTTCGAGAGCGAGCAGGAGGCTTCGAGAATTATTACGCTTTTGAGCATAGTATCTTTTGCGCTCATTCTGCTGATTCTGTTTTTGCAGTTCGGTAATTTTAAATACGCATTTATCATTTTGCTGAACCTTCCTTTGGCGCTGATTGGCGGTGTGTGGGCTGTGTTTATTACGGATAAGATAATAAGTGTAGCCTCGTTGGTTGGTTTTATCACACTTTTTGGCGTGGCAACCCGAAACGGGATTTTGATGCTTTCGCACTACAAACACCTTATGGCAGAAGGGAGGGGGTTCAGAGAGACTGTTATACAAGGCTCGTTAGAGCGGCTGAACCCAATTTTGATGACCGCCCTGACCGCAGGGCTTGCGTTGGTTCCCTTGGTAATGGGAGGAGGCGAGCCGGGCAAAGAGATTGAAACACCGATGGCGGTTGTGATTCTGGGCGGGCTGATTACCTCTACACTGCTGAACATGATTGTTGTGCCCGCTGTATTTTATTTTGCAGGAGGGAAGAAGGAGTGAATTTAAGTGTTGCTCTGTTATAGTGCTTTTTCCGGGCAGAGAGGGCTGTTGGAGGCTGCGCCGAAAACCGTGAGCTGTAAAAATATACCGGAGACAGAACCGGTATGTAAACTCCGATGCGGGCTGCCCTGATGGTGGTTGGATTTTTTGCGGGCAACTGCGGGTGGCGTAAAAAATATGAAGCTTGCTTAGCTTATGAAAGCGGTGGAAGCAGCTAATATTGCTGATGAAGCCGCAACAAGTTGTGCGAAAGCGATGAAGCTTGTTTAGCTTATAAAAGCAATGGTCCTGTGAAGCTTATGTAATGCGATGAAAGTTATGAAGCCTATGAAGCTGGTTTAATGTTTAAAAGGCACTTTTTCTTAATTTAAACTTAAGATTTTTAGATTTTGCAATTATCACTATTGAATTATGGAGACAAAAATAATCCACAGGGAGGTTATATCACTTCCTGAGCAGCAGCTTCAAATGCTTAGATCCGGGTGGGGCACGGAGGCAATTGACGGAACTGTAACCGAAGCTATCACATATATTTCCGACGGCTGCGAGGTAACCGGCTTTTTCGCCTATCCGAAAGAATTGGCGGGCGTAGCTGCCGGGCTTCAGCCCTTTTTGGGCGGGGCAGAAGGTTCTTCCCTTAACGGCGGGCAGGGTTCAGGGGCGGTGGGCAATCGGTTTGGTGGTGGTTCTTTCGCTGACGGCGGGCAGGCTTCAGGGGTGGTGGGCAATCGGTTTGGTGGTGGTTCTTCTCCTGACGGCGGGCAGGGTTCAGGGGTGGTGGGCGCAGCAGCAACTTCAGCGGACAACGAAACAAACAGTGTTACAACAACCTCATCAGAAACCAAAGCAAAAACCGGAACCGGGGCGGGAACAGAAACCGATGCAAAAAATACAAAACTTCCCTGCATAATCTGGAACAGGGGCGGCACAAAAGAGAGAGGCTTGATTGATAACTTCACCGCAAAAGGGATGTTCGGGCAATTAGCTTCGTGGGGCTTTGTGGTCTTCGCCTCGATGTACAGGCACGCTGCGGACGACGATAACCCCGACGAATTTGGCGGAAGTGAGCTTAACGACATTCTGAATCTGATGAAAATTGCTGAAGAAATTCCTTTTGCTGACACTTCACGCTGGGCGATGGAAGGGTGGAGCCGTGGTGGGCTGATGGCGTATCTCGCTCTGAGAAAAAGACCCGATATTAAAGTGGCGGTAATCTCCGGAGGCATCGCGGATATCGCCGAGTGCTGCAACACGGTACCCAGAATTAACGAAATAATTCAAAACTTAGTGAAAACCGAAGGCACCGGCACATACGAGGCGCGCTCTGCTGTCGCTTTTGCAGATCAACTCCCCCGAAACTGCAAATATCTGATTATCCACGGCACTAACGACACTGTGGTTCCGCCGAAACAGGCACTGAAAATCTCCGAGAAGTTCTTAGAATTTGGCTTTTTCTTCCGTATGATATTGATTGAAGAGGCGGATCACTTCCTTAAAGGCAAAAAAAAGGAGGTGGATGCACTCCGAAAAGAATGGCTGCAGAAGTATATCTAAGACCGCAAGAGGTGGATGCACTCCGCAAAGAATTGTCGCAGAAGTATATCTAAGACCGCAATTTGAGTGAAAACATCATTTTTTCCAAATTTTGCACCCGGGTTATTTCCAAATTTTGCACCGGGCTGATAACCACGGCACACCCTTTGTTCACCCGTTAAAAGCCTTAGCTCTCACTAAAAACACCCGTTAACACGGAAAAATTTCACATCTTGCAAAGATAATTTTTAATTTTTTGCGATAATTCTGATTAGATGAAGAAAATATTATTAGTTGTGGGCGCCCGACCGAACTTTATGAAGGTTGCGCCCGTTTATAAGGAGTTCAAAAAACACCCCGATAAAGCAGAGGTGCGGCTTTGTCACACGGGGCAGCACTACGATGTGAAGATGTCGGATGTCTTTTTTCAGCAATTAGGGATTCCCGAGCCGGATTTCTACCTCGGCGTGGGGAGCGCATCGCACGCAGTTCAAACCGCAAACATTATGACCGAATTTGAAAAAGTTTGTTTGGAAATGCAGCCGGATGTTGTGCTGGTTGCTGGCGATGTGAACTCAACCATTGCCTGCGGGTTGGTTGCCGTGAAACTCCACATTAAGTTGGGGCACATCGAAGCCGGGCTAAGAAGCTTCGACCGCACAATGCCCGAAGAAATAAACCGTCTGCTGACTGATGCCATTTCCGATTACCTGTTTGTTACCGAAAAAAGCGGATTGGAGAACCTGAAAAATGAAGGCGTGCCGGATGAAAAAATAATTTTTACCGGAAACTGCATGATCGATACTTTGGTTAACTTTCTGCCCAAAGTGGAAGAAAGCGACACTTCCGACAGGCTTGGCGTGAAACCGGGCGAGTATATTCTGCTTACTTTCCATCGCCCGGCAAATGTGGATACAGCGGAATTTTTTGTGAACTTGCGCGATTTTGTGGCTAAATATGGGCGAAATCATAAGATTCTCTTCCCGATTCACCCCAGAACGCGCGCAAATATGAAGAACTTCGGCGCGGAAATTGACGATGAAAACCTGATTATGACCGAGCCGTTAAGCTACCTTGATTTTCTGCATGTTATGAGATATGCCAAGGTGGTGGTTACCGATTCAGGCGGTGTGCAGGAGGAAACGACTTATCTCGGCGTCCCCTGCATTACCGTGCGAGATAATACCGAACGCCCGATTACCGTGGAAGTGGGGACAAATATCCTCGCCGGGACAGATTTTCGGAATGTTTTCGCCGCGTTGGATGACCTGCTCGCCGGAAATGTGAAAAAAGGCGCAATCCCCGATCTGTGGGATGGACAGGCAGCCTCACGCGTTGTTGACGGGCTGCTTAACCGTTGAAACTGCCGCCCGGTTGGGCATATATGGGCAAGTTAAAAAAAAAGAGAGAAAAGAAAAAAAGTTGCAGCCGGGTTGAAAGGATAGGAGGGTGTAGCCGGGTTAAAAGGGCACAGGAGGGTGCCACAAAAGGATTTTAGGGCTCTTTAAAAAGAATGAATCATAAAAGTGCAGCCAAATTCAAGAAAAATTTCCGCTGAATTTCCACTAAAGCTTTCAGGACTTTTGAATTTTTAGGGCGTTTATATTGAAAAAATAGAATCATACATTTTTACGATGAAGAAATTTTTTATATTATTTATTGCTTCCGTTGCTGTCACTCTCGGGCAGACGAACAAATGGTCAACACTTGAAGAGCTGACGCTTGTTCTCCCTGAACACGAAGCGCTCGCTCAGTTTGAGGGCGAGTGGGATGTTGACATCCGGTTTTACTTCGATGATGCGCAAAAAAAACCTCTGAAAGGAACCGGGCACGCAGAAAACAAAGTTGTTTTGGGCGGCAGGTTCATTGAATCCCGTTCACAGAACATAGCTTTTGGCATGTCGATCACCTCGATTGCATATCTGGGCTACGATATCCGATTGCAAAAATACACCCTTTATTCGATGGATGAACTGGGGAATTTTGCCATTTCCGCTTATGGGGATTATTCCGCAGGAGAAAACAAGTTTTTGTTCGAGGGAAGTACGATGGACTATGTTACACAGGAAAACCAGGAATTTAGAATTGTTTACGATTTTGAAAGCGATGACCTGATTAAATATTCAGTTGATTTTCTACTATCGGATGGCACCTTTAGGTCATATATTACCGCTGAGTTCAAACGAAAAAATTGATTTTGGGTTTACCTGCGGGTGAGTAACAGTTAAAATCTAAGCACTGCGCGGTTAACAACTAAGACTGAACGACAAATATTTAGCACACAACAGTTAGCACCCCACATTGAACGACAAATATTTAACGCACAACGACTAACAAACATAGGAGATAACGATGAACTACTGGCTTGTTAAATCTGAACCCGATGTTTTTTCAATCGATGACCTTGCAAATTCGCCGCAACAAACCACCTGCTGGGATGGTGTAAGAAACTATCAGGCACGAAATTTCCTGCGCGACTCGATGAAAATGGGCGATAAAGTACTTTTTTACCACAGCAATGCCGATCCGCTTTGCGTTATGGGATGGTGTGAAGTGGTGAAAGAGGGATACCCCGACACTACTGCATTCGACCCCGATTCCAAGCACTATGACCCCACTTCAACTCCTGAAAAACCAACTTGGTTCATGGTGGACCTCAAACTGAAAGAAAAATTCAAAAGACCGGTTACTCTTCAGGAAGTTAAAGAAAATCCACTGCTGGAAGATATGATTTTAGTACGAAAAGGGAACAGACTTTCGGTCTTCCCCGTGAGCGAGAGCCACTTCCAAGAGATTCTTAAAATGAGCAAAGGTTAAACCGGCCTTAGCGCTTATATTTGCAGCAACCTCGTTCGCTTAATTTCTTTATCTTTGTAACTGTATTTGGTAATTTTTTAAAAGGTTCAATGCTTTTTATTGATATCCTTGTTTTCCTGTTGCCGGCGGTTTTCAGCCTCGCAATTCTGAGTGCGTCTTATTTCGCTTTCAGAAACTACCGGAAACAAAAAGGCATGTCGGAAACCCCTGAAAGAGATTTTCAGCTGCCGATTGATAAACAAAAAAAAATACCTGTACGGCTCTTATTACGATCCTGATTCCCCTATGCCCACTAGAAAGCGGTTCATCCCTTTCTTTCTTACTATCGTCATTCTGGAGGCGATTGCCTTAACGGGCTACTTGAACGACCGGGTGATCTTCGCATGGCTTTTCACATTTCTTGTTCTTGCTGTTGCAATTTTTACCGGAATCAGGTTCTTCAAAGTTATCATCGACGATAAAACCGCCCAAAAAATCAAATGAATGGAGTAGAATGAACAATAATCTTACCGTTGTAAGCAACAACCTCGTGCTAAGAGATATTACCTACCTGCGAGATAAAAACACACCGCACAGAGATTTCAGAACAGCGCTTGACAGAATTGCATATTCATTATGCATAGCGATGAGCGACCATATCAAGATGAGGGAAGTGGAGATTGAAACACCTTTGGAGCTTACCCGTGGGAAAAAATTTGCCTCACCAATTGTGCTTGTGCCCATTTTAAGAGCAGGGCTTTCGATGGCTAACGCTTTCTTAGAATTGTTGCCGCAGGCGAAAATGGGGCACATCGGTATTAAGAGAAACGAAGAAACCTTAGAGCCGATCGATTATTACTACAAAACACCGAAAGAACTTGAACACTCACTCGTAATTATACTTGACCCTATGCTTGCAACCGGGGGAAGTGTTTCATCCGCTATTAAAATTCTCAAGGGAAATGGTGCCAAGCATATCGTTATCGCTGCAATTATTTCGTCTCCCGAGGGTGTGCAAAGAATTCTCAACGACCACAGCGATGTCTCGATATACACTGCTAATCTCGACAGAGGGTTGAACGAAAAAGGATACATTGTACCCGGACTCGGCGACGCCGGTGACAGGGTTTTTGGTACCTTGTAAACGGCAGGATAACATTTTTTTGCTTTTTCGCCTGTTGGCTTCCGGGTAAAGATAATAGAATTTCGCAGCGGCTCTGCTGCAAAAGCTTGTTTTGTTTTTCCGAACTATTATCCACTCTTTGAAATCGCTCGTTTTTTTGAAGATATAAAAAAAAGCACAGAAACTTAAATCGCTTCTGTGCTTTTTTATATTTTTGGTTCTTTTAATGCGCTTATAAAACCAACCGGATATGAATCAATTTAATTTGAATTAATTTTTCACCAAACTGTCGGTTGAAAATTAACCGGAAGTGAATCAATCCAATGTTCAGCGAAAAATCCCTGTCCCTATCTGAACAGGTTTTTCTCCTGTTTAACAGTGAGCGCTTCGCCAACCTCATAGAGGGCGGCTTCCAAGTCTTTGATTATATCTTTGTAGTGTTCAATCCCTACGGAAAGGCGAACCATACCTTCGTCAATTCCGGCTTCTTTTCTGGCATCGGGTCCCATCGAGAAGTGAGTCATACTTGCCGGGTGCTGAATCAGAGTTTCAACTCCGCCCAAACTCACCGCTAACTGGCAAAGTTTAACCGAGTTCATCATAATTTCGCCCGCATCGTATCCCCCCTTAAGGTGGAAAGTAATCATACCGCCGTGCCCTTTATGCTGCTTCAGCCCCGTGAAATAGTGCGGGTGAGAGCGAAGCCCGGGATAAGTAACCGACTGAATCAAATCGTGCTTTTCGAGAAATTCTGCCACTTTTTGAGCGTTTTCGCAGTGCCTTTCCATTCTTAAAGCGAGGGTTTTAATCCCTCTGTGAACCAAAAACGAATTAAATGGGTCAATAACACCGCCGGTTTGGTTCAACACTTTTTTAAGCGGCGAATAGTCCGAGGGCTCTTTCACCACGATTATCCCCGCCACTACATCTGCGTGCCCGTTTAAAAATTTTGTCATCGAGTGAACAACCACATCCGCGCCAAACTCGAACGGTTTTTGAAGTGCAGGCGACATAAAAGTGTTGTCAACGCACACTTTTGCGCCACCCTCGTGGGCAATTTTAACAATTTCGCCCAAATCACTTATTGCAAGCGTTGGGTTACCCGGTGTTTCAATGTAAACCAATTTTGTCTCCGGGCGCATTGCCTCTTTTACTGCGTTGAGGTCAGAAGTGTCAACGAACGACACTTCCACGCCGAAGCGCGTGTAAACCGTTCTTAAAAGCGTGTTTGTGGGCCCGTAAACCGCTTGTGAGCAGAGAACATGGTCGCCCGCGGAAAGAAAAGTTGCGAAAACAACATTAATCGCTGCCATTCCACTTGCGCAACCTAAGGCTTTGGCGCCACCTTCTAACGCGGCAACGGAGTCTTCCATCGCTTCAATTGTTGGATTGCTCATCCGGGTATAGATATGTCCCTTCCCCTCGCCGGCAAAAAGTGCCGCACCGTGCTGAGCCGATTTGAACTTGAAAGTTGAGGTCTGATAAATGGGCGGAACTACCGAACCAAACTCATATTCGTCAATCCCAGCATGCACACACATCGATTCAAAGCTAATATTCTTGTGATCTTCCATTTGTATCTCTCAAAATTATTCAAAAAACTTATGCAATATACAGAATTTCTCAAGTTTGATGTCTCAATTATTCTAAGCAATTTCTTCTGTCGGTTAGATACACCCGGCTAACCTGGCACTTCACTCAATCTGAATTATTCTGAGTCGCTTTTTTATAAGGGAACCTATCAATGCTAACTCGGCACTTCACTTAATCTGAATTATTCTAAGTCGCTTTTTCTACAGGATAACTCATCCATGCTTATGCCACCCCTTATATTGCCATAATTTCCCTATGCTGCTTTTTCAGAGGGCAAAGATTTAATTATCATAAGAATTTCATCAACTACTTTTGCAGACTGGCCCAAATCGAACGGGACGCCAAGAAGTATAACACGGTTAATGAAATCTCTCTGCAAACTATTGTATTTTAACTTAAAATGGTATGGTTCAGACGATGGGTAGCAAAGAAAAGCTGTTTTTTGGTTTGATTCTGGAAATTTTGTGAAAGAAGAGTAAGCCAGAATTTGATGAAGATCGTGCCGGTGTTCTTCTTTCAGTGAGTCTGTGGAAGAATCTGTATTATAAAGATGGGATTTGTATTTTGCATCGATCATTATTGTTTCATCTCTGGTTTCGTATATGATATCCGGGCTAAGGTGCTTTAATTTCCATCCTACCGGAGCCTGCCCCACTTCACGCAATTGAGAATTATTAATAACTTTACCGCCATATCGTTGGCTGACCAATTTAAATATGTACTGAATGTATCTTTCATACAGTTCGGATAAATTAACCCGCCAAGCCAAAGATGAAACGAATTTGTTTTGCAGAATACGATTAGCGATCTCTTTACATTGTTTAACTATTGGTGGATCCGAAACCCTGGTTACCATTGCTGATACCCTCATTGGGGGGATGAACTCCAATTTTTTGTCGATAAATTGAAGATCGTTAGAAACATTTAATCTAACTTTTAATGGTGTGTTGGTGGAAAGCAGTTCCTTTTTGCAAAGTTCATATACATATTTTATTTGGCAGTATTCAGGATGAAAAGATGAAAGTTCATTTTTCCTGCACAAGAATTTTAGTCTTCTCTCAACTTTGTATTCGTTCCGGGCGTAATCATCCCAATCGACATTCCCTGCCGGTTCATTCAATAACCGGGTTACTTGCCGAAATTTATTCCAGTTTTGGGTTACTAATTGGCGCAGGGCATTTACAAACTTTATAGCCTCTAAAAACAACGGGGGTTCTAAAATTTTATTTGATTTTAGAATTGAATCTTTTTTGTACTCAATTACTAAGTCGTGTTTAATTTTCTGAATAATATCTGTTATAGTCGTAAAATCTTTTGATTTTACATAACGAGGTGTAACCAAAAAGTCGGCTACAGGAAGCCCTGTACTGGATGAAATTATCGGCACTGCCCCGATATATTGTCCGGATTTGAAGTAAACAGAAACTTTATCGTCACTTCCCTCTGTGATACTTTCAACTCCCAGAAAATGCAGATTTTCTTTATTATATTGAATGAGTTTTAGGATAAGGTTCCCAACATCTCGTTTCTGAGAGTTTTTGAGATAGTTCTTTCTGATCTCCTCACCTAAAAAAGCTTTTGATCGCTCTGTTAAGCATTCTATTTCAAAAAAGATATCCATAGGAAATTACTCAAAAAGAGGAGTTTGAATTTCTTTCATAAAAAAGACATTAAATTCGTTAACTGCATCTAACAACAGCCCTTCGGC
>Ga0232063_1103321_pt1 | contig 13671 bp, 8 predicted proteins | sample LAC_MetaT_7_FD_165509 | JGI IMG/M metagenome (GOLD analysis project Ga0232063, IMG submission 165509) | Metatranscriptome of anaerobic ammonium oxidizing microbial communities from anammox membrane bioreactor (MBR) in UC Berkley... | ecosystem: Engineered > Bioreactor > Anaerobic > Unclassified ... | reverse complement strand
GCCGGAGTCAAGCGATTCGGCGGTACAGCATATGGGGGCGTACCGCCGGGCAGGCAGATCGGCGGTATAATGATAATTAAGGCTGGACTAGTCTAATTTACCTGTGCTATGATTGCGGAAGGTTATTCACACGGAAGGGAGGACGGCATGGCTCAGGAGGATAAGCGACCTTTCTTTAGTTGGAGCAAGGACCAGCACGAGGTATGGTCCTTGCTCTATGCGAGGCAGCACAGTAATGCCCTGGCCCGCAGCACGGCGATGTTCCGTGAGGGGCTGGATATTTTCCACATCGATGGTGAGCGCATCCCTGATTTTGAGCGGATCGACCAGATTATGCAGGCCAGCACCGGTTGGACGCTTGTAAGCACACCTGTGCAGTTCTCCGATGGTCAGGACTGGTTCGAGCGCCTGTGGGAACGCCGGATGCTGATCACCGAGTATATCCGCAGCAAGGACGATCTGGACTACACACCACTGCCCGATATCTGGCATGATGCTTACGGCCATCTCCCCTTCCTGGCAAGCCAGCGCTACTGCAACCTGATCCATGCTTTCTCACGCATTATCCTGGACTGCCCCAAGGATGTCCGGCGTGGGCTGGGCAGCATCTGGTGGCACACCATCGAGTTCGGGCTGCTTAAAGAGGGCGGCAAGGTGCGCGCGCTGGGCACTGGGCTGATGTCCTCCTTCGGGGAGCTGCAGTATGCGTACTCCGGTGCGGTTGAACACCGCCCGTTTGATCCGACCGACATTGCGTTGTACAAGCCCAGCCCGCATGCCTTCCACGAGCGGCTGTGGGTATTGGAGAGCTTCGAACAGCTTGAGGAGTTCGTGGCGACCTGGGAGCCATCCAAGCTGCCGGAAGTGTATCCGGCGTAACAGCGAGTGGAACGGGGCGGTCACTGACCGCCCCGCTGTGTTTGTTCAACGGATGAAAGCGACCTGCTGACCCAGCAGGGCATCGGTGATGCGCTGGCGATGGTGTTCAAGCAGGTCCATCTGTGCGATCTCGGCAGGGGTGAAGTAGCCGATCTGCGTTGTTTCTTCGCTCAAACCAGGGGTACCGCCCTGTACCTCGGCGGCGAAATTCAAGTCCACGATGTGCCAGCGGTTGCCATCGGCATAAGCCATGATCATGTGCGGGTCGGAGTAAACGCCGGTGAGGCGTGTGACGCGCACGTGCAGTCCGGTCTCTTCCAGAACCTCACGCTCGCAGCATTCAGCGGCGGTCTCCCCGGGGTCCAGTGCGCCGCCGGGCAGGCACCACTGACCGTTATCGGCGCGGCGGGTGAGCAGCACCCCGGTGCCGGCAGGGTCGAGGATAACGGCCGAGGTGCATAGGCGCACGTGTGCCGTGCGGGCAATGCGCTCACCGCGTTCGATGTGTGTCATGGTCACCTCCCTGAGTCCATGTGCTCCAGCATAGCGTACTGTGCTAAAGCCCACCACTTGCACAGAGAGGGGCTCATGCTGATACTGGAATGAGGGTTGAGAATGTGACATGGCACCGGTACGCAAGATCCTGCACATGGACCTCGACGCGTTCTTCTGCGCGGTCGAGGAACTGCATAACCCGGACCTGCGGGGCAAGGCCTTTGCAGTCGGCGGGCGGCCCGACCAGCGCGGCGTGGTAGCTTCGTGCTCATACCCCGCCCGCCAGTTCGGGGTGCGCTCGGCCATGCCAATGGCGACCGCCGTACGGCTGTGCCCGGACCTGATCATCGTGTCGCACCGGCACGGCGTCTACAGCCAGGTCTCTGACCAGGTGATGGCCCTCGTGCATGACCTGACCCCCGTTGTCGAGCAGCTCTCCATCGACGAGGCGTTTCTGGATGTGACGCTGCGCCCGGAGCGCGCGTCGGAGCTGGCACAGGACCTGCAGGGGCGCATCAACCAGGAGCTGAGCCTACCGGTATCGCTGGGCGTGGCGGCGAACAAGCTGGTTGCCAAGATCGCCAACAACGTGGGCAAGGCGCAGCACGGCGGGATCCACCCGCCTAATACGATCACCGTGGTGCCGCCAGGGCAGGAGGCAGCCTTTCTGGCCCCACTGTCTGTTCGCGAGCTGTGGGGTGTCGGACCGCGCACCGCGCAGCGGCTGGCCGAGCTGGACATCCACAGTGTGGGCGATATTGCCAGCCGCCCGGCTCAGGACCTGATGCGCGCCTTCGGCAAACACGGCGCGGACTTGGCCCAGCGCGCCCGGGGCATCGACGAGCGGCCGCTTGAAACGGAGCATGACCCCAAGTCGATCAGCAAGGAAGTGACCTTCGCGCAGGATATCGGGGAAGAGGCATCCCTGCGGCGCGTGGTGCGGCGCCTCTCGGATGGGGTGGGGCGGCGCCTGCGGCGCGCAGGCCTGCAGGGCACAACGGTTAAGATCAAACTGCGCTGGTCGGACTTCACGACACTGTCGCGCCAGATAACGCTCGGCCAGCCGACGGACGATGATGATGTGATCTACCATGCGGCACTGGAGCTGTTCATTCGCAACTGGCCGCGCGGGCGCCCTGTGCGGCTGATCGGGGTAGGGATCAGCAGCTTCGAGGCAGGCGTGCAGCTTGGTTTGTGGGGCGGACCATCCGAGGAGCGCCGCCATTTGATCGATGCGCTGGACCGGCTGCGTGACCGCTTTGGAGACAAGTCGGTGCGGCGTGGCAGTGACCTGATCGATGCCCATGAGGATGAGGAAGCCTAGACGGGAAGAGGCGAGAGCAATTGAGAACGGGGCTAGATATCCTCAGAATGCTCATTGGTGGTCAGAGGGAGCCAGATTGTGAATGCGGCACCTTTGCCGGGGATGCCAGAGCTTTCCACTTCGATATGCCCCATATGACGCTCCGTGATCTCCCTGGCAATGGAAAGGCCCAGGCCAGTGCCGTAGGCTCCGCTTTCGCGTCCGGCTTTGCCACGATAGAAGCGCTCGAACAGACGCTCATGCTCCTCAGGTGGGATACCCGGACCGGTGTCGCGCACACTGATGGCGACCGTATTCCCCGCCGGAAATGTTAAAACAGTGATGCGCCCCCCCGAGGGTGTGTAGTTGAGCGCGTTGGTTAACAACACACTGATCGCCTGGCCGAGCATGGCGGCATCACCATACACCATCAGGTTTTCATGCCAGGCCCGCACGGTCATTTTGATAGCGCGCTCCTTCGCCAGTACAGTCCGGTCGGCTACCAGAGTCTCCACGATTTCGTTGAGATTCAGGTTGTTTTGTACCATTGGGGCGCGCTGCTGATCCATACGGGAGAGCTGCAGCAGGTCCTCGACGATCTGTTCCAGGCGGCGTGTCTCGCGCTCAAGGCGCTGCATGTAATCGCCAGTTTTCGTGGGGTTCATCGTGAGGAGGCGATGGTATAGTTTGATGCTGGTAATGGGCGTGCGCAGCTCATGGGAAACATTAGAGACGAACTCATCTTTCACCTGGCTGAGCCGCTTAAGGTCTTCGTTCGCAGCGGCCAGCTCCTCAGTGCGTTCAGCCACTCTCTGTTCAAGCTCTGCAGCGTGGAGTTCAATCCGGTCGTAGAGACGGGCGTTCTGGATGGCGACTGCAAGCTGGTCGGCGATAGTGAGGATGGTATCGAAATCCGCCTGATCCAGCGCGCGCGGGGCTTCCCCACTGACCACCAGAACGCCGAAGACTTCGCCGTGAGATTTGAGCGGCGCGGCGATCAGCGATCCTGCGCTCCAATGGCTCGCGAACTCACATTTGAGATCGTAGCCGCCCGCGTCATCGATCTTAACGGGGGTGCCGCTCACTGCGGCCCCGATAGCCGGGCAGCCGCCTTGCAGACAGACCTGCTTGCCAAGGTACTCCAGCGAGACCGCCTCGTTCGTGGTGGCTTTCAGCAGCATTCCGTTCCCCTCGAGCAGCAAAATCTCGACCGCGTAGTACCCGAAGGTGTCGGCAATCAGATTGGCAGAGTGCTCCAGGAGGTGGTCAACGTCCAGAATACCGGCGGTTTGTGCAGCGATCCCTGCGAACAGCTCAAGCCGCGCTGCGCGGTCTCTGGCGATCTGATGCAGCCGCGCGTTGCGAATCGCCGCGGCGACCTGCTCGGCGAACATCTGGAGGCGTTCAGCGTCCTCATTATTGAAAAACCCCTTCACACTGCTGTCTAGGACGATCAGCCCTATCACTTCACCGCCGCTCAGAATTGGCACTTCCAGGTGCGATAGGATCCAGGCCGTTTCCTCCAGGGCTACCCAGCCGGGATACTGGCGGGTGTCTTCGATCAACAATGGGCAGCGGTGCTGCATGATCCAGTTGAAGGTAGAGAAGGAGTCGATCTCGAATACCTGATGCTCGATCCAATCCTGCAGGTTGTACAGTTCATACCCGCGCGAACGCGCCACCGCACAGGTGCTTCCATTGAATAACATCACGTTTGCCAGATCATGGGCAACCACACGTGAGATGCTGTTTAGCACGTGGTCGAGCACTTCATCCAGCTCAAGCGTGCTGTTGACAATAGCAGCCGTCTGGCGCAGCGCCTCAGCGAGCTCGCGCTGCTTGCGCTCGGATTCCTCAGCATGTTTGCGGCGGCTGATGTCTTCAACCACCGTTACCAGCCGTAAGACCTGCCCATCGGCGTCGCGCATCGGCGACAGGGTCACACTGACCGGGATCAGGGAGCCGTCCCAGTGCACCATACGCTTCTCAAGCACAGCCGAACTGTGTGTGCCGTCCAGCACCTGCTGATAGCGGCTCTCGCTGGTCGAACGATCTGCGTCGAAGATGAGATCAAGGTAAGGCCGTCCAACCAGCTCCTCGGGGTTGTAGCCGGTCATGTCGCACAACCGCTGGTTCACCCGCTCGATTCTGAGCTTCAGGTCGAGGTGAGCCAGGCCGAATGCTGATTGGTCAAACGTGGAGCGAAAGAACATCTCACGCTCGCGAATGTCACTGACCAACTGGGCATTCTCAATCGCGATCGCTGCCTGGTTGGCGATTGCCGTGACCAGGTTGAGGTCGGCAGCATCATAAGCGTTTCGCTGGTAGTGCTGGACGTTGATCACGCCCAGAGCCCTGTCACCAACCGACAGCGGGACATACAAGGCCGACGCAACCTGGCTCCCATTCGATACACTGCTCTGGATGTCAATCAACCGCCCTTGGCTGGCCAGCTCTTTGCGTTCGACCTCCAGATCGACAATACGAGGCTGGCCGGTGCGGATGGTTTCACTGTTTGGGCCCTCACCTAACGGCATCACCGGGAGGCTGTCTGCCGGAATCTCCTCCCCGTCAACAATCGCGAAATGGGGCCGGAGCACATTGGCTGTTTCGTCATACAGGATTACGGCGAAATGCGGCGAGCTGAGCAGGGTCTCCCCAACCTCACGGAACATCGTCCAGAACACTTCGCGCAGGTCCAGTGTGGCATTGAGCCTCCGGCTGATCTCAATCAGCGCCTGCAGCTCGCGATTACGCTGGCCAAGCTGGGAGTTGCTGGCGCGAAGCTGCGCTTCAGCTTTCTTCAACGCGGTAATGTCGTACGCGGTGGCAAGGATGGCAGGCTTCCCCTCGAAGTCGATAGGAGTCGCACGGTAGCTCAGCCAGTGCTCCTGCCCATCACCTGCCATAATCGGGATCTCGATGGTTGGGCTGACCGATGCACCCTGTGAGTCCATCAGGGCTTTGATGGCGACATAGTCATCATAAGATGGACGCATGCGCATACTGCGGCTGAGCTGGTTCAACTGCTCCCGCGAGAAACCGCTGATCTGCTCGGCAGCAGAGTTCGCGTATAACACATTCAGAGTTCGTGTTTCGTGTTCGGGCCTCACGATGTAGATGGCAGAGGGGCTGAGTTCCGCAAGCGTACGGAACTGCTGCTCGCTCTCGCGCAGAGCTGCCAAGGCCTGCTTATGGCTGCTCACATCATGTCCGAACACAGTGACCCCGCCAATACTGCCATCGGTCAGGGTGAGGGGGCTGAACGAGAATTCCACAACGCGTGACGGCTTGAGGTGGGCCGTAATGTGCCGCTCCACGATCGCGCGTTCACCGCGCAGAGCGCGTTCGAAATGCGTTTGCCAGAACTCGCGCTGAGATGGGTCGACTGACAGGATGAAGGAGTTCCCCGGCTCGATGACCACGTCGAACATCTGCTTAAGGCATATCTGGGTGCTGGTGTTGATCGAGAGCAGCCGGAAATCCCTGTCCACAGACCAGATCAGATCGTTGGTGTTGTTGATCAACCCCAGCAGGTTGGCTTCGCTCTCCCCCAACTTTCTCTGACCCCGCTGGCGCTCGTCGACGGCAGCGCCAAAGAACAGGCCGAGGGACGGCAAACCAATGCCCAGGGCTGTCAGCGAAACGGGATCAAACGAGGAGGGCCCGTTAAACTGGAGAGCTATCCAGAAGGCGCCCAGGACTGCGGCGTTGGCAATGACCACACCGCTCATCCCGAATACCTCAGCATTCCAAAGCAGCACTACCGCCAGCAGCATCGCGGGATCGAGGTTCAGATCAGGCGGGGTAACCAGCGCGATCACGATGAGGGCTGCGGCGGCAGCGGACTGGCCCAGCGCAGCGATGGTCTTTCGACGTGTCCAGGGAGGTTGGGCAGTGCTGCGTGGAGTTCCATCAATCCAGCAGCGCAGTGTATCTTTATAATGCAGCACCAGCGGTGTGAAGATCATGCATCCGGCGGCCACGCTGAGCGATGCGTTGGTCAGCAGCGCAACCGCCGATGAGATGGACATATAACCCGCGCCGACCAGGAAGACTGTCAGCAGCGCCGCGGCGAGGAACGTCACACCGATGACGGTGAAAAGAAACAGGACCACATCAACTGGGCGCCGCAGGCGCAGGTCAACCGGGATAACATGACGGAGTAATGTTGCGGCTGTCCCATAGGTGGCGCCTGCCAGCACTGATATAAGCGCTGCGGTCAGCATGTGATCGTGCATATCGGGATACAGCATCAGCCCGATGAACATGCTGAGGATAGTGACCGGCGTGAAGCGCACGCCCTCTACCAATACATAAGCCAATGCCAACCCGGCAGGGGCATACCAGATGTTACTGCCATACTCCGGCCCTCGGGCCAGTGCGATCCACTCTACTACCAGCGATAAAGCCAGATAAATCAGCGCCACTATCAGGGTGCGCAGTACCGGTGAGAGAGGGCGTTTGAGAGGCATGTTAGGGGGTGGTGGTGGTTTAGAGTGTTCTGCCATCGCACCTTAGCTCGGGGTGACAAGGTCGCCTGCTGAGCAGCATATTTCGCTCGAACACCATTGTAAACGTAATTATCAGTGTATTATGTAGGGTGATCTCTGTAGTCAGGCTGTCTTAGGACTCTCGGCGCTGCCTCCCCGGGCTTGACTCCACGCCAGGTCTGGTGCACAATAAGGCTCTTCTCATGGGGTGCACTGCCCGTGTGCCCCCGGGGCTGGTTGCCCGGCCAGCCTTACAGTTCAACCCAAGCCCACCCTCTCGCACCCCAGCAGCAACCCGCTGGGGCTATATGACGTATGGTAGCGGCAGCCCGAGCGCCGGGCGGGAGAGTTCGAGTTGGCAGTTGAATACGACCTGAAAAATACCGTGACAGAGAGCCCGCTGGCTGGTTTGTGGAAGATGGCCAGCGGCTACCACCTGCTGTATGTAGGCTCCACAGTGGCGATGGGCCTGGCAGCGACCTTCAAATCGCTGACCTACCTGCTGCTGCGCTACTTCGTGGATGGTGTGATCGGCGCAGGGCAATCAGGGCTTAACCTGTTCTGGATCGGCGCGGGATTTGTAGGCCTGGCCCTGGCGGAGGGCAGCTTCACCTTTATGAGCCACGCAGCGGCAGCGCGTACCGCCGAGAGCGTGGCCCGGCGCCTGCGCAACTACATTTACGACCATCTGCAGCATCTGAGCTTCACCTATCACGACCGCAGCCAGACGGGTGAGCTGATCCAGCGTTCCACATCTGATGTGGATGCCATCCGCCGCTTCTTCGCGGATGAAGCGATCATGGTGGGGCGTATTGTGCTGCTGTTTGCTGTGAACCTGATCGCGCTGCTCACGCTGAATGTGCAGCTCGCGCTGGCGTCGATTGTGGTGGTGCCGATTGTGGTAGTGATGTCCCTGTTCTTCTTTAAGCGCGTATCAGATGCCTACGAGCGCTTCCAGGAACAGGAGGCGGTGCTCTCGACCGTGCTCCAGGAGAATCTGAGCGGTGTGCGCGTGGTGAAAGCCTTCGCCCGCCAGCCGTACGAGCTTGGTAAGTTTGAGAAGGAGAACTGGGAACAGTACAGGCGCGGACGCAAATTACTGCTGATGCATGCCCTGTTCTGGCCAACGTCAGACATCCTGTGCAGCTTCCAAATGCTGGCCGGGTTTGTGCTCGGCACGCTGATGGCACTAAACGGCACGATCAGTATTGGCACGTACCTCGCCTACACGGGGATGGTATTGTGGCTGATCTGGCCGATGCGTAACCTGGGGCGCGTCATCGTGCAAATGTCGGTTGGACTGGTGAGCCTCGAGCGCGTGATGGCCGTCATCCGGGAAGAGCGCGAGCCGATGCGCATGGGCACCTATCCGGTCAGTGGCAAGGTGCGCGGAGAGCTGGTTTTTAACAATGTCAGTTTTGGGTATGACGACGACAGCCTCGCGCTGCGCGAAGTGAGTTTCAGCGTACAGCCCGGGCAGGTTATCGCGCTGATGGGTTCAACCGGGTCGGGTAAGACCTCGCTGGTCAACCTGATCCCGCGCTTCTACGAGTACGACTCAGGCTCGATCCTGCTGGACGAGATCGAGCTGAACCAGTATGCCCGCCACTTCCTGCGCCGGCAGATCGGGATCGTGGAGCAGGAACCCTTCCTGTTCTCGCGCACCATCCGGGAGAACATCGCGCTGGGCGTCGACCGCCCGGTATCGCAGGAAGAAGTCGAAGCCGCCGCGCGCGCCGCCGCAGTGCACGATGTGATCCTGAGCTTCCCCAGCGGCTACGATACGCTGGTGGGTGAGCGTGGGGTGACGCTCTCCGGAGGTCAGAAACAGCGCGTGGCCATCGCCCGCGCCCTGCTGCGCGACCCGCGCATCCTGATCCTGGATGATGCAACATCCTCGGTTGACACGGAGACGGAAGCCGATATCCGCGCGGCATTGGAACGCCTGATGGAAGGGCGTACCACGTTTATCATCGCGCACCGCGTCCAGAGTGTGATGGGCGCTGACCAGATCATCGTGTTTGACAAGGGGCGCATCGTGCAGCATGGGACGCATGACTCGCTGATGGCGGAGGAAGGGGTGTACCGCCGCATCTATGAGATGCAGGCGCGCATCGAGGAAGAGTTGGAGAGGGAGCTGGCAAGTGTCTGAGTATGATGAAATCGAACTAGAGGAACAGGATTTCCACACCCAGTTCAACGGTCGGACGCTGCTGCGCATCCTGGCACAGACGCGCCCGCACTGGCCCTGGGTGATGGGTTTTGTGGCTGCCATCGCATCGGTTTCAGCGCTGGATTCGTACTTCACATTCCTGGGCAAGCGCATCGTTGATGAGGGCATCGTCGGGCGCAATACGGATGCACTGCGCAGCATTGTTATCCAGTATGGCGGGCTGATCTTCGTGCAGGCGGCGCTGGTGTTTACCTTCATCTACCTGACGGGGGTGCTGGGGCACCGCGTGCGCTACGACATGCGCAAGAAGCTCTTTGGCAAGCTGCAGGCGCTTTCGCTGGCCTACTACGACCGCACGCCCGTAGGCTGGATTATGTCCCGCGTAACCTCGGACGTGGACCGCATGGCCGAACTGGTCACCTGGGGCCTGCTGGATATCACCTGGGGCCTGATGAACATCGGGACGGCGCTGTACTTCATGACGGTGATCAACGCCCGGCTGGCGATGATCGTCTTCGCGATCATCCCGTTCCTGATCGGCATCGCCATCTGGTTCCGGCGCCGCATCATCGTGCAGTTCCGCCTGGCCCGCAAGATGAACTCGAAGATCACAGGCGCCTTCAACGAGGCCATCACCGGCGTGCGCGTGGTCAAGGCGCTGGCGCGCGAGGAACAGAACCTGGCTGAATTCGGCAAGCTGACGGGCAGCATGTACCGCGCCAGCTACCGGGCAGCCTGGCTCTCTGCGCTGTTTCTGCCGACCGTGCAGTTGATCAGCTCGCTGGCGGTTGGCCTGATCGTCTCCTACAGCGGGGCGGCGATCAACACCGGCACCATGACCATCGGCGGCATCCAGGCGTTCGTGAGCTACATCACGTTCATGATGTGGCCGATTCAGGACATGGCGCGCGTGTTCGCCGAGATGCAGCTTGCCATTGCCTCGGCAGAGCGCGTCTTCTCCCTAGAGGACGCTGAGGTTGCTGTGAAAGATCGGCCCGCTGCGGTAGACCCCGGCACGATCCATGGGGACATCGAGTTCGAGCATGTCTCGTTCTGGTATGAAGCGGACAACCCCGTGCTGCGCGACTTCAATCTGACTGTACGTCAGGGTGAGACGATCGCACTGGTGGGTGCAACAGGCGCGGGCAAGTCGACCATCGTCAACCTGTTATGTCGCTTCTACGAGCCGACGCAGGGTGTGATCCGTTTCGGCGGCCGCGACTACACCGAGCTGAGCCTGCATGCCATCCACTCGCGGATCGGTATGGTGCTGCAAACGCCGCACCTGTTCTCCGGCTCAGTTCGGGAAAACATCCGTTACGGGCGGTTGGACGCCAGCGACGAGGATGTCGAGACGGCGGCGCGCCAGGCGGGGGCCCATGAGTTCATCAGCGAGCTGGAGAAAGGCTACGATACGGAGGTCGGTGAGGGCGGCGTGCTGCTCTCGGTAGGCCAGAAGCAGCTGCTGAGCCTTGCCCGCGCGATCCTGGCACGCCCGGAGATCTTTGTGATGGACGAGGCGACCAGCTCGGTCGACACACTGACTGAAGCGGCCATTCAGCAGGCGATGGAGGAGATCATGCGTGACAGCACAAGCTTCGTGATCGCCCACCGCCTATCAACCATCAAGCGAGCAGATCGCATCCTGGTGATCGAAGGCGGGCACATCGAGGAGATGGGCACGCACGCCGAGCTGATGCGCAAACGCGGCCACTACTACCGGCTGTATACCAAGCAGTTCCGCAGCGAACGCTCGCGTGAGCTGGATCAGATGATGGGGCAGGCGGCCGTCGGCCGTTGATCGGCAGGACGCCTCGTGTGATAAATGATGGGCGCGACCTGGTTTTGAGGTCGCGCCCATGTCCGTCTTATGCTGTGGCCTAACGGATGCGGGATGGCTCAAGCATCGCGCTGGAAACATCATAGCGCGGGCTGGTCAGGATAAGCAGCCCCGCGCCAACCAGGCCTGCCAGCAGCGAGGCGATGAAGATGCCCAGTTTGGCCGAAGCCAGGATTTCTGGCGCATCAAACGCTGCGTTGGCGATGAAGAGCGCCATCGTAAACCCGATGCCGGCCAGCCAGCTTGCGCTGAACAACTGCGCCCACCCAACCGCAGGGGGCAGTTCCGCCAGCTTCAAGCGCACAGCAAGCCATGAGAACAGCGTGATGCCCAGCGGCTTGCCGATCACAAGGCCCAGCACAATGCCCAGGTTGACGGGGCCGATCAACGGGACATCGCTGCCCGCTGCCAGCGCTACCCCTGCGTTCGCCAGTGCGAAAATCGGCAGGATCACATAGGTGGTCCAGGGGTGCAGGTTGTGCTCCATGCGTTGGGCAGGTGACTGGAGCCGCTCTGTGATCTGCTCGAGCGTTTGGATGGCAGCTTGGCGGCGCATCGGCGCACCGGGTTGGACGCCCGGCGGCAGCTCATGATCCTCAAACAACGTGATGCACTGCGCCAGCATGGCGCGTGGATCAGCCGGTGGGCGCGTGGGGATGGTCATGGCAAGCAGCACACCCGCGATGGTGGGGTGCACGCCCGACTTGAGGAAGGCCAGCCACAGGATGATACCCAGCAGCGCGTAAGGCAGCGGCGAGTAAATCCGGGCCCGGTTCAGGCCAAGCAGCATGATCAGGACCACGCCGCCAACAAGCAGCATCACCCAGTTGATACCTGATGAGTAAAAGACGGCGATCACCAGCACGGCGCCCAGGTCATCCGCGATGGCCAGGGCTGTGAAGAAGACCTTCAGCGAGAGGGGAACTCGGCGGCCCATCACAGTCAGGATGCCGAGCGTGAAGGCGATATCGGTCGCCATCGGCACGCCCCAACCCTGCTCGCCCGGTCCACCCCAGTTGAAAGCCAGGTAGAGCGCTGCCGGAACTACCATCCCACCTACCGCCGCAGCGATGGGCAGCGCTGCCCGTTTGAGGCTGGCAAGTTCGCCTGCTGTGACCTCGCGTTTGATCTCCAGGCCAACGACGAAGAAGAAGATCACCATCAGGCCATCGTTGACCCAATGCAGCAGATGCTTGGACAGCTCGAATCGCGCAAACTGGACGCCGAGATCCATCTCCCAGAGATGGAAGTACGCCTCCGAGAGGGCTGGAAGGTTGGCCCAGACCAGTGCGGTCAGGGTGGCGAGCAGCAGCAGGATGCCGCCGGAAGCCTCAACCCGTGCAAACTCACTGAACAGGTTGCGGACCTGCACGCCGAGCGGTTTATCAATTGCTTCCAGCAGCGACTCGAGGTCCCAGGGGCCGTCGTACCGCACACCGTTGACGAAGAACGTTGGCGTGCCGTTAGCGCCGCTCTCGATGCCGCTGACGAAATCCTCCCGGACGCGCTCGAGGTGAACGTGCTCTTCCAGCTCCTGGCGGAAGCGATGCGCATCCAGGCCAAGTTCCCAGGCATAGCGCACAAAGTCGTCCAGCTCCAGGGCATCCTGGTTGTTGAAGATCGCATCATGCATTTCCCAGAACTTGCCTTGAGCCGCAGCGGCCTCAGCTGCCTCGGCGGCAAGCTGGGCGTGCGGGTGCGTCGAGCGCAGCGGGAGATGCCGGTACACGTAGCGCAAACGGCCGCCCAGCCGCTGGCGCAGGTCCTCAATGATGGGCTTGACCTGCCCGCAGTGCGGGCATTCGTAGTCCCCGTACTCGACCAGCGTAATGGCAGCCCGGGGATTACCCAGCACGTGATCCTGCTCGCTGACCTGTAACGTCAGTCGTGGCTGCGTGCTTTGGTTCATGTGCGGTGTCCTTTCACTCAGATGGGTGAAGGGCCTGCAGCGCCTGCAGAATGCCACGTGCGCCCGGGTTGACGGCCGGAGGTGACAGATGGCTCCAATGGATTATCCCGCGAGGGTCAATCACAAAGAGCGCCCGTTGGGCCACACCACGGCTTTGATCGTAGGCGCCGTACAGGCGGGCCACATGTCCTTTCGGCTCGAAGTCTGCCAGGAGTGGATAGCTCAGGCCCAGGCGACCAGCGAACGCCGTGTGACTCCAGATACTGTCGACGGAGATGCCTACCAGTTGTGCCTGATGCCGGTCGAACAGTTCGCGTGCGTCGTTGTACAGGGCAGCCTGATCGCCACAGACCGGGCTCCAGTCAGCCGGGTAGAAGAACAGGACCACCGGACGGCCGCGCAGGTCGCGCAGGCGCAGCGGATCACCGGTAGTGCTTGGCAGCTTGAAATCTGGCGCAGGGGTTCCTGGTGCGAGAATTGCAGCAGGGGCCTCAAGATGGTGTTCTTGGGCGGCCCTGGCCCCAAACAGCTTCATCACAGGGTCGTCCTTTCATTAGTCGGCGATAACAAGATGGCCCG
>Ga0232063_1001634_pt1 | contig 14349 bp, 8 predicted proteins | sample LAC_MetaT_7_FD_165509 | JGI IMG/M metagenome (GOLD analysis project Ga0232063, IMG submission 165509) | Metatranscriptome of anaerobic ammonium oxidizing microbial communities from anammox membrane bioreactor (MBR) in UC Berkley... | ecosystem: Engineered > Bioreactor > Anaerobic > Unclassified ... | reverse complement strand
TCGAGGCGTCAAACTCGGACTCTGGTGGGGACGCTCCCTCCAGGTCGCGTACGAATGGGAGCCATCCGACTGCCACCCCCTCGATCCCGACAACCCCGCGGATGTCGCGGCCGCGTTCAAGGAACTCGACCTCGCTGCGGCGGCCGGCGCGAGAACCGTCGGTCTCGACACCTACTCCCACCGCGTCGTGCCCATCTGGAGGAGCTACAAGTGGATGCGGGCCATGCGCGCTCGTCAACCCGGCGTCAAGTTCATCGTCGAACCTTTCGCCACCGACATCATGCACACGCTTGCGGGCATGTGGATGCGCGGGTGGGACGAGTCCCCCACCGTCGACAGTCCGGAAGACGTGCTCAGGCTCCGGAACCCTCACTACCTCGCTGACTTCCTCCTCCCCGGGCACGAGTCCTGGGGGGCCATCCGCTACTCCTATGTCCTCGCCAGGTTCGGCGTCGAGGTCAGCCAGGATCAGGCCATGCAGGACCTCGCCTTCTACGCCTCGCTCGGCTACCGCCCCGAACTCTTCGGCAACTACGACCTCACAGTGCCCGTTCAGGCCGCTGAGTCCTGGCTCACAACGGTCCCCGAGCACCTCCAGATCCCGCGCGATCAGTGGGTGCTCTTCCGAGACCCCTACGACCCCAACGCCGAGAGCGACATCCCCCCGCCCGATGGCGACGAGTCCGGTGACGGTTCCGACGGATCGTCCGGTGACGGCTCCGACGGATCGTCCGGTGACGGCTCGGGCGACTCGTCCTCCGATGGTGGGATCAAGTCACACGCCGACGGCCGCGGCCGCAATCAGAGTCGCTCCTCCGGCGGCGGCAACAACCACGCCCCGCTCACGCCGAGCATCGGGTCGCTCAATGGAGGAAACGTTCGCATCAGCAAGCCCGGCTTCGATTCCGACGAGGTCGCCGAGGCCTTGCGAAAGGCCCGCGACCGAAAGGGCGACAGGACGGAACGTCCCTGACCCTCACCCTCCCTCTTCCGCTCCACGATCATCGCACGGCCCGGGCACACCAGCCCGGGCCGCGTGCTTTGCGCGAATCTCCGACTCGTCCCACAACAACCCGCCGTCCGCGCCGGCCAACGCAGAAATCGCCCGCATCTCATCGCGCAGGGAGTCAACGATGAACTCGACCGTCTCGGGAGTCGGCGGCGCGGGACGGGGGGGGGCCTGCCGTGCAATGCCCGGCGCACACGGTCGCGGAGTTCCTGGCCCACGAACGGACGGACGAGCGTCCGGTACACGCCCGAGTGCGTCAACCATGCCAGCCGGCCGGTGCGCCCGGGCTTCGAGTCGGCCGCGTTGAAGACGCGCTCGGCCTCGACCAGGTCCGGACGCGGGTCGAGCCCGAGGAATCGTTCGAGCTCCGCGACCCTCCCGCGCCGGTCCCGCACATACTGCTCGAAAGGCACGATGCGCACGTTCATCGCGCCGAACGCCTCAATCCACGGACGCACCTGCATGGCGTACCGGCTGTAGTCCAGATACCGCGGCGTCCTCCGCACTGCCTCGTTGATGTCCGGGATCACTTCGAGCCTGCCGACCGTCAACTCGTGGTGATGCTGGCTGACGATGCGCGCCACGGGGTCGCGGACGAGATAGATTGCCCTCAGGCCCGGCCCGAGCAACCGCCTCGCCCGCTCGGCCGCCCCTGTGTACACGGGGATCTTGGTGTACGCCGTGGAAGCCTCCGCGCACAACTGGTCCGGCCGGGCGCGGCGGAAGTGGGCCGCGTACGCGGCCCGGCCGTGATCGGTGAGGACGGCGTCGTCGCAGAGATTGTTCGGCTCCTTGTCGAGGGGAAAGTAAACGCGCGGGTGCGTCATCAAGTCGCGGTACAGCGTCGTCGTACCGGCCTTCATGGCACCGATGATCAGGAAATCGGGCAAACGCTCGCGCGGCGTGCGCGTCGACCCACGCTGCAGCCCGCTCGCCGCGACTCCGCCAGCGTTTGCCGTTCCTTGCCCGTCCACGCTTCGCACGACTCCGTCCCGCCCCTCGGCGCGGTCGCCGACCGGCGGGCGGTCATGCTATGTCGCGCTCGGGACCCACGAGCGCTGCCCCCTCAGCACCCCGCCGCGTACGCGTTCAGGAACGCCAGCACGTCCAGCGTGTTGATCGTCGTGTCGCCGTTGAAGTCCGCGCTCGGGTCGCCGGACGTGAAGGCGTTGAGGAACGCCAGCACGTCCAGCGTGTTCACCACCGTGTCCCCGTTGAAGTCGGCGGGGCAGGGGTCGGCCCCGACGCGGATGACGGCGACCGCTTCCGACACGCAACTCACCCATAGGTCGCCGCGCCCGTCGAAGGCGCACCCGTTGATCTGCGGGTGGGGGATGGGCGAGTTGCCATGCAGGAAGAGCCTCCACGAGGCCGAGTCTTCGATCGGCCCGTCGATGACGGCCGCCCCGCTGTTCGGCCGGTCGCCGAGGTCCGACATTGCGATCCCCATCACGCCGTCGGCGCGGAAGTCGATCCCGCTGATCGCGTCGACCCGCATTGGCGTGTTCGTCCGATCGTGCACAGTCCACGACAAGCCGTCGTAGTGCACCAGCCCCTCGTTGCACCCGATCCAGAGGGTGTCGTCCGGGCCGAGGGCGAGGCAGTTGGCGCCGCCGAGGTCGAAGAGGAAGTCCCGGTACGGCAGCACGAGGTCCGTCCACGACGCGCCGTCCCACCGGGACACGTCGAACCAGCCGCCCCAGTAGATGTTGCCCTGGCTGTCCGACGCCGCGCCGGGAATGCCGAGCACGGCGTACATGAACTTCGGATCCTTGACCCACTTCTCCGTCTGGGTGTTGAACCACCACGCCGTGCCGTACTTCTCGAAGGCCCACAGGCTGCCGTTCTTGTCCTCGGCGAAGGCGGCGAAGCTGGCGACGCCCATGCCGGCGTTGTTGCGCCAGTCCCAGAGGGTCATGTCGCCGGTCGCGCGGTCCCAGCGGAGGATGCCGTTTGACCCCACCCACACCGCGCCGTCGGACGCTTCGTACACCGAGTCCGCGCCGTCGGCGAGCACGGGCCAGTCGATGTTGTGGTTGTGGCTCCCGACGTTCTCCCACCGCAAACCGTCGAACGCCGACGCCCCGGTTTCGATCGAAGCGATGTAGAAGTCGCCGCTCGCCCTCCCCAGGTGCAGTTGATCGCAGAAGTAGTCGGGCATCCCGGTCGTGATGGAGTTGTAGTCCCGGAGCAGATGCCCCGTGTTGTCGAACCGACCGACCGCTCCGATCGTGCCGATCCAGACCCCATCGCCCACGGGGTGGGGCGCGACGTTGAAGACGTGGTTCAGCCCGCTCACAAAGAGCTGCCAGCTCTGGCCCCGGTCGTAGGAACGCCGGACGTTGCCGGACCAGTCCCCGAAGTAGACCGCGCCGTCCGCGCCGGCCGCGACCGTCATGATGTCCAGTTGCGAGTAGACGACGGACATCGTCGTCCCGTTCCATTTCGCCAGATTGACCTGTCCGAGCCCGGGCGCGAAGTAGACGTTGCCCGCCCCGTCCTCCGCCATCTCGTCGAACGATCCGAGGTCCGCGCCGTGCAGCGTCCAGACGCCGTTGCGGAGCCGCGCCGCTCCGCCGAGCACCGCGTTCGTCACCCACACGTCGCCGTTTGCCGCCGCGTGTACGCCATCGAGGTCCGCCCAGACCGTGTCCCAGGGCATCTCGACGCCGGTGCGGTACTTCTTCCAGGTTGTCCCGTCGAACTCGAGGATCGCGTCCCCGACGCGGTTGAAGTCGGAGTTGTTCACCCACACATGCCCGTTCGGGGCGACGGAGACGTCTGCGCAGGTATCGAACGCCATCGGTGAGTTCGCGCTGTTGAAGACCGTCCAGGCCTCTCCGTCGTGCCGCACCAGCCCCCCGCCCGTGGCGATCCACGCTGCGCCGTCGGGCGAGAAGGCGATGCCGTTGACGAACGGGCTGGGCATCGGCCCCGGACCCGCGCCGGTCTCGGCGTTCGAGTGCGTCTCCCACAGGTCGGCGGCGATGTCGTAGATGCCGACCCCCCCCTCCTGCCAGAACGGCCAGCGCGCCCCCACCCACAGCCTACCGTCCGGCGCGAAACGGACCACGCGGACCTCCTCGCCCGGGATGCCAGTGTTCGACGGGCGAAGCAGCGTCACGTCCTGCCCACCCGCTGCCGCGCACAGCCACGCCGCGAACGCCACCGACCACGCCTTCCCCGCCATCGCCCGCCTCCTTTCCCTCCAGCCGCTCAGCACCCCGCCGTGTACGCGTTCAGGAACGCCAGCATGTCCAGCGTGTTCACCACCGTGTCCCCGTTGAAGTCCGCGCGCGGGTCGCCCCCCACGTACGCGTTCAGGAACGCCAGCACGTCCAACGTGTTCACCACCGTGTCCCCGTTGAAGTCCGCCGCGCAGCCGTCCGTCTGAACGGAGAGCACCGCGATGCCGCGGCTCATGCAGCTCATCCACAACTCGTACCCGCCCGGGACGGGCTTCACCTCGAGATCGACGATCGCCGCGTGCGGCAGGCCGCCCCACTGCGGCTCGCCGAACGACGGCGCCGGGAACGCGCCCACCTCGTTGCCGTCCCACCAGCACAGGCCGACTTCCGGGTAGGGGTACTCGCTGTCGTAGAGCATCCACAGCCTTCCGTCCGGCGTGACGGCGAGGGGGCGGACATGCTCGCCGGGGAAGGGCCACCCCTGGTCGTGCTCCCAAACCTGGTAGCCGCCGGTGTTCGCGTCGATGCGCAGGAGCGTGCTGCCCGTGCTGGTGAACTGCTGCCAGGTGCCGACCCACGCGACGCCGCCGTGGTCGACGGCCAGTCCCGTGAACACGCCGAACGCTTCGGGGAAGTCGTCGATCGAGCGGGAGAAGGTGTACGAGCCGTCCGTGCGCGTGACCTGATAGTCCTCGTTCGCCCAGACGGTCCCGGGGCGATCGGGGTCGGGGCGCAGGGCCATGCCCCAGCCGCCGGCGCTCACCTGGGTGTAGGTCCCGTTCTGGTAATACCCCAGCCCGCCGTAGTGCGCGACCGACCACAGCCGACCGAGCGAGTCCTCGGCGTACTGCCGGATGGAGTCGGGGCCGCCGTTCAGCGCCGACCAGGACGCCCCGTCGTACTCGTGCGTGAAGTTGAACATGGGGTTGACCGCGACCACGCCGTTGGAGGGGCGCACGCAGACCGCCTCGCTGTTGTCGGTGGGGAACGGCCAGTCGACGCCCAGCCCGTAGTGCAGGTTGTTGAAGCCGGTCCAGCGCACGCCGTCGAACTTCTCCATGCCGCCGATGCCGGACGCGGCGTTGGCGCAGGCGTACACATCGCCTGTCGCCGGATCGATCGTGAGGTCGTTATTGAATGAGTCGTACTGTGAGGTGTTGGTGACGCGGTACCGCTGCCACAGACCGGTCTGCGCGTCGCGCCTGGCCGCCCCGCCGACCCCGGATACCCAGACATTCCCCGCCGCGTCGATATCGGCCGAGTAGGCGTACGCGCCCTCGCGCCATGCGCCAAGGCTGTGCCAACTCGACCCGTTGAACTGGTACACCGTGCCCGAGCCGTCCACGGCGATCGCTCTGGCGTCGGCGTAGGCCTTGAACGCCCAGATGCTGAACGCGAAGGAGTCGTAGGGCTCCGGCGGCGTGGCCCATGTGCCGTCGGGCCGGCGGTAGTCGAGGCTGTTCCAGTCGCCGGGCGCGTTGGTGCGCATGGCCCACAGGTTGCCGGCGTCATCGACGCAGTCCAGGCCGGGCATGCCCACGATCTGGCCTGATGGGCCGTTGGGGTCCCAGGTGTAGGTCGTCCATTGCTCCGTGTCGCTGTCGAAGACCATCGTCTGGTCCTGGTAGGGCGGGATGTTCGACGACCAGACGAGGTAGCCGCCCCCCGGCTTGGGCTGTACGCCCACGGTCATCAGGCCGAGGTTCCAGTGGGTCCAGGTGTCGGTTGCCGGGTCGTAGCGCACGGTGCCATTGCTGATGAACCACATCGTCCCGTCCGGCGCACGGTCAATGTCCCACACGCCGCTGTCGCTCAGGGCCGAGTTACCCGGTCCGTAGCGGACCAGGGACGGCGCCCCGACCGCGGGGTCGAAGGTCAGCGCCCCACGCCAGGTGCCTAGCCAGAGCCTGCCCGTCGTGTCGGGCACGATGTCTGTCACCCGCGTGCAGCCGGTATCGTCGGGATGGCCGATCACCGGGTAGTCGACATTGGAGTAGTTCTCCCAGCGGTTCTCGCTCCGGATGAACCTCGAGAAGCCTCCCTCCTCGAAGCCCGGGTCGTAGCCCCCGATGTAGACCGCGCCGGTCGGATCAACCCACAGCGCTTCGTTGTAGTCGCCCTGGATCCCGGTGTTCCCCGGGCGGTAGTACCGCCAGCTGAACTCCGGCTGCCCACCGAGGCCGACCGCCGCCGCTATGGCGAGAACGCCGAACATCACAACGCTACGACTCATGGCACACTTCTCCGCCGGCGCCAGCCGGCACATATTGGACCGCACCATCTCCGCCAAGCGCCCGCGCGCTCAGCACCCCGCCGTGTACGCGTTCAGGAACGCCAGCACGTCCAGCGTGTTCACCACCGTGTCCCCGTTGAAGTCCGCGCGCGGGTCGCCCCCCACGTACGCGTTCAGGAACGCCAGCACGTCCAGCGTGTTCACCACCGTGTCCCCGTTGAAGTCCGCCGCGCACAGCGCCGGCGCCAGACGCTCGGCGAGCGTCCGCTGCACCACGCCGTCCGACCACGCGCCCACCGACCACACCTCGCAAGGTCCGACCGCGGCCAGGCCCCAGCCGCGCAGCACGTATTCAGCCCCCGGGATGTCCGGGCCGCCCGCCGGTGTCCACGACGAACCGTCGAAGTGATAGATCGTTGCGTTGATCGCGCAACTGGCCCAGATGTCCGCCGGACCAGTCGCGGCGAACGCGGCAAACGGCCCGGGCAGGCCGGCGTCCACCACATCCCACGACGAGCCGTTCCAGTGGATGAGGTGGTCAACCCCGCCGTTGAAGTTGCCCGAGACCCAGACATCGTCGGGGGCAAACGCGACAACGCACTCGGCGTCGCCGCCCGCGTCACCCTCGCCCGGGTTGGGAACATGGTGCCACTGCGAGCCGTCCCACCGCACGACAAGGGCCTTGAAGTTCTGCGCGACGCTCCGCCAGTCACCGACGGCCCACACATTGTCGGATGCACTCGCTGAGACGTCGTTGAGCTCGTGGTGGCGATTGCCGACCAGCGGCACGTCGACGTCCTCCCAGGCCGAGCCGTCGAAGTGCAGCGCAAGGCCGACGCTCGTCGCCGACGCGTCCCCGTATCCCGCCGCGGTCCCGACAACCCACATGTCGTCCCCGGAAACCCCGGCAATGTCATAGGCGAACCCGCCGCGGTCGGCGAACGGGTACGTGTTCTGCTTCCGAAGGGTCGGGGTCGAGACGCGGTCCCACTGGCCCCCCTGCCGGCGCATCACCAGGGGCATGTAGTTGGTGGGATAGCCCGTGGTCACGTACCCCACGACCCACAGGTCGCCGCCGGCCACACCCACGCCCTCGACCTGCGGCCTTGTGCCCAGCCCCGAGGTATCGGGCAGCCCGAGACCCGACCAGCCGGTGCCGCTCCACTCCTGGACCAACGGCTGCGGCCCCAGTCCGCTGTTCCAGCTGCCTACCGCCAGCCCGACCGGCGGGCCTGTGAACGCCGCATCGTACAGGATGTTGCTCACCGAACCCGGCGAGTCGGTCGGCCACGCTGTCCATTCGCCGCACGTCGGCTGCGCGTACGACACCGTGCCGACAAGGACCGCCATACTCGCCATTGACCAGCGGAACGTACCCATTCGTCTCCTCCCAGCAGCGGCGCTCAGCACCCCGCCGCGTACGCGTTCAGGAACGCCAGAACGTCCAGCGTGTTCACCACCGTGTCCCCGTTGAAGTCCGCGCGGGGGTCGCCCCCCACGTACGCGTTCAGGAACGCCAGCACGTCCAGCGTGTTCACCACCGTGTCCCCGTTGAAGTCGGCGGGGCACGGCGACAACGGGGTCAGCAGCACCGCGCCGATCGGGCCATTCGCGCCCTGCCGGGCCGAGCAGACGATCTGCCGGGCGTCATTGATCCCCGCCGCGCCGCTCCATTGCACGTACCACTCTCCCTGCGACGGGTCGATGAGGGACTGGAGCGAGAAGGACCCCTCGGGCACGAAGTGCACGCCCGACGCGGTGGTGTAGTAGTAGAGCAGCGCGTCGCCTCGGTTGTTGATGGAAGTGGCGCTGGTGATGGTTGCGCAGCCGCCGAGGTACTCCCAGCCGACACCCTGCCGGTAGCGCATGGGGAAGGTGCTGCACCCGGAGTAGCCGATGATGTAGCCGCACACATCGTCGAGATCGTTCAGGGCCGCGCCGACGAACCCCTGCCAGTTGCCGGGGGGGAGCGGCAGCGTCGTCACCGTCCCGGTGTCGAGGTCAAGCAGCTGCGAGCCGCCGAGCACGACCCGCTCGTCGCTGATATCCACACCCCGGAACCCTCCGGGCAGCTCCACGGGACCTTCCTCCGTGAACAGCACGCCCGTCGAGAGGTTCCAGCCCCAGAAGCCCGAGGCGCCGATGACGTCGCCGAGGTTGTTGACCGCGTACGCGGCGCTGTACAGATCGCCGGGAAGCCCGCCGAGCACCTCGACGGTGTAACCAGACCCGCTCGGACGCCACACCGCGGCGATGGGTTGCGTGACCACGTACTCGTTGGGGCAGACCGCGCCGACGATGACGCCGGCGTCGTTGATGGCGTGCGTGCGCGAAGTCTGCATCCCCGACGGCAGCGGTAGAACCTCGAACGGCGTCCCGCCGCGCGACACGCCCCCGAGAACCCTGGTCCCGTCCACCGCGTAGTTGCCGCACGCGTCGCCGAGATTGTTAAGCCCGGTCGCAGCCCACCCGACGCCGAGGGAATCGACCCGGTATCCACCGACGCCGGCGATCGCGCTCATCGACAGCACGGACGCCGCGATCCCCGCAACCAGCGCTTGCTCTCGCACGCTCGTACTCCTCGCAGGCTCCCCACGACTCAGCGACCTGAATCACCCGGACTCAACCGCGGACGCCCGATGCCCGAGACCAGACCACCGGCCATGCGCTCTCGTGCGTTCCCCTTCTCATGGTCAGCACCCTTGCGTGTACGCGTTCAGAAAGGCCAGCACGTCCAGCGTGTTGATCGTCGTGTCGCCGTTGAAGTCCGCGCTCGGATCGCCGGAGGTGAAGGCGTTGAGGAAGGCGAGCACATCCAGCGTGTTGACGACGGTGTCGCCGTTGAAGTCGGCGGGGCAGCCGTCCGTGAGATCGATGGCGTAGAGCACGGCCCGCGGGTCGCCCGGTCGGGAGAGCGCGGTCGTGCTCACATAGGCCGTGGAGCTGTCCGCGGTCACGCGGGCCTGGTCGGCGGCGACGAGCCGCTCGTCGGGGTAGTAACCGCCCGCGAGCGCGACGCTCCACCGAAGTGCGCCGTTCGACGGCTCGTAGGCGCTGACGAAGCCGGGCCCCCCGTCGAGTGAACCCACCACGACGAGCGTCTCGCCATCGGGCGTGATCGCCGGCTGCTTCAGCCAGGTGCCGTCGATGAGCGTGTGCCACAGGAGCGTCTGTGTGTGCGGAGCGAACGCCTCGAGGTGCGCGATGTCGCGGGCGTAGTAGAGCGTGTCGTCGGGTCCGATCTCCAGGTCGGTGCACGCGCTGATGAAGCCCCCGTCGTAGACCCACTTGGTCCCGCCGTCGGAGGGGTCCAGGGCGCGCAGCACCCAGCCGGAGCCTGCCTGAACGAAGTCCGGCGTGTACAGCGTGCCGTCGGAGCCGACCGCGGGCTCCGCGCCGCGAGCGTTCGGCCCGACCGCCGCAGCCCAACGCTGCTCGCCGTCGAGACCAAACGCGTAGAGGTGATTGTCCCCCCAGTTGTCCATCCCGATGTAAACCTGATCGATCGGCCCGCCCGCCTGTGCGGGGCCGAACACGGTCTCGTGACCCCCCAGGCCCCGTTCGAGCATGATCGGGTCCCCAGGGTTGCTCCAGTCCCGTTGGCCGTCGAGCGAGAGGGACACTGCCCCAACGGGGGTGTCAAACGCCCCGTAGAGCTTGCCGTCCGGCCCGACGGTCACGGACTGCACGATGCCCGCCGCCGAATCGTCGGTGTGGGTCCAGAGTGTCTCGCCGGCGGCCGAGACAGCGGTGACCGTTGACAGGCTGCCGCAATAGACCGTCCCGTCCGGCCCGGCGGTGGGCGGGACGTAGGGGAACCAGGTGGCGCTTGCGATCCAGTCGAGCGCGCCATCGGGACTGATCGCATACACGAAGCCTCCGTTGACATGGAGGTAGATGGTCCCGTCGGGAGCCAGGGCGGGACGGAACCACTGGTCGTCCTTGTCCGTCTCGAATGTCCACTTCACGCGTCCGTCGCGCTCGCGGAGAGTGACCTCGATCGGAACAGCGTTGCTCTGATCACCCCCGGCGACGACCCACAGGTCGGCAGCGCCGATCGGCGCGCTCTCGGGCACATACGCCACGATGCGGGTGTTGGTCCAGGTGGTGAGCAGAGCCTGGATCCCGCCGACCTCGACGCGGTCATCGCCGTCCCGGACACCGAAGCCCGAGCCGGTGATGGCGATGCGCCCGCTGCGCGGCAATGTGTCGTTGTTCACTGAATCGATGACGGGCTGTGCGCACGCGGACCCGGCGATCGCCAAGAGGGCCGTGGTCATTGCGGTGTATCGAGCCATGTGCACTTCTCCTTGTGTTGCCGTCGGTGTGGATCAGCAACCCGTGTTCCAGGCATTCAGGAATGCGAGGACATCCCGGGTGTTGACGACGCCGTCGCCGTTGAAGTCGGCGGGGCGGGGAGCGGCCGCGGGGGCGAGCGTCTCTGCGGTGAGCGGATGCATCGGGGTCTCCTTGGAAGGCGGGCGCTGTCGCCCCGGAAACCCGCATCACTGCAAGAACCGTACCAGCGTCGATCGCGTCGAATCAACCCGAAAGGATGTTTGATGGAGAAAATCGGATGTGATTGTCGGCGATTGGTGGCCACGGTCGACCATTGGCCGCTCGGGGCCATGGGCGCAAAGCGGTTTGGAGGGGAGGCACTCGCGTGCGCGTCGTGCCCTGCCCGCGCAACACGGGCGATGGGTGCGGGGCGGGTGGCGCTCGGGCCTCAGCCGGTGCTCTGCATCGCCGCGGCAAGCCCGTTGACGCTCAGGAGGATGAGTCCCCGGAGGCGTTCGCGGTCGGGTCCCTCTTCGGCCTCGCGGGCGCGGTGCATCAGTTCGACCTGGAGGATGTTGATGAGGTCGGTCTCGGGGTTGCGCTCGCGGATCGAGTCCCGGATGACGGGGTTGTTGTCGAGCAGCCCCGCCTGGCCCGTGACGGCGAGGACGGCGTCGCGCGCCCGCTCGAACTCGGCGGCGAGCGCGTCGTGCACCTCGGGCGCGTGGGGGATGCAATAGGCCCGCGCCATCGGAAGGCGTGCCCGCGCCATCTCCTGCTGCGCATTATCGATGAAGGTGGTGAAGCAGGAGCCGCCGCGGTAGGCCCGTCGGCAGAGGTCGAGCCGCTCGGGGTCGGCGAGCACGCGCTCCTCGAAGGCCGCGCCGAGACCGTACCAGCCCGGCGCGTTGTAGCGCATCTGCGTCCACGAGAAGACCCAGGGGATCGCGCGGATCGTCCCGAAGGTGAGGTCGCCCGATCGCGAGGCGGGGCGCGAGGCGATCGGCAGCGCGCCGATGTGCAGCAGGGGCGAGGAGGCGACGAACCAGGGCCAGAAGCCGGGCGAGTCGACCAACGAGCGGTACGCGCGCATCGAGGCCTCGCTCAGTTCCTCCATGAGGGGCCGGATGCCTTCGGGTTCGCTCCCATCGGGCGCGGCGCCCGAGGCCGCGATCAGCGCCGCGTTCACGATCTGCTCGAGGTGGCGGCGTGCGAGCGCGGTGTGGGCGTAGCGGAAGGTGATCACCTCGCCCTGCTCGGTGAACCGGATTCGCCCCGAGCGGCTCTCGGCGGGGGCGGCGAGGATCGCGCGGTGCGCCCGGCCGCCGCCCCGCGCCACGGTCCCGCCTCGTCCGTGGAAGAACCGCAGTTGCACGCCCGCGTTTGCGCAGGCGCGCGCGAGTTCTCCCTGTGCGACGTGGAGGCGCCAGTTCGCCGTCCAGTACCCGCCGTCCTTGTTGCTGTCGGAGTAGCCGAGCATGATCTCCTGCAGCACGCCCCGCGCGCGGAGGTGTTCGCGGTAGACGGGGTCTTCGAGGAGTTCCCGCAGCAGCGCGGGCGAGCGTTCGAGGTCCTCGATGGTCTCGAAGAGCGGCGTGATGTCCAGGTCGCTCCGCACCCCTTGGGGCGTGCGGCGCCACAGCCCGACCTCGCGCATGAGCACGAGCACCTCGAGCAGGTGCGAGCGCTCGTGCGTCATGCTGATGATGTAGGAGCCGATCGCCTCGGGGCGTGCCCGCACGGTCTCCGCCAGCAGGCGGAAGAGCGCGAGGAGTTCGCCCGTCGCCGGCGAAGGCTCGGCGCGGGGGGAGAGCAGCGGGCGGTCGAAGGCCAGTTCACGGTGGAGGAGCGCGAGGCGGTCCGGCTCCGCGAGCGAGTCGTAGTCGGCGCAGGCGCCCGCGAGGCGGAGCATCTCCCCGACGGCCGCCGAGTGGGCACGGCTGTGCTGGCGGATGTCCAGGGCCGCCAGGTGCAGCCCGAACGCGCGGGCCTGCACCAGCATGTCCGCGATCGGCCCCCGCTCGGCCACCTCTGCCAGCCCCGCGTGCAGCAAGGCCCGTCGGAGCAGGTCGAGATCGTGCGCGAGTTCCCCGCCGGTGTAGGCGTCGTCCGCGACCACGCGCCCGAGCATGTGCAGGACCTTGACGCGGAATGGCTCGTGCCCGACGTGGCGGAGCTCGCTCGGCGGGAGAGGGCGCTCCGCGGCGAGCCGCTCCAGATCGGCGCGCAGTTCGTCGCTGATGGGGACGCGGCGATCGGAGAGGGAGAGTTCTCGCCTGAGCCGGGTGAGCGAGAGGGTCCACAGCGCGCGGGCCGCTTCGCGCAGCATGTCGAGCGTCTGGCGTGTCACCTCGGCCGTCACGTTAGGGTTGCCGTCGCGATCGCCGCCGATCCAGGAGCGGTAGCGGAGGAGGGGCGGCAGTTCGGGGCGGGCACCGTACGTTTCCTCGATCGCGTCGGCGAGGTCGCGATGGATGAGGGGCACGGTGCGCCAGATCACGTCCTCCAGGTGCATCAGCCCGATGCGCACCTCGTCGAGGACCGTGAGCCGTCGGGCGCGGATCTCGTCGGTGGCGAGCAGCAGGGCGAGCGCCTGGCGGGCGCGGCTCTCGTTGCGCGCCCGCTCGAAGGCGGTGCGGAGGGGCAGGTCGAGTTCCTCCAGACACTCGCCGACCTGGCGCTGCTTCTGCAGCACGGCGCGCCGGCGCGTCTCCGTTGGGTGGGCGGTGAGCGTCGGCCCGATGTCGAGGCTCGACACCACCGCGAGCACGCCGTCGAGCGACCGGCCCGCGCCGGCGAGCGCCCGCACGGCCTCGCGGATCGACTCGGCGCGCGGCGCTTCGCCCGTCGCTTCGCGGGCGCGGTTGATCCGCGCGATGTGGACCTGCTCGGCCTTGTTGCGCAGGTGGAAGCGGATGGTCAGCCGCTTCAGCACCCGTTCGATCTCCTGCTCGGGGAGATCGCGCAGCGGGCGCGAGTCCGGCGGCGCGCTCCCCGCCACCGCCGCGGCCGCCGCGGCGCGCACGGCCGCCTCGGCGCCCGGCGCGGGCGCCACGCGGTCGAGCGCGCCGTAGAGCCAGGCGATGTCGCGCCGCAGTTCCTCGTGCATCGGCAGGGGACGATATGCCGACGGAGGTTCGCGACCCACGCCCGCGAACGGCGCCTGCGCGTCGAGCGTGTTGATCGTGGTGTCGCCGTTGAAGTCGGCGGGGCGGCCGGGTGCGCGGGTGCGCGGCATGGTCAGCCGGTGTCGTGGGGCGTGACGGCTTGGAAGCACCAGGCTCCGGTGTCCGAGCGTGCGAGCGTGACGGCGAAACGGCGCGGGGGTCTGTCGGCTCGCGTGACGGTGTAGACCTTGACGGCGAGGCGCGGGTCGAGGAGCGTTGCGGGTTCGGAGGAGACGGCTGCGCCGGGGATGGCGGTGATGAAGTCGCCGAGGCCTTCGAGGATGGCGCGGGCTTCGTCGGGTGTGCGCGGGGCGAACTCGTCGAGGAGGGAGTCGAGGGCGAGGACGGCCGAGCGCACGTCGGGTGGGTTGGCTTCGCGGAGGAGCGCGATGGCGCAGTCCGCGGTGGAGTCGGGAGAGGAGAGAGGGGCTTGGGGCTTGGGACTTGGGGCTTGGGGGGGAGAAGAGATGGAGG
>Ga0232063_1055036_pt1 | contig 14366 bp, 10 predicted proteins | sample LAC_MetaT_7_FD_165509 | JGI IMG/M metagenome (GOLD analysis project Ga0232063, IMG submission 165509) | Metatranscriptome of anaerobic ammonium oxidizing microbial communities from anammox membrane bioreactor (MBR) in UC Berkley... | ecosystem: Engineered > Bioreactor > Anaerobic > Unclassified ... | reverse complement strand
GTCGGCGACGGGGTCAACGACGCCGCCGCCATGGCGGCCGCCGACGTTTCCATCGCCGTGGCGGACGGCACCCAGCTGGCCCTGGAGGTGGGTTCGGCCAGCTGGAACGGTGGGGACCTGACCGCTCTCCCCGAGGCCGTGAAGGTGGCCCGCCGGGCGATGAGGGTGATCCGCTCCAACATCCTCTTTGCCGCCGGCTACAACCTGGCAGGGGTGGCGCTGGCGGCCGGGGGGATGCTGCACCCGGTGACGGCGGCACTGCTCATGACCTGTTCCTCCCTCATCGTCACCTGGCGGGCCGCCGGCCGGGAGTGGGAGGAGGGGGAGGAGCAGCCGGCGGCGCAGCTGGCCCCGGTACGGGAGGCGGCGTGATGAGCCGGCGGGAGGACCGCCTGGTGGCCTGGGCGGTGGGTGCGACCGTGCTCGCCCAGGGGGTGGTCCTGGTGCTCATGGCGTCGCCCCCCTGGCGGCTGGCGGTACAGCTGCTGGCGGTGGCCGCGGCGCTGGGGGTGGCCGCCACCTACGCCTGGCGGGTGCGGGGTCAGCTGGACCACCGGGTGGACATGGCCCTCATCATGGCCTCCTTCGGGGGCCTGGGGATGCAGCTGGGGTGGTGGGTGGACCTCGAGCGCCACGCCCCCACCTGCTGCGCCCCCGACGGCTACCGCTCCCCCTGGGACGCGGTGTTTTCCTTCATGACGCTGGGCATGCTGGCCGCCTCGGTACCGGCCAGCGTGCGCTGGACCCGCTGTGCGCTCCTCGCCCGGCAGAGCCGTCGGCGCTTCATCACCACCCACATCGTCGGCAACGCCGCCATGATCGCCGGGATGGTGGCCGCCGGGCGGTTGTGGGGCAGGGCGCTGGGGGCCCTGCTGGGCGTGCCCGAGGCGGGGCACCACCTGGCCATGGTGGCCGGCATGGTGGTGGGCATGCACGCCGGGATGTGGCTCGGCGAGGCGGCGGTGGGCCTGAAGCCCTGGCGCAAGGAGACCGTACCGGTTCCTTAAGTCCCGACTCCCGCAAGTTTTAAACTGGCCAGGGGCGGGCCCCATCGCTATAATGAGGCTATGGAGCACGCGGTGCGCAGCTTCCGCGACCTGGTGCAGGTGCTCGAGACCCATCCCGAGTGGCGGGCGGAGCTGCGTCGGCTGGTGCTCACCGATGAACTCCTCACCTTGCCCGAGCTGGTTCGCGGGCTGGCCGAGGCGCAGAGCCGGACCGAGGGTCGTGTCGAGGAGCTGGCCGAGGCGCAGGCGCGCACCGAGAAGCGCGTCGAGGAGCTGGCCGAGGCGCAGGCGCGCACCGAGAAGCGCGTCGAGGAGCTGGCCGAGGCGCAGGCGCGCACCGAGAAGCGCGTCGAGGAGCTGGCTGAAGCGCAGGTTCGCCTCGAGAAGCGCGTCGAGGAGCTGGCTGAAGCGCAGGTTCGCCTCGAGAAGCGCGTCGAGGAGCTGGCCGAGGCGCAGGCGCGCACCGAGAAGCGCGTCGAGGAGCTCGCCGAAGTGCTCGCGCAGCTCAGTCGACGGGTGGACGAGCTCGCTGAGGCGCTCGCCCAGCTTACCCGCCGCGTCGATGAACTGGCCGAGGCGCAACGCCGGACCGAGCTGCAACTGGCGCAACTGGCGGAGGCGCAGCAGCGCCTGGAGTGGCGCGTGGCTCGCCTGGAGGACCGCGTTGGCGGGTTGCTGGGGTCCGACCTCGAGCGGCGTTTTCGTGAGCGCGCCCCGGCGTACTTCGGGCGTCTCTTGCGCCGGGTTCGCCCGGTGGACACCCTCGAGGTGGCCGCCTGGCTGGAAGCGGCGGCTCAGGAGGCCCGGATCAGCGAGGACGAGCGACTCGAGGTCCTCTGGGCCGACGCCGTGGTGCGGGGGGTGGAGACCAGCGGGGCCGAGGTGGCGTTCGTCGTCGAGGCGTCCTACACGGTCTCCGAGCACGACGTGCAGCGGGCGCGACGGCGCGCCGACATCCTGGCGCGGGTCCTGGGCTGCACCGTGTACGCCGCCGTGGCCGGCGAGCTGATCCCGGACGACGTGCGCCAGCAGGCGGAGCGCCAGCAGGTGTGGCAGTTCGAAGATGGCCGCGCGCAGACGCCGGACCATCGCCGCTGAACTTCGGGATTTTCCGGGCAGCCCGCCGTGGCGCCGACAGGGCGCAACCGACCCGGCCAGAGTCGCCACCGACCGCCCCGGGACGAACGGTGCCGCGGAGGGCCGTCCGAGGAGCGTCGCCCGGAGCCCCTACTCTCGTGGGGTGGCGCTGCTGCGGCGCCGGGACAGCTCGGCGTGCACCGCCGGGGGCACGAAGCTGGAGATATCGCCCCCGAAGGACCAGATCTCGCGAATGACGCGGGAGGAGAGGTACACGAACTCCTCGTTGGGGGTGAGGAAGACCGTCTCGGCGTCGGCCCACAGGCGGCGGTTGAAGAGCGACAGCTGGAACTCGAACTCGAAGTCGGAGACGGCGCGCATGCCGCGCAGCACCACCCGCGCCCCGGAGGAGCGCAGGAAGTCCACCAGTAGCCCCGAAAAGGAGGCCACCTCCACCCCGGCGAGGCCGGCCAGGCTCTCCTTGATCAGCCTCACCCGCACCGGCATTTCCAGCAACGCCTTCTTTTCCGGGTTTTCCAGCACCGCCACGATGACCTTGGGAAAAATGGTCAGCGCCCGGTGGATGATGTCCACGTGGCCCAGGTGGATGGGGTCGAAAGATCCGGGGTAGACGGCGGCGGTGCGCGGGTCGCTCACGGGGTTTCGTCCACCGCCACGGTAGCACGGTTGTGGTGAGCGTCCACGGCGCGCACGGCCAGCAGGCGCGGACCCTTGACGGCGGGCAGGCGGAAGGTCTCCCGCCGCCCATCCAGCAGGCCGTCCTCCGGGGTGAGGGGGACCCAGCGCTCCCCGTCCCGGTTGTACTCCACCAGGGTCAGGGGGGAGCTGGCGTCTTCCACGGTGATCACCCAGGCCTCCCCGCGTCGGGCGATGTCGATGCGGGGAGGGGTGTTGTCCACCACGAACCAGCGCGACAGGGCGCGGGCGGTGGCGGGGGCGTCGGGGTTGGCCTGGCCGTCACTGGCGGTGATGCGGAAGCGGTAGGAACCGTCAGCCAGGGCCTGGGCATCGATGGACACCGAGGGGTACTCCAGTCGGGAAGCCACCGTCCAGAAAAGCTCCTGCCCCGCCCGTTGCACCTCCACCTCGAACAGCAGGGGGTCGTTGTTGGGGTCGCTGGCCTTCCAGGAAACGGTCTGGTACCCCACCAGGTAGTACTTCTTGCCCAGGCGCGCGGAAACGTCGTTGGCGTCGCTGTCGAGCGTGGTGAAGATGCCGGCCCGGGTGGGATGGGTGACCGAGACTGCCCGGTCGGAGGGGGGCGGGCCTTTCAGGAACACCTCGGCCGGGTCGTGCACGGTGATCTCATCGATCTGCGGCGGCAGGTTGAACTGGCGGTAGGCCACCCGCAGGAACTCCACCACCCCGGCCGGCCCCAGCTCCACCTGCCACTGCAGGTAACGGCCCGGCGGGGCGGTGGCGCGGGCGGCCAGGCACGGTTGGGACGTTGTCCAGTCAGACCAGGTGTCGTCGGGGGAGGCGGAGTTGCCTGAGCGGAAGCGGATGGTGCAGGGCGCGCTGCCCCGCGCCGTCACCTCCCCCCACCTGGCGGGTTGTCCGGCGTCCTGGACGGGCGAGGTGAAGGTACCGCGGGGGGAGCCAGAGCGCCTCCACAGGGCCACCGGCCCCTGGGTGAGAATGGCCTCCCCTCCCGCCGCCAGCCGCACCACCTGGGCGGCGTCCAGCGTATCCAGCCGCGCCGGGGAGCCCTCCACCACCTGCCACAGCTCCCCCTCCAGGCCGGTACCCACCAGCAGCCCGTCGCCGACCCCGGCCCGCGTTGCAGCCAGTTGCTTGCCAAAGCGATGGATGGGCGTGGCGGCCCCGGAGGGGTGGATCCGCACGATCTCCGAGGTGGCGGTGCCGCCGCCGTCGGCCTTGGGCGGCGGCGGGGTGTCACCGGAACTGACGGTGACGTCTGTCCCCTGGCCCGGTGACGACACGCCCATGGTGGGATCCCCGGTGAGGCCGGCGGCGTAGACCGTGCCGTCAGGGGCGGTGGCCAGAGCGGTGATCTCGGTGAAGGGGGAGTCGTACACCATCCCCAGGGGATCCTTGCCGTTCCAGCGCAGCACCAGCCCCTTGCCGGAGGTGCCGATCCACAGCCACGACCCGGCCACCGCCAGGCAGCGGGCGTGGCGATCAGGGACGGTGGCGGCCAGTTCCAGCCCGCCCCGCCCCAGGCGCAGCAGCCGGCCGGGGTTGCCGGCGGCGGCCACCAGCGTGCCGTCAAACCACGCCAGGTCCCACAGGTTGCCCTCCGCCAGGCGGGAGACCACCTGGGCGGTGCCGCCCGCTGCCGGGATGCGAACCAGCAGGGCCGGCACCGCCGTGGTGGCCCACAGGTCGCCCCCGGGGGCCAGCAGCAGCGCCGTCACCTGGTCCGCCTCCAGATCGGCCAGCTGGGTCGAGGTACCGCCCTGCACCCGGTAGACGCGGGCGGGCCGGCCGGTGCCCACGTAGGCGGTGCCGTCCTTTGCCACCGCCAGCGCCAGCCCCAAAGGCTCCTCCAACTCCGCCGTTCGGGTCAGAGGTGGCAGTGGGTGCAGCACCCCTTCGGGGGAGATGGCCACCCCGCTGGAGAGGCTGCCCGCCAGGGCCCGTGGGGTATCCAGGTAGAAGTGGCGGGTCGGCGTCTGGGCCAGACCGGTCGCGGCGACAGCCACCAGGGCCAGGAACATGGGCCGGGACGGGCTCACTGGCGAACCTCCTCGACGGTGAGGGGGATGCGGATCGCCCCCTCCAGGGGATAGGGCGCCCGCCAGCGGGCCACCGCCACCATGGTGGTGCGCAGGCGGGTGGCTTGGGCCGGGGACAGCCCCGCCGTCAGCGTCGCCACCCACGAGGGCGGCAGCCCCGGCTGGGAGGCCCCCGGAGCGGCAACGCCGGGCTCGAAGGCCTCCAGCGCCGCCACCAGGGTGGAGGCGGTGTCCAGGAGGGCCACCTGGGCCAGCTGCTGGGCGAAGGTCGTGGGCCTGATCGCCGTGGCGCGCTGCAGGTAGGCGCTCCAGGCCGCCCCGTCCGCCACCACCAGGTCCATCCGACCGGGGGGAGTGTCGGCGGGCACCCGCACGGTCAGCCGCACCCGCGTCTCCTCGCCACCCTCCGGCTGCAGGTGGGTGGTGACGGTAATTTCCTCGCCGGGACGGACCTTCTGCCGGCGGGGGTAGGCCTGGGTGATGGCCGCCCGGCGCGCCGCCTCGGTGTGCAGGGCGCGGACATCGAGCCGCGTCACCGGTGGGTGGGGGAACGGTGAGCTGCTCAGGAAGCTCAGGAAGGCCCCGGCGAAGCCGGCGGAGCGGGCCAGGGCGTCGGCGCCGACGAACTCCTGGGTCACGGAAGAGGATGCTCCATTCTGGAGGGTGGCGGTAAGCTCCAACCGCACCGTGGCCTCCCCCACCCCGGCGCCATGGGCGGTAAGGGCCCCGTTGACCAGGAAGGCAACCAGCAGGGGCTCCAGCACCGGCACGCGAGCGGCGAAAAACTGCCAGCGTTTCTCCCCCTCCCCCCGGCGCACGGTCACGGCCACTGGCAGCCCCTCCGGCGGGGGCCCCACCCGGGCCACCATCCCGGCGGGGCGGTCGGCCACGAAGGTGCCGAAGGGTTCCCCCACGGCGAACAGCTTGAAGGGATTTTGAAAGCTCCCCTGCACCGCCAGCACCCGGGCGCGGGCCGCCGGCAGGGCCACCGCCCCCAGCCCGAAGAGGGGGTGCCCGAAGGCGTAGAGGGTGTCCCCGTCGCGGGCAGTGACGGTCCCCCCGGCGGCCAGCGTGGCGTCTCCCCAGATCAGCAGCACCGCCGCCATTTCCCCGGCCGCGGGAACGCCCCCTCCCCCGCCAGAGGCGGCGCCCGCCATGGCCACCAGCCCCGCCCTGCCGAGCAGGTCGGCGCCGAAGCCGCCGGCGGTGGGCAGCCCGGCCACCGCCACCGGCTGCGGCGACCAGCTGGCCGGTCGGGGGAGCGCGGGGAGAACGGCCAGCGGCGCTCCCTCTCCCCGCGCCAGCGCCAGCAGCTGCTCCAGGGTCGGGGGTTGGGGGGCGCTCGCCGGCGGCCCTCCCAGCTCCATGCGCCGCATGGCGGAAAAGGGAGTCACCCCGGCCAGGGGCTCGCGGGCGAAGGCCCAGCCGAACGCCACCGCTCCCAGCAGTCGGCCGTCGATGTACACCGGCGAGCCACTCATCCCCGCCGGCACCCCGGACCCGGCAAAGCGGGAATCATCGAGGCGGACCAGCACGGCAGTGCGCTCCGGGCCGGCGCCGTCCAGCACCCCCATCACCTCCACCGGGATCTCCCAGCGCTGCCCGTCCACCCACTCGGTGACGCACACACCCCGCTGACCCGGGCGTACCTCGGCCAGCTCAAAGGGCAGGGTGGCAGCCTGGGCGGCGAGGAGCAACGTGGCGACCAGCATGGCCAGCGGCTCAGGCCGAGACAGCCAGCGGCTGTGCCATGGCGCGACCGGTCAACGGCAGGATGGTGGGGATCTGCCGCATGAGCTGTCCCAGCTCCTCCGGCAGGATGGCCTGGCTGCCGTCGGAGAGGGCGCGCGCGGGGTCGTGGTGCACCTCCACCATCACCCCGTCGGCGCCCGCAGCGGCCGCCGCGCGGGCCAGGGGGACCACCTTGTTGCGCCGCCCGGTGGCGTGAGAGGGGTCGACGATGATGGGCAGGTGGGAGAGGCGCTGCACCGCCACCACACAGGCCAGATCCAAGGTGTTGCGGGTGTGGTCGGCGAAGGTGCGGATCCCCCGCTCGCACAGCACCACCTGGTAGTTGCCTTCGGACAGGACGTACTCGGCGGCCATCAGCAGCTCTTCGACGGTGGCCGACATGCCGCGCTTGATCAGCACCGGCTTGCGGGTCTCGCCGCAGCGGCGCAGCAGCGAGTAGTTCTGCATGTTGCGCGTGCCGATCTGGATCATGTCGGCGTGCTCCACCACCAGCTCCAGCGAACGCTCGTCCAGCGCCTCGGTGACGATGGGCAGCCCCACCTCCCGGGAGACCTGACTCAAGATTTCCAGACCACGTTTGCCCAGCCCCTGGAACGAATAGGGGGAGGTGCGCGGCTTGAAGGCGCCACCGCGCAGGATATGGGCGCCGGCGGCGCGCACGGCGCGGGCGATCGCCAGGGTTTGCTCCTCACTCTCCACCGAGCAGGGACCGGCCATCACCGCGAAGTGCCCGCCCCCCACCGGCACGCCGCCCACCCGCACCACCGTGTCCTCGGCCTTGGCCTCGCGGCTCACCAGCTTGTAGGGGTTGGAGACGCGAATGACTTCCAGCACCCCGGGCAGGTTCTCGAACAGCGCCGGGTTGACCACGTCTCGGTTGCCGGTGATGCCAATGGCCACCCGCTGGGCGCCAGGGATGGGGTGAGCCTTCAGGCCCTGGCCTTCGATGGTGGCGATGACCTCGGCGATTTCCTCGCGAGTCGCGCCAATGGTCATGACAACGAGCATTGCTCACCCCCCTCCAGACGGCGCTATACTAGCTGAGGCAGGGAGGTTGTCAACGTGAAGAGGTTGATTCTCATCGCCATCCTGTTCGCGGTCGCGGCATGGGCCGCCCAGGGCGCCTACGTCGTGATCCTCAACGACGGCAAGCGGGTGGTGGGGAGGGAGAAGTACACGGTCAAGGGGAACAACGCCCTGCTGACGCTGAAAAACGGCACCCTGGTGGCGATCCCACTGGACCACATCAACGTAGAGGCCACCGAGAAGCTCAACGCCCGCAACCTGGGGGATGCCATGCCGCTGGACTGGGCGGATGTGCAGGAGGAAGACCGGCCCGTGCCGACCCCCACCCCCACCCCCAGTCTCACCACTCTGGGGGGCATCCGCAAGGGGGTGGGCCGGCCCATCAACGAGGCCGCCCGGCCCACGCCAACCCCGGGCATTGCGTACACCGGGGCAGCGTACTCGGATCCCAGGGTCGTGCGGGCCTTCGAGGAGGGGCTGGAGCGCTCGCGTCTGTACCTGTACCGCGTCGGTCGCGGTACCCGCCCCAACTACCTGGTGGTGGAGCTGCAGGTCAACGGCAAGCCCGAGGTCAACAAGGGGCTCTTGGCAGTGTGCGAGGTGTATCACATCCTCGCCACCACGGCGCCTGACCGCACCCCCGAGCGCATCGAGATTCGCATGCTCAACGAGTCGGGGCGCGAGGCGGGCCTGTTCCGCCTGGGGCCGGAGGAGGCGGCCGAACTCGCCACCGGCCGGGTCACCGCCGTCGAATTCTTCCAGAAGCATGTCATTTTCTAGCGCCGACCTGCCGCCGGGGGCGGCGCGGGGTGCGGCGGTTGCCGTGTGTCTCTGGGTAACCCTCGTTGCGGCGTGCCGCCCGCCGCTGCCCGCCACCGAGGCGAGCTGGCGGGCCGAGCGGGAGCAGGCGGTGCGCCGGGCGCTGCCCGAGGACAGGCGCGCCAGCTTTCCTGGCCTGGTTTTCTTCCCCTACGACCCGGCCTACCGCTTTCGCGCCATGCTGGAGCCGGTCTTTCCCCCCGAATCCCTCACCCTGGGAGCGAGTGACGGCAGCCTGCGCCCCGCCGCCCGGGTAGGGCGGCTGCGCCTGCGCTTCCCGGCCGGCGAGGCGGTGCTGACGGTGTTTCAGTTGCTGGACATCCGGGACAGCTACCCGAACCATTACTTCCTGCCCTTCCGCGATGCCCTGGCGGGCAAGGAGACCTACGGCGCCGGCCGCTACCTGGAGGTCTCCCCCCTGGGTGCGGGTGTGGTGGAGGTGGACTTCAACCGCGCCTACAACCCCGACTGCGCCTACGGCATCACCGCTCGCTGCCCCATCACCCCGGAGGAGAACACCCTCCCGTTCGCCGTGCCAGTGGGGGAGCGCCTCCCCCCCGGGCACTGACGAGCCGTCGCAACGCGCCAGGGTACTCGACGCCCATGCTTACCTGGCTGCTGGCCGCCTCCGCAGTGGTGCTCCCGGTGGTGATCCCAGACCCCCGGTCGGGGCCGTCGGAGTGGGTGGTGGTGGAGGGCCCGCCAGCCGGGCAGCCGTGCGGCGCCGCCGGCTACCTGGTCCCCCTGCCGCCGGTGGTGGACCAGGCGTGGCTCGACGGGATCGTGACGCTGTCCTCCTGCGGCGCGCCGCTACTCGCCACCGGCGGGGAGCCGCCGGCGGCGGTCCGCCCCTACCTCGACGGGGTCGTCGTCGAAGGGTGGGAGGGCGAGGCTCCGCTGGAGTTTCGCCGGGCTGCCCTGGGCCTGCCGCTGGTGGCGGCGGCGAGCGATGGCGCCGCCGCCGTCGAGGCCCTGGCCGGGGGCGCCAGCGCCGTGCTGGCGGCGCGACCGCACCCCGGGTGGGAGGTCGAGCTCGAAGACCTGCTGCCGGCGCCCGCACCCGCGATGTCCGGGGGTCGGCCACTGCCCACCGGGGTGCGGGGGGGCGATCTGGCGATCGTGGCGGGTCTGCCGGCGGGGTTCGGCGGCGGCCCGCTGGAGCTGGGCGACGATTGGGTCGCCGACGCGATGCTCCTCGGGGACGAAGCCAGCGAGCTGGCGCTGGCGCGCCGGCGGGGCGGTGCCACCGTCGAGCTGCCGGCGTTGCCCCAGGGGGGCATTGCCGTGGTGCGGCGCCCGGGGGGCGGCGGCGGCGAGCTGGAGTCCGTCACCGTGACCGGGCAGCGGCTGCCGGAGGTGGCCGAGGTGCTGGCGCGCCACCAGCGCGCCGCCGCTCGGCAGCAGCGCCTGCTGTCCCGCTGGAGGGCCACCCAGCGGCTGCTGGTGCGGGTGCGGGTGGGCGAACTGGGGCGCTCCTTCGAGCTGGAGCTGGAGGGCCCGCTGTTCGTCGAGGGGGGGGTGGGCGCCGACTGGGAGATCACCCGCGCCTGGCTGGGGGGTGTGGCCTGGCCCCCCGACCGGCTCCCCGATCTGCCGCTGCTGGAGGCGCGGCGACCCCAGGTCCCGCCCCTGGCGGTGCGCCTGCAGCCGGGCTGGAGCTACACGCTCCTGGGGCTTGGGGAGCGGCAGGGCCGTGGCTGCTATCTCCTGGGCTTCAGCACCATCACCGGGACGGAGGCGCGCTCGGGGGAGGCCTGCATTGACCGCCTCACCTTCGGTCTGGTCGAACTCACCGAGCGGGGCAGCGGGCTGCCCGGCGAGGTGCGCGCCACCACGCAGACCACCGTCAATGCACCCCTGGCGCTGGGGGAGGAGGTGGTGTGGCTACCGGTGCGGGCGGTGGCGGACGACCTGGTGACCGCCTTCGGCGCCGGTACGAGCGTCCACCGGGAGCTGACGGTGAGCCAGCATCATCTCGATCCCCCGGGGTTTGATGAGCAGCGGGCGGCGGCCTACGGGGGAAAACGCCGGATGGTGCGGGACTCGCCGGCTGGCGTGGTGCGTCTGGTGCCCGACGGCCGTGGTGGGCGGGTGCCGGAGAGCGGGGCCGCCGTGCGGGTTCGCCTGCTGCTGGCCGGGGTGGCGGTGGATCCCGGCCTCGATACCCCCCTGCCCTTCGGCGGCCTGCAGATCGCCGACTTCGACTTCCGCGGGCGCGGCGAGCAGTTTCGCCTCTTCGCCGCCGGTGTGGTCAACGACCTGGCGTGGGCGCGGCGGCGCGGCCGCAGCGAGCTCACCGCCGGGGCGTTCACCCAGCTCCTCCCCTTCGCCACCCCCGCCTACCTGCGGGGCGAGGAGGTGTCGGGCGAGGAGATCAAGGTGCAGCGCCAGCGCCTCGGCGTGGGGGTGGCCCGCGCCGTCGGCCGGACGCGCCTTTCCCTCGACCTTGACGTCTGCCGCTGGGATTTCGGCCGCACCGAGGACACGGCCGCTGACTTCGCGCTGCCCCCGGACACCTGGGAGGGAGTGCTGCGCGGGGGCGCGCACACCACCCTGTCCGGCACCTCTCTGTTCGCCTCCTGGGAGGTGGGGCAGCGCGCCCGCTGGACGACGGAGGGAGCCAGACGCTGGCAGCGCTACCACGCCGGGGTCGCCCACGAGGTGACGCTGGGGCTGCTGGCCCGCCTCACCCTGGCGGGCGAGCTCTGGGGGGGGCGAGACCTGGATCGGTTTTCGGCCCCGGCCCCCGGCCGTCTCGGTCCCCTGCGACTGCGCGGGGTGCCCTCGGGCCGGGTCATCCCCGACCGCCTGGGGGTGGCCCGGGTGGCGCTGGCGTTACCCATTCACCCCCGGCTGCGCGGTGAGGTGGCGGTGGACGCCGGCTGGGTGCGGGAGGAGCGCTCCGGCTATCGGGCGCGGCCGCTGGCCGGGGTGGGAGCCTCGGCCACCCTGCCCGGCCCCTGGTCCACCCTGGTGGAGTTGTCGCTGGGCTACCCCCTTGCGGTGCCGGGCAAGCGCGGCCTCATCGCCGAGCTGCTGCTCCTGCGCCCGCTGGGAAAGTGAAACGGGCGACCACTGGCTCCCACGGCCACGGCCACGGCCGCGGTCACGGGGCACCGACACGGCCACAGACACGGGCGCCGTCACGGTCACGGCCGCGGCCACGGGCACGGACACGGCCACGGTCACCGGGCGCGGTCACCGTGCCGGCCCCGCCGCCCGTTTCCTCGTCCCGCCTATTCCTCAGCCACCCACGGGTAGCGCTGGGTGTAGCCATCGGCGGCCAGCCGCTGCAGCAGCCGGCGGCGCAGATCGCCAGCGGCGATCTCTTTGAGCACAGCGGGATTGAGCTTGACCGCCTGGACCAGGTGGGCGAGACCGGTCTCCTGCTCGCCGGCCAGGAAGAGGGCCAGGCCGACGTTGAAGCGGATCTCGGGGCGCTCGGCCAGACGGAGGGCGGCGGCGAAGTGGGCGAGGGCGACCTCCAGGCGGCCGGCGTCCACCGCCAGGTTGCCGGCAATGACATGGCCCCGCCAGGAGTAGGGCTGCCAGCGCAGGCGCTCCTCCACCCGTTCCAGGGCGCGGCGGGAGGCCTCGGCGCGCGCCGCCGGGGTGGCGGTGGCGCGCAACGCCTGGGTGAGCAGTCGGGCCTGCTGCAGGGTGACGCCAGCGCGCCAGCGCTGCCAGACGAGACCGCCGGCGATCCCGAGGCAGACGAGGACGACGATGAGCCCGGCCCAGGCGCGTCCGGCAGTCTCGCGCCGGGGCGCGGGCAGAGGTGGTAGCGCCAGGGCGGCTACCACGGTCCACTGGGCGGCCACGGCGGCCAGGTGGAGGGGGAACTGGGTGAGGGCCAGGACCGCCGCGGCGGCCGCCAGCGGAGGAACGTCCCCCATCACGCCCCGGCCTCGGGGGCGCCGCCGCCACGCCAGGGCCATCCCCGCTGCCGCCAGGGCCAGGCCCACCAGCCCGGTTTCGGCGGCGTACTGGAGGACGTCATTGTGGGCCTCCCCGAAGGCGGTTTCCAGCCCCAGGTAGCGACCGCGCTCGGCCAGGGTGCGCTCGGGCACGAAGCGGAAGGAGTGGGCCTCGAACATGCCGGCCCCGACGCCGGCGATCGGGTAGGCGGCGAGCATCCCCACGGCGGCACCCATGCCGGCGCCGCGAAAGCTGCCCAGGCCGGCCCAGCCGTACTCCCGCACCTCGCGCACGTTGACGGCGATCCGTTCCCGCAAGGGGGTGAGGGTGACCAGAGGGACCAGCGCCGCCGCCGCCGCGGCCAGGGCGGGAAGGCGCCGGCGGCGGGGCAGCTGCCGCCAGGCCAGCAGCGTCGCCCCGGCGGCCAGCGCCAGCAGGGCGGTGAGGGTGCGGGTGCCGACGATCACCCCCACCTGCAGCAGCGCCGCCGCCCCCCACCCCCAGCGCCGGCGGCCGGAGAGGGCGCGCTGCGCCGCCAGCAGCGCCGGCAGGACCAAGAACACCGCCACGTCGCCGGGGTTGCCCATGGTACCGACCCAGGCGAAGCGCTCCTGGAGCTGCCCCAGCTCCGCCAGCAGGCCGAAGCTCCTTGGCCGCCAGACGCGCGACAGGAACAGCATGGTCAGGATCGCCTGCACCGCCCCGGCCAGGCACACCGCCCGCAGCAGGGTGCGCCGGCGCGCCTCGGGCAGCTGGCGCAGGGCTCCCCACCCGAGGGCGGTGAGGGCGAGGGGGATGAGGGCGCCCGCCACGCGCAGCGGCTGGGTGTTGAAGGCGGCGCTCATCGCCCCACCGGCCAGCACCCCGGCCCAGGCCAGCCACCAGCCGTCCCGCCACGCTGCCCCTGGCGCCCGCACGGTGAAGGCGGCGGCGAGCACCGTCCACAGCAGAAGCGCCAGGTGCGCCTTGGGGGCCCGAAAGGTCTCCTCGGCGGCGGTGCTCCACAGCAGGGGCACCAGCAGCACCAGCGCCAGCGCCGCCAGCCAGGCGAGCGTATCCGCCAGGCGGGAGGGGAGGGGGTCGGCGGAGTGACGGGGGACCATGGCTACTCCTCCAGCCGCACCGAGACCAGGCGAGAGACGCCCGGCTCCTCCATGGTGACGCCGTAGAGCACGTCGGCGTGGGCCATGGTGCGGCGGTTGTGGGTGATGAGCACGAACTGCGTGTCCCGGCTCATGTCGCGCAGCAGGCGACACAGGCGCTCCACGTTGGCGTCGTCCAGGGGGGCGTCCACCTCGTCGAGGACGCAGAAGGGCGCCGGCCGCACGCGGAACAGGGCAAGCAGCAGGGCCACCGCGGCCAGCGCCTTCTCGCCACCGGAAAGCAGCAGTACCGATTGGGTGTGTTTACCCGGCGGCCGCACCCGGATCTCCACCCCGCTGTCCAGGGGCTGCTCGGGGTCGGCGAGCTCCACCTGCGCCTCGCCACCTCCGAACAGCTCGGCGAACACGGTGGCGAAGGCGGCAGCCACCTCCTGCAGGGTGGCCACAAAGCGCTCCGCACAGGTGGTATCCAGTTCCCGCACGGTCTCGCCGAGGCTGGCGAGGGAGCGCTCCAGGTCGCGTCGCTGCTCGGAGAGGAAGGCGTGCCGCGACTCCAGCTCGTCTCGCTCCGCCACCGCCAGCTCGTTCACCGGCCCCAGCGCTTCCAGCTCGCGGAGCGCCTCTCTCTCCCGGGCTTCCAGCCGGGGAAGCTGCTCCGGGGCGGGCGCGGAGTCTGGCAGGACAGCACCCTCGCCGAGGGTGAGGGCGATGGTTTCGTGAAGTCGATCCAGGGCGCCCTGGGCCTCCACGGCGGCCACCCGCGCGATATGCACCTGTTCCCGCGTGGCCAGATGGTGCTGGCGACAGCTGGCAGCGGCGCGCTCGGCCTCGGCCGCGCCGGTCCGGCGCTGCTCCACCTCCCCGGTAAGGCGGGTGACCTCCTGCTGGAGGACGGTACGACGGGCGAGGAGCTCACTGAGCTCGCCGCGGACCCGGGCGATGGC
>Ga0232063_1007665_pt1 | contig 14840 bp, 28 predicted proteins | sample LAC_MetaT_7_FD_165509 | JGI IMG/M metagenome (GOLD analysis project Ga0232063, IMG submission 165509) | Metatranscriptome of anaerobic ammonium oxidizing microbial communities from anammox membrane bioreactor (MBR) in UC Berkley... | ecosystem: Engineered > Bioreactor > Anaerobic > Unclassified ... | reverse complement strand
CTGCTGGGATATATCCTTTACCTCTACCAATACGAAGCTCTACATCAAATTCTGCATCCTCAGAAAGAGTAGCAATATATTGGTTGGGGTCAGTTACTTCTATCATTGAAGAAGCATCTTGGATATCTTTTGCAGTCCATACATGAGGACCTTTTAAAGTAAAATTAATTTTTGTTAATTTTTTATCAGATAATTTAAATCTTACTTCTTTAAGGTTTAAAATAATATCTGTAACATCTTCAACAACTCCATTAATAGATTGGAATTCATGAAGAACATCGCTAATTTTGACACCGGTGATAGCAGTACCATAAATAGAAGATAATAATACTCTTCTAAATGAATTACCTAAGGTAACTCCATAGCCTGTCTCTAACGGAGATAAAATAAATCGACAGTGAAAATCCGATGCGGATTCTTCTATAACAACCCTATCGGGCATTTGCATTTGAATATTCATACTTAACTTTTTGGTTATTTTATAGTTAAAGAATTAACCCAACAAATTATACTCTTCGTTTCTTAGGTGGACGGCAGCCATTATGAGGGATTGGAGTTTTGTCTATTATTGAATGAATTTCCAATCCTACTTGAGCTAATGCTCTAATAGCAGCTTCTCGCCCAGACCCTGGTCCTTTTACTAATACATCTACTTTTCTTAAGCCCATATCATAAGCATCTTTAGCTGACTTTTCAGCAGATACCTGAGCAGCATAAGGTGTATTTTTTTTAGAGCCTTTAAAACCATTTTTTCCAGCAGACGACCAAGCGAGAGTATTACCATATAGATCGGTAATAGTAACTTGTACGTTATTAAATGTTGCTCTAATAAATGCTTTACCGTGAATATCGGTAACCGTTTTTTTCTTGACTTTCTTCTTAGCCACTTTATTTTACCTATAATTTGGTTAATTATATTTTATTTAACAGCTTTCTTTTTGCCAGCAACAGTCTTTTTGCGACCTTTACGTGTGCGTGCATTTGTTCTAGTTCGTTGACCACGAACTGGCAATCCTCTTCTATGACGTAGTCCTCTATAACAGCCGATATCCATCAAACGTTTAATATTCATTTGGATTTCGGAACGTAATTGACCTTCGGTTTTGAAATTTTCTATAACTAAACGAATACGAGCAATTTCATCATCATTCCATTCAGCTACTTTTTTATTAATATCAATTCCAGCTTCATTTAATATTTTTTCTGATGTATTTTTACCAACACCAAATATATAGGTCAAACCAATAAGTCCTCTTTTATTTTTAGGTAGGTCTATACCAGCAATACGAGCCACAATATTCTCCTTTTATTAACCTTGTCTTTGTTTAAATCTTGAATTTTTTTTGTTTATAATATAAACTCTACCTTTACGACGAACAATTTTGTCATCTGGGTTTCGTTTCTTTACTGATGCTTGCACTTTCATAAATTTACCATTCTATTTATATCTATAAATTATTCTTCCTTTACTTAAATCATAAGGGGAAAGCTCGACAGTTACCTTATCTCCCTGTAAAATTTTTATAAAGTTCATTCTCATTTTTCCACTAATATGAGCTAATATTTGATGCCCATTCTCCAACTTCACAATAAATTGTGTATTTGGCAATGTTTCTTCAATTATTCCATCAACTCTTATTAAATCTTGTTTTGCCATTTAGTTACTTTTTGTTAATATTAATGGACTATTATCGTTAATTACTATTGTATGTTCAAAATGTGCTGCTTTACTACCATCATTTGTAACCACAGTCCATCTATCTTTTAATACTTTAATTTCCTTTTTTCCTGAATGAACCATCGGCTCGATAGCAATCACCATATTATTAAAGAACTTAACATTAGGAAAACTATTCCTATAAAGTAAAGGTGGTACAAAATTTGGAATAGAAGGAAATTCATGTAATCCCCTGCCTAAACCATGACCACAATATTCTCTTGTCAAAGAAAAACCATTAGATTCTACATATGTCTGAACGGCTCTTGCCAAATCATAAATACTATTACCTAATTTTGCTTGTGCAATTCCTAAATATAACGATTTTTCAGTTACATCTAAAAGCTTTTGGTCTAAATCAGATATTTTGCCGACTGGATAAGTAATTGCTCCATCACCATAATAACCATTTTTCAGAACACCACAATCTAATGATACAATATCGCCTTCTTTAAGAATTCTGTTACCCGGTATTCCATGTATTATTTCTTCATTTACTGATATACACAATGAATTAGGAAATTGTAAATTACCTACTTGATAACCTTTGAAAGCTGGTATTGAGTCATTACTTCTAATATAATCCTCAGCTATTTGATCTAACTCAATAGTAGTAATGCCCGGCTTTACATATTGTTTTAAAAGAACTAGTGTATCAGATACAATTTTACAAGATGCCTCAATTAATTTAATTTCGTCATTAGATTTAATCGCAGATTTAGGTATCCTGTAATTAATTGACATTTTAAAAACCGCCTATTCCAGCTCTACCTTTCATTTTTCCACTTTTCATAAATCCATCATAATGCCTCATTAACAAATGTGATTCAATTTGTTGTAGAGTATCAAGAGCTACACCTACCATAATTAATAGAGATGTACCACCAAAGAATGAAGCAAAAAAGTGATCTAATCCAAAAAATTTAGTCATAAAAGTTGGTAATACAGCTATAATGCCTAAGAATAATGAGCCCGGTAGTGTAATTCTAGTTAAAATTGCCTCAATATATTCTGATGTATGATTGCCGGGTCTAATACCAGGAATAAAACCACCTTGTTTCTTCATATTATCCGCAATTTCTTGTGGGTTAAAAATAATTGCTGTATAAAAATATGTGAAGAACACAATCATAAAGAAATAAATAATTGAATAAAACCATGAAGTATAATCAAACATATGAGAAATTGAATTAAATAGTGCACTATCTGGGAAAAAACTAGCTATAGTACCTGGAATAAACATTAATGATTGAGCAAAAATGATTGGCATTACACCAGCAGTATTAACTCTAAGAGGAATATACTGAGTAGTACCGCCAAATACTTTTCGTCCAACTTGTCTTTTAGCATATTGAACTGGGATACGTCTAGCACCCATAGTTATTAGTACTATTGAAGCAATAATTACTACAAGTAAAACTATAATTACTAATTCTATTGGCCACAATCTAGCACCAGTCCACAACATATTCCACTCGTTAAACAAAGCAACAGGTAGTCTTGCAATTATACCAATCATAATTATTAATGAAATTCCATTGCCTATACCTCTATCAGTAATTTGTTCACCTAACCACATCATAAACATTGTGCCAGCACTCAAGATAAATATAGTAGACAATGTAAACATTATTCCGGAATCAGGAACAACAGGAATACCAGCTGCAGCTTGTTGGTTAGCTAATTTAATAGCGATACCCCAACCTTGTAGAGCTGTTATCAAAACAGTAACTACTCTAGTATATTGGTTAATTTTTCTCCTACCTTCTTCACCTTCTTTCTGCATTTTTTGAATTTCGGGAACTACTACACCAGCAAGTTGGAAAATAATAGAAGAAGTGATGTATGGCATAATACCGAGAGCAAATATGGCAGCATTAGAAAATGCACCACCTACAAACATATCAAATAAACCGAATAGTGTATTTGAATCTTGATTGGCCATTGATAATTGTAATGCACCTACATCTACACCTGGTAGAGTTATATGTGCACCTATTCTAATTACTATTAAAACTGCAATAGTGAAGAGAATTCTATCTCTTAACTCATCAATTTTAAATATATTCTGTATAGTTTGAAAAAACTTATTCATTTACTGTAACTGTCCCTCCGGATGATTCAATTTTATCTTTAGCAGATTTTGAAAAGTGATGAGCAGTAATATTCAAAGGCTTAGATAACTCACCATCACCTAGAATTTTAACTGGAATATCAACTTTCTTGATTAGTCCGTTGGAGAACAAAATTTCCGGATTAATTACAGAATCAATCAAATTATTATCTATTAATTCTTGTAATTTACTTAAATTAACTATTTGGATCTCTTTACTAAATCTATTAGTAAAACCGAATTTTGGCAAACGTCTATTAATAGGCATTTGTCCACCTTCGAATCCTATTCTAACTTTAGCACCAGAGCGAGATTTTTGACCCTTATGTCCACGAGTAGAAGTTCCACCGTGTCCACTACCTGGTCCGCGGGCAATTCTCTTTTTATCTTTTTTTGCACCGTCTGCAAACTTAATATTACCTATATGCTTCATATTTGCAACTTCTTTATTATTCTGAAACTTCTTCTACTTTTACTAAATGCTTGACTACATTAATCATACCACGAATTTGAGGATTATCGTGATGTATTTTGAAATAATTGGGTCTTCCTAAGCCTAAAGCCTCAATAGTTTGCTTTTGCTTTTTTAATGTTTTGATAACACTTACTGTTTGTGTAATTTTCAATTTTGACATTTTTTCACCTTTATTTTAGCTAAAGCATATATTATGCATTTACAACTTTTTCTACTGAAATACCTCTACGCTCTGCAACTGCCACAGCATCTTCTAGCTGAAGAAGCCCTTGAACAGCAGCTTTTACAGAATTATGTGGATTAGATGAGCCAAGACTTTTAGTCAATACATCTTTAATTCCAGCAAGTTCTAGAATAGCTCTTACGCCACCAGATGCTATCACACCAGTACCAGGTGTAGCTGGTTTAAGAATTACTTTAGCTGCACCGAATCTACCTAAAACTTGATGAGGGATAGTATTTTTAGATAATCTAACTTTTACAATATTTTTCTTAGCTGCTTCGGTTGCTTTTGTAACTGCATCTACAACTTCGCTAGCTTTTCCTAGTCCATATCCTATATGTCCATTACCGTCACCAACTACCACTATGGCGGAGAAGTTAAATCTACGACCACCTTTTACAACCTTAGCAGTTCTGCCAACATATACTAATTTATCCTTAAGGTCTAATTCAGATACTTTAATATTAGTCACTTAATATTCTCCTAATTACAATTTATATTTTTTAAAATTGAAGTCCGCCTTCACGTGCTCCATCAGCAAGAGCTTTAATTCTACCGTGGTAGATATAACCATTTCTATCAAAAGCAACACTTGTAATATTTGATTCTAATGCTCGTTTGGCAATTAGTTTACCTACAAGGATACTTTCGTCAATTTTCTTCATATCAGAAGTTATTTTTGATTTTATTTCTTTATCAATAGTAGATGCAGAAACTAAGGTTTTTTGCTCATTATCATCTATGATTTGGGCATAAATATGATTAAGACTTCTAAAAACTGTTAGACGAAGTCTTGAACCAGTTAAAGTCATAGAATTTTTTATACGACTTTTACGTCTTAATTTACGTTTAGCTTTTAATATTTGAACTTTCATTTCTTATATACCGTTAATTTTCACTTACTATTTAGCTGATGTTTTACCGGCTTTACGACGGATATATTCACCTTCATATCTAACACCTTTACCTTTGTATGGTTCTGGTGGTCTTAGGTCTCTTATTTTTGCAGCTACTTGACCTACAAATTGTTTATCATATCCTTTCACGCTAATATTATTAGCATTAGCTAATTCAAAACTAATACCTGCTGGAGGTATAATTAGAATTGGATGAGAGTACCCTAAAGAAAGGAATAATTTATTACCTTTCATTTCGGCTTTAAAACCGACACCTTCTATTATAAGTTTCTTTTCGAAACCTTTAGATACCCCTTGTACCATATTAGCAGTCAAAGCTCTCGACAAACCATGTAATGCTCTAATATGTTTTTCATTAGATTCGCGTGAGAATGTGATAATACCATCTTCCATCTTCATTTTTATATCATTATGAAGCTGATAGTTTAATTCCCCAAGCGGACCTTTTACACTGATTATGTTTTCCTTAAAGGATACATTTACTCCTTTTGGGATTTCAATCAGCTTTTTACCTATACGTGACACTTTGAATTACTCCTTAAGGGTTTATTACCAAACTGTGCAAATTACTTCACCACCAATATTAATTTTGCGGGCTTGTTTACCTGTCATAATACCATGTGATGTAGAAACTATCGCAATACCCAAGCCATTATTTACTCTTGGTAGTTTATCTGCTGGGACATAAACTCTACGTCCCGGTTTGCTAATTCTTACAATTTTCTTAATTACCGGTTTACGTTTATAATATTTTAGATGCACTCTAATTGCACCTTGTACACCTTCTTCTATTTTTTCAAAGTCATTAATATAACCTTGATCTTTAAGTAGAGCCGCAATATTAGCTTTAACTTTTGAAGCTGGTGCATCTACAGTTTTATGACCTGCTTGACCGGCATTTCTAATTCTTGTAATAAAATCTGCTATTGAATCTGTTACTGGCATACTATTTTAACCATTAAATTTACCAACTTGCTTTACGGACACCGGGCAACTTGCCTTCTAGTGCCATTTGACGGAATACGTTTCTACATAATCCGTATTTTTTATAAACACCTCTTCCACGACCTGTAAGAGTACATCTGTTTCTTAATCTGGTAGGAGCACTATTACGAGGTAATTTTTGTATTCCTTCCATATCTCCGGCTTCTATAAGTGCCTTGCGTTTTTCAGCATATTTTTCGACTAATCTTTGTCTTTTTAAGTTTCTTGCAACTACTGATTTTTTTGCCATTTTAAATTATCACTCTATATTAAACTTTTTTCTTAAATGGAAAGCCAAATTCAGCTAACAACGAATACGATTCTTCATCTGATTTTGATTTCATTACGAAATTAATATCCATCCCATTAATTTTATTAATTTTATCCACATCAAGCTCTGGGAAGATAATTTGCTCTTTAATACCTAATGAATAGTTACCTCTTCCGTCAAAACTTTTATCTGGGAAACCTCTAAAATCTCTGATACGTGGAGATGCTATATTAATAAATCTATCAAGAAATTCGTACATTCTAGCTCCTCTAAGAGTAACCATACAAGCTATTGGCATACCTTGGCGTAATTTGAAATTAGAAATTGCCTTTTTAGCTTTTTTAACTACTGGTCGTTGCCCAGATATTAATTCTAATTCATTAACTGCACTTTGTAATTGCTTTAAATCTTGTGTAGCACTACCAACACCAATATTTATACAAATTTTTTCTAGCTTAGGTACTTGCATTACTGATTTAAAATTATATTTTTTCATCAAATTGGGTACAACATTGCTTTTGTAAAACTCAAATAGTCTTGCTACTGGTACTTTTTCGTCTTTTACATCTTCAAGTCTTTTGCCTTCTGGTGCAAATTCACCTTTTTTTGCTGCTGACTTTCCTTGCTGTTGTGAAACAGATTTATTTGCCATTTTATTATACTCAGTTAAATTTTAATTTCTTTACCATTAGTTTTTGCAATTCGGGTAATAATATTTTTACCACCTTTAGTTTCTCTTTTAATTGAGATACGAGTTGCTTTTTTGTCCGAATCTACTAGCATCACATTAGAATAATGAATAGGAAATTCCATTTCTACTCTACCGCCTTGCTGATTTTGCTGATTTGGTCTTTGGTGCTTAATATGAATATTTACACCTTCTACTAGTATTCTTGATTTTTTGGTATCTACATCAAGAACTCTACCAATTTTTCCTTTATCATCACCTGTAATAACCTTTACTTGGTCATTTTTTTTGATTTTATACTTCATAATTTCACCAATTAATTATAACACTTCAGGTGCTAATGAAACAATTTTCATATAATTTTTTTCACGTAATTCTCTTGCAACTGGACCAAATATACGGGTACCTCTTGGTTCACCTTTATCATTTAGAATTACAGCAGCATTATCGTCAAATCTGATATATGATCCGTCTCGTCTACCTATTTCTTTTGCAGTTCTAACTATTACAGCTTTAACTACTTGGCCCTTTTTAACAGCGCCATTTGGTATAGCAGATTTAACAGAAACTACTACTAAATCACCCAAAGAAGCATAACGACGACCATGTCCACCTAATAATCTAATTACTCGAACTTTTTTTGCTCCAGAATTATCTGCTACTGTTAAATTTGTTTCTTCTTGTACCATTTCTGTCTCCTTATTTAGCTCTTTCTACAATATCTACAAGTATCCATCTTTTTCTAGCACTAAGTGGACGGCATTCACTAATTTTCACTACATCACCAATATAACATGAATTTTCATTATCATGAGCCATTACTTTTTTTACTCTTTTAAAGTATTTTTTGTATAATGGGTGAATAACATGTCTTTCGATAGCAACTATAATAGTTTTATCTGGTTTATTGCTAGTTACTTTACCAACAAGTATTCTTTTTCTTGATTTTGATTCAGACTTTTCTGAATTATTTTCATTTTTTAAAGTTTGCACATTATCCATTTTTTACACCGTTTCTGAACGTTCATTTATAATAGTGTGAATTCTTGCTATATCTCTTCTTAGCACTTTCAAGTAAGTAGTATCATGTAATTGCTTTAAAGCATGCTGAAAAGTTTGTGTTGCCAAAGTTTCTTTGGAATCTTCTAATAAAATAGTTAATTCATCTAAAGTCAAATCTCTAAGGTCTTTTGCTTTACGTTGCTTCATAATTACACCAAATCAATACGTTTTACAAATTTTGTTTTTATTGGAAGTTTATGAGAAGCTAATCTCAATGCTTCCATAGCTGCTTCTTCTGCAACACCATCTACTTCAAAAAGGATTCTTCCCGGTTTTACTACAGCAACCCATCCTTCTGGACTACCTTTTCCACTACCCATACGAACTTCTAAAGGCTTTTTAGTATAAGGTTTATCTGGAAATATTCTAATCCACACTTTACCATCACGTTTCAAGAAACGATTAATAGCAATACGAGCCGCTTCAATTTGTCTATTAGTTAGCCAATGAGGTTCTAATGCTTTTAATCCAAATGAACCAAAGGAAATTTGTGAGCCGCGGTAAGCTTTTCCAGTCATCCTACCACGCATCGTTTTGCGGTGTTTTACTCTCTTTGGTGATAACATCTTATATATTCCTATTTATTTTATTGTTGTTTACCAATTATTTCGCCTTTGCAAATCCAGACTTTTATACCAATTATTCCATAAATAGTTTGAGCTTCACAAGTTCCATAGTCTATATCAGCTCTAAGAGTGTGTAATGGAATACGTCCTTCTTTATATTGTTCAGTTCTAGCCATTTCTGCTCCACCAAGTCTTCCTGAGCACATAATACGAATTCCCTGTGCTCCCATTCTAATAGTGGTATTTACTGACTGTTTCATTGCACGACGAAATGAGATACGACCTTCAAGCTGCTGAGCAATATTTTCAGCTACTAAATATGCATCTAATTCAGGTCTTTTAATTTCACTTATTAATATTTTTACTTCTTTACCAGTAATTTTTTTGATTTCTTCTTCAAGTAAAGTAATATCTTTACCTGATCTTCCAATAATCATCCCGGGACGTGATGTATTGATAGTAATTCTTAATTGTTTAGCTGTTCTTTCTACAAGTATTCTTGATATTCCAGATTTCTTTTTTCTGCTACGAATATAATTTCTTACTTTGATATCTTCTGATATTTTATCAGCTACATTTCTATCATCAAACCAATTGGCATCCCAATTTCTGTTTATACCTAGTCTAAGTCCGATAGGGTTGGTTTTCTGTCCCAAAATTTTACTCCTTATTTAAGTTTTTATCTTCTGTTTCAGGTGTTGCTACTACAATAGTCAAGTGATTAGATCTCTTCTTCATTCTATAAGCACGGCCCATAGGAGCAGGTAGAATTCTTTTCATTGAAGTTCCTTGATCTACAAATACTTCTTTTACATAGATTTCATCATCATTTATTGCAATTTCTTCTTGTTCAGCTTTTTTGGTCAAATTAGCTATTGCAGAACGTAGAACTAACTCTGCATCTTTTGCAGCCAATTTTGGAGTAAATTTCAAAATTGTTAAAGCTTCTGCAGCTTTTTTCCCTCTAATTTGATCTATCACTATTCTCATTTTTAATGGTGATGATGGTATATATCTTTTTAATGCTTTTCCTTCCATTTAACTATTCCTCATTGATTACTTTTTAGCTGCTGAACGTTGTTCTTTTCTATGACCTGCATGACCTCTATAAATTCTAGTAGGTGCAAATTCACCAAATTTATGTCCTACCATATTTTCTGACACATATACAGGTATAAAATTCTTACCGTTATGCACTGCAATAGTATGTCCAACAAAATCAGGTGTAATAGTTGAAGCTCTTGACCAAGTTTTAATTACTTGTTTCTTTTTTGCTTCATTTAATTGTTCAACTTTTTTCAAAAGTTTGAAACTTATAAATATTCCTTTCTTAAGAGAGCGTGACATTAATTATTCCTTGACTATTTAGACTTTCTATTTCTAACTATATATTTATTAGATTGTTTATTATTTTTTCTAGTTTTAAGACCTTTTGCATATTTACCCCATGGCGATCTTGGGTGTAAACGACCACCACCTGATTTAGAAGCACCTTCGCCACCACCCATTGGGTGATCAACAGGGTTCATAGCCATACCACGTGTTTGAGGTCTTATACCTTTCCAACGCAAACGTCCTGCTTTACCCCAAAGTATATTTTCATAATCTGAATTACCAACTGCACCTAATGTAGCATAGCATTCGTTTAATACCATTCTTATTTCGCCAGAAGGTAATTTAACTTGAGCATACTTATTATCATTAGCTACTAATTGAGCTGAGGCACCAGCAGTTCTTGCTAATTGAGCTCCTTTGCCCGGTTTAAGCTCAATATTATGTATAAATAAACCTACAGGAATACTTTTTAATGGTAAAGCATTTCCATCTTTGTATTCTACTCCCGGACCATTTTCAATTGTATCACCAACTTTTAATTTATTTGGAGCGATTATATATCTATATTCACCATCTTGGTATTTAACAAGTGCTATTCTAGCATTTCTATTTGGGTCATATTCTATAGTCTCTACTATAGCTGGAATACCAATTTTGTTTCTTTTGAAATCAATAATTCTATATCTACGTTTATGACCTCCGCCTCTATGACGAGATGTTATTCTACCCGTATTATTACGACCACCAGATTTTTTTAAGGTAGCTGTAAGCTCTTTATGGGGTTTATCAGTAGTTACTTCTTTAAAAGCACTTACAGAGTAGAACCTAGTTCCGGGCGTAATTGGTTTTAATGTTCTTATAGCCATTTTTAGTCAATGTATTATTATTAATATAATTATTCTGTGTCTGTACCGACACCTGAAACTAATTCAATTGTTTGTCCTTCTTTCAAAGTAATATATGCCTTTTTCTTAAGAGCAGTTTTGCCTTTCATCATACCTCTACGAGTCATACGGATTTTGTTTTTACCTTTGATTCTTACAGTTCTGATGCTAGTAATATTTACTTCAAATAACTTTTCGATAGCTTCTTTAATTTGAATCTTATTTGCTTCAGGATGTACTTCAAATACATACTGTCTTTGCGAAGCGAGACTCATCGCTTTTTCTGTAATCACTGGTCTTTTAATAATTTGTTTCATTTTTCTTTAACCGATTTAATTACTGAAAGTATTTTCGATAGTGCTAACTGCTCCACGAATTAAAATAATTTTTTTATGATTTAGTACATCATAAGCTGATATTTTATCTGCAGGCTGAATTGTCAAATTCTTAATGTTTCTACCTGACAAGAAAATTTGATTATCAACTTCTGGTAAAAGTAACAATGATTTTTCTTTTGTTATTTTTAGATTTTTTAGTATATCTGCTACTTGTTTTGTTTTGATAGTGTTAAACTTAAAATCATCAACAACTATCAAATTAGATTCTTTTACTCTTAGAGAAAGAGCAGATTTTCTAGCCAATCTATTTAATTTTTTTGTTAATTTATATACATAATCGTGTGGTTTTGGTCCATGAACTGTACCACCACCAACCCATACGGGTGAACGATTAGAACCAGCACGAGCTGTACCACGGCCTTTTTGTTTCCAAGGTTTCTTATTTCCGCCAGATACTTCTGAACGTATTTTAGTTTTGTGAGTACCTTGTCTTTGATGAGCCAAGTAAGCAACAACTGCCTGATGCATTGCGTTTTCGTTTGGTTCGATTGCAAATATATCATCGTTCAATTCTATCTGACCTGTTACTTGTCCTTCTTTTGTAAAAACATCAATCAACATTTTATTGCCTATAACTTAACTATTTCTAATAATGAATTATTTGCTCCGGGAACACTACCTTTGATAAGAATTAAATTTTTATCTGGCATTACTTCCAATATTTGGAGATTTCTAGCTGTAATTTGTTTACCACCCATACGGCCAGCCATTCTTAAACCTTTGAATACTCTTGAAGGATAAGATGAAGAACCAATAGAGCCGGGGTGTCTCTGTCTATCACTTTGTCCGTGAGTTTGCATACCAACACCGCCAAAATGGTGGCGTTTTACTACACCTTGAAAACCTTTACCTTTACTTTTTCCTACTACTTTTACTTTATCACCAGGCTGAAATTGTTCAACTGTTAGATTATCACCGATTTTTAAATCTATTTCTAAATCACGAAATTCTTTTAGATATTTTAGTGGACTTAAACCTTGTTTTTTAAAATATCCTAATACAGGTTTTTTAACTTTTGTATCTTTGATTGGTAACCAACCAACTTGAACAGCTTCATAACCATTACTTTCACCAGTTCTAATATTAACTATTGGACAAGGTCCTGCTTCGATAACGGTGCAAGGTACTTGTACTCCATTATCATCAAAGATACTGGTCATACCAATTTTCTTTCCTAAAATCGCCGACTTCATTTGTTATCGCTCTCCTTTACACTTTTACTTCAACATCAACACCAGCGGGGAGTTCTAGTCTCATTAATGCATCTATTGTCTTTTGAGTTGAACTAAAAATATCAATTAAACGCTTATGAACTCTAGTCTCGAATTGTTCGCGGGATTTTTTATCAACATGTGGCGAACGATTAACTGTAAAAATCGAACGTCTGGTTGGCAGAGGGATTGGTCCACTTACTACCGCTCCCGTCTGCTTTACAGTTCGAACAATTCGCTCTGATGACTTATCAATTAAATTATGGTCATAAGACTTTAGTTTTATTCTTATTCTTTGTGTTGCCACTTTGTTTTCCTTAACTTATCAAAGCAATTTGCTTTATTAATTTATTTATTATTCAATTATACTTACTACAACACCAGCACCTACGGTTCTACCACCTTCACGGATAGCGAATCTTAGTCCATTTTCCATAGCTACAGGAGTAATCATTTCTACTTCAATATTATCTAAGTTATCACCTGGCATAACCATTTCTACACCAGCAGGTAAATGTAAAGAACCTGTTACGTCTGTTGTTCTGAAATAAAATTGTGGGCGATAGCCATTAAAGAATGGAGTATGACGACCACCTTCTTCTTTTTTCAATACGTATATTTGAGCTGTAAATTTAAAGTGAGGTTTGATAGAACCAGGTTTAGCTATTACCATACCACGTTCTAATTCATTTTTATCAACACCACGTAACAATAAACCTACGTTATCGCCAGCTTGACCTTCATCTAAAAGTTTACGGAACATTTCAATACCAGTACAAATTGTCTTTTTGTGTAATCCAAAACCTACAATTTCTACTTCTTCGTTTACTTTTACTATACCGCGTTCTATTCTTCCAGTACCAACTGTACCACGACCTGTGATAGAGAATACGTCTTCAACAGGCATTAAGAATGGTTTATCTGTATCACGTACAGGAGTTGGGATATATGTATCTACTGCATCCATTAAATTCCAAATGCAAGTAAATCTTGGATCATCAACAGGAGCACCTGATGTACCAGCTTCTAACGCTTGAAGTGCAGAGCCCGGAATAATTGGAATTTCATCGCCAGGGAAATTATATGAAGATAGCAAATCGCGTAATTCCATTTCTACTAATTCTAATAAATCTGGATCAGCAATATCTACTTTATTCATAAATACTACTATACGAGGTACACCTACCTGACGAGCTAATAGAATGTGTTCACGAGTTTGTGGCATAGGTCCGTCTGTAGCAGCGCACACTAATATAGCACCATCCATTTGAGCAGCACCAGTGATCATATTCTTAACATAATCGGCGTGACCCGGACAATCAACGTGTGCGTAGTGACGATTAGCAGTTTCGTATTCTACGTGTGAAGTTGCAATTGTTATCCCACGTGCTTTTTCTTCAGGGGCGTTGTCAATAGAATCAAAAGATCTCTTTTCTCCGCCATACTTTAAGTATAAAGCAGTTGATATAGCAGCTGTCAAAGTTGTTTTACCATGGTCTACGTGACCAATTGTACCCACGTTTACGTGTGGTTTATTTCTTTCAAATTTCTCTTTAGCCATTGAATGACTCCTTAATTAAATTAAATAAATTTTCAATATCTATTTTTTATTAATGCTGGCTCATATTGCGAGAATGCCATTGTAAAGCTAGCTCTACCTTGCGACATTGAACGTAATTGTGTTACATAGCCAAACATTTCCGAGAGCGGTGCAGTTCCTTTAATAACTTGCATCACACCATTTTGCTCTATTGCTTCTACTCTACCCTTTCGGGAGTTTAGATCTGCAATTATATCTCCTACATATTCTTCAGGTGATGTTACTTCGACTTTGAAGACGGGTTCGAGCATAACCGGTCCTGCATTTCTGCATGCCTCTTTTGTAGCAGTCGAAGCGGCGATTTTACAACCTATTTCTGTTGTAACATCTTGTATATAATTTGTTTCTAATATTAAAGCCCTTACATCCATCATTGGATAACCTTGAGGTCCTATG
>Ga0232063_1017807_pt1 | contig 14926 bp, 13 predicted proteins | sample LAC_MetaT_7_FD_165509 | JGI IMG/M metagenome (GOLD analysis project Ga0232063, IMG submission 165509) | Metatranscriptome of anaerobic ammonium oxidizing microbial communities from anammox membrane bioreactor (MBR) in UC Berkley... | ecosystem: Engineered > Bioreactor > Anaerobic > Unclassified ... | reverse complement strand
TTTTTTATCCGAACCTCCCCGTAATGTAATCTTCCGTTTGTTTTTCTCTTGGGTTTGTGAATATTTCGCTGGTTACACCGTACTCTACAAGTTCACCCATCATGAAAAAGCCTGTGTAATCCGATATTCGAGCCGCCTGTTGCATATTATGGGTGACGATGATAACCGTATAGTCCTTTTTCAAATCACAAAGCATATCTTCTATCTTGGCAGTGGCAATAGGGTCGAGGGCAGAACAAGGCTCATCGAGGAGAATAATTTCCGGCTCCATGGCTATTGCCCGTGCAATACAAATTCGTTGTTGCTGACCTCCGGAAAGATCGAGGGCGTTTGCATGAAGCCTGTCTTTTACATCGTCCCAGAGGGCCGCCTTTTTCAAGGCTTTTTCGCAAACTTCATCAAGAATGCCTTTCTTTCTGATGCCCATAAGCCGGGGGCCATAAATAACATTCTCATAAATAGTTTTGGGAAAAGGGTTAGGCTTTTGGAAAACCATACCAACCCTCCTCCTGAGTTCAGTAACATCAACGGCAGGGCTGTATATGTCCTGATTGTCGATTTTAATACACCCTTCGATCGTCACGTTTTCTATCAGATCATTCATGCGGTTTAAACACCTGATCAGGGTAGATTTCCCGCATCCGGATGGACCAATAAAAGAGGTAATATTTTTTTGGAAATATCAAGGGCTATTTTCTTTAACGCCTCGACCTTACCGTAATAAAGGAAAAGGTCTATGATATTAACAATCGGCTCAGGAACGGTTGTGTGCACTTTTTCCATATGTTTTGCAGTAAATCTTTAATTTTTTATATTGCCCTTGTGCTATACCATTTTTTTAGTTTGTTTCTTACCACAATGGCTGTAAGGTTCAGCGTAAGTACGGTAATAAGCAACACAAGGGTTGTGGTATAGACCATAGGAATAGCAGCCTCCACATTGGGTGATTGAAAACCAACGTCATAGATATGAAAACCCAGATGCATAAATTTCCTTTCCAGATGGATATAGGGAAAATGACTATCCATGGGAAGAGAAGGTGCAAGCTTAACAACCCCGGTGATCATAAGCGGGGCAACCTCTCCGGATGCCCTTGCCATGGAAAGAATCATTCCGGTAAGGATGCCTGGGGTCGCCTGAGGAATCACTACCCTCCATAACGTTTCAATCTTCGTCGCACCAAGTGCATAAGAACCCTCACGCAGGGAGATGGGAACGGAAGACAATGCCTCTTCTGTAGCCACCACAACAACCGGTACCGTCAGAAGCGCCAGGGTAAGCGATGCCCACAAGATACCACCCGTGCCGAAGGTGGGAGCGGGCAAGGCCTCCGGGAAAAAGAATTTATCAACATTTCCACCAATAAAATAGATGAAAAAACCTAGTCCGAAGATACCAAAAACGATGGATGGAACACCTGCGAGATTGCTAACCGAAATTCTTACCATGCGGGCAATCATATTGTCACTGGCATATTCTTTAAGGTAGACCGCCGTTAATACACCCAAAGGAACTACCGCAATACTCATAATAATCACCATCATTACCGTTCCAAAAATAGCAGGGAAGATACCGCCTTCTGTATTGGCTTCTCTGGGCTCACTCCAGATAAACTCCCAAAATTTTGTTAGATAAAAAACAAGTTTTGAAAAAAACCCCATCTTATTTGGGGCATAGACGCGAACAATCTGAAAAACGGGCACGATCTTATCCTGTCCATCGGCAAGAAGCACCACGATCTCCTTTTCCTTTGCCTCTTTGTACAGATTATTGAGTAATATCTCTTTCTCCTGATAGGCTTTTTCCAGACCGTCTATTTTTGCATTAAGCGCCACCATCTTTTTGCGAATTTTTTCCGTTGGCGGAAACATCATGAGCCGTTTCAACTCAAGGCGATATTTTTCCATCAGGTAGTTAATATTACCAATTTCCTTCTTCTCGATGTAGCGGATCTTTTTATAAAGATTCCTGCTCTCAGCCAGGAGGAACGTTATCGTATCGTGTTGCAACGGTTTAATAGTTTCTCCCTGCCTGAAACCCTTTAAAAAGCCATACAGATTTCCCCACTCACGCCTTTCGAAGACCACGGCGTCGATCGGAAAATGCAAGGATACCATATCCGCGTTAGCTATCCATGTAAAATCTGAACCATAGACATCCCTGTTGCCGATCTTTATTTTGGTCCGATACGAGTCCTTTTGGTAAGGAATTGGCTCCTTTTTGACAATCTCCCCTAAAGCCACCGTACCGTTATGAAGAGTAATTTTTACGATCTTGCGAGGCCAGAATATGCCAAATCCATTCATCATAATAAGGACTATTACCCCGCAGATCATCAGCAGACATACCGTGAGGGCGCTTGCCGTTAACCAGATATAGGGGTTGCCTTTTTTAAATATCTCTCTCATAATTTATTGTACTTCAGTCTCATTCTTCTCCGCACCGTTTCTGCCAGGGTATTGACGATAAAGGTAGTTACAAAAAGAAGTAAGGAGGCGAGAAAAAGTACCCGGTAGAGTGTTCCTCCAAAGGGTGCTTCAGGTATCTCTACGGCTATATTTGCAGAAAGCGCCCTGAAGCCGTTAAATAGATTCCATTCCATAATTGGGGTGTTGCCCGTTGCCATAAGAACAATCATGGTTTCACCCACAGCCCTTCCGAAACCAATCATTATGGCAGAAAAAATTCCCGGACTTGCAGTCGGAAGTATTACCCTGACAGCCGTCTGCCACGGAGTGGCGCCCAGCGCCAGAGAAGCCGATATCAAGCTTTTGGGAACATTACTCATGGCATCTTCCGAAATCGTAAAGATAAGGGGGATAACAGCAAACCCCATAGCAATCCCTACAACAACAGCATTCCTTTGATCATACTTTAGCCCGAGAACACTGGAAAACCACTCCCGGTAATCCCCGCGGAGAATGTTTGTCTCAAAGACACCGCCTAACTGTATAGAAACAACTATTGCCCCGATGATAAAGGGAATCAAGACCAATGCCTCTGTTCCGTGCCGATACCAGCCTTTTCCGATAACGGGCAGGTATTTCCAAACAACAAGGGCGATACCAATGGAAAGGGTGATGAAAAATGGCATGATGATGATTGCCGGGAACATTCGTTCCATAAGTGGCGCAAGCCAGAGTCCGGCCAGGAAACCAAGAATGACGCTTGGCAATGCCGCCATGATCTCGATAACGGGTTTTATGATTTTTAAAGAATTATGAAGGAATTGCGATGTATACAATGCAGCAAAAATGCCAATAGGGACGGCAATGACCAAGGTGTAAAGGGTGCCTTTAATCGTGCCAAAGATTAATGGCACAAGACTCAGCTTCGGTTCGAAATCATCCGTTCCACCGGTAGACTGCCAGACAAATTCCGGTTTTTCGTAACCCTCGTACCAGACCCGCCCGAAGAGGGTCTTTACGGTGATTTCCGGATGGGGATTGAAAATACGCCACTGGAAGAGTCGATTGTTGGTATCCGCCACAAAAATACCATTGGCTTTTGGCGAAAAAGCAAGGGCAACGGGGGTTGATCCCGTCTTAAAACGCAAAAGGGTTTGTTCTGAGGTTGCATGATTAAGATAGATTGTTCCGTCAGTCGCTGCGGTGAGAAACCCTTTGTCTCGCATTGACGGAGCAACTGCAATGACCGGGGCTTTATGGGATCTAAGGATATGCACTTTTTTCAGTGCCCAGCCCCAAGATGACCGATCATCTCTTACTTGCATCCAAACATTTACTCCGCCGCTGGCATCGCCGACGACAAGGGAGACATCTCCCAATAGAAAACCCAGTGCAGTTATCGCGCTTTCCGATACTTTTACCTTTTCGACAAGATAAGGGTTTTCTCTGTCCCTTACGTTTATATGAAATACATCACCGGAAGGCGTTCCTATATACAGATTTTCCATAAAAAGATCAAGCGCCAGAGAGGTTATTTCCGTCCCGGTTCTCTGTTCTGTCAAATCTCCTGTCGAATTCTCTGTCGTTTGCATCCCGGTTTTGGCTTTCTCCCGCCGTTCTACGCCCTCTGTTTGCAAAAGACAAGGAACAGAAGCTGTGTTTTGATTTAAACTATGCTCCACAAGAAGGCCGGTAATATCTTTCTGAAACTCCTTCTTTTCTTCGTTGTCAAGGGGTGTTTTTCCGGTTTCAGAAGCTATAAGGATAAGATGGCCATCATTCGTGTAAACAGCTGTGACGTCTATACTATCATCTCCTCGGGAAGTGATGTTAAGGATACCTGCTTTTAGTTTACTAGCCTTAACATTTTTTTCTTCATGTACTTCTGGCGTAACCGCCCGGCTATCGCCCGCAAATGATTCAGAAAAACTGATGGAGATGGTAAAAACTTTTCCATCATTGGTCGCCAGAACAAGACGATCATGGTCTTTATCAGCCGACGTTATAACAGAACCATCCAGGCCGGAGACATGGTGTTTTTTCAGGAGTGCACCACTCTTTAAAGAAATAAATTCTATCACACCGTTATTATATATGATATAGGCAACTTCCTGGTGATCGTCTACGCCCATGGATATCACCTTGCCATGTACAGAGTGAGTAGTTTCCTTTGTTATTCTAGCGTCTTGTAAAAGCGGATATACTTCCAGGAAGATAAAAATAAATAAGGCGAGAATAACAAGAACCGTTGCCGTCCCACCAAGCGTAATCACCCAGTGGGCTGCCCTATCGGCATATTTTCTTCGTTTTAAACTTTTCATGAATTATTCAATTTTTTTAATTCCTCTTCAACAACGGATGCTGGCAAAGGCAAATAACCGTCTTTCACAACCAGTTCCTGACCCTCTTTACTCAAGATAAATTTTACAAACTCCTCAACCAGAGGGTCGAGTGGCTGACCAGGCTTTTTATTAATATATACCTGAAGAAATCTTGCCAGTGGGTAAGAACCGTTCATGACATTTTTTATTTCTGCTTCTTTACAGAGTTCTCCTTCCTTAAACGATAGGGGTATGGCACGAACTTCGGATGTCTGATAACCGATGCCGCTATAACCCACGGCGTATCGGTCTTCTGTTACACCCTGCACAACAGAAGCAGAGCCCGGCTGCTCCTTTACGGTATTCTTGAAATCTCCTTTATAGAGGGCATGTTCTTTGAAATAGCCGTAGGTACCAGAAGCTGAATTCCGCCCATACAGGCTTATGGGTTTAATTGCCCAATCCCCTGACAAGCCAAGCTGTCCCCATGTGACAATATCTGTCTTGTATCCACCCTTACGGGTCTTAGAAAAAACAGCATCTACTTGTGGCAGGCTTAAGCCTTTTAGTGGATTATCCTTATTTACATAAACGGCAAGGGCATCCAGGGACGTCCTTATAGCTGTGGGTTTATAGCCATATTTTTTCTCAAAGGCATCAATTTCCGTCGGTTTCATAACCCTGCTCATGGGACCTATCTGTGCCGTTCCTGAAATTAATGCTGGTGGTGCAGTGGTAGAACCCTTTCCCTCGATCTGGATCTTCACATTCGGATACACCCGATGAAACCCCTCAGCCCAGTAAGTCATGAGGTTGTTCATCGTATCAGAACCGATGCTATTCAAATTTCCTGAAATCCCACCTACTTTAGCGTAGGACTTTATATGCTCTTTGGCCACAACGGTTTCGTTTGCTGGAATCAATCCCATCAGACAAAAACTGAAAATCAATATTGGAAGCCATGTTTTTCCCGCAATAGACATTGTTTCTCCTTTCTTTGTTACTACCACGTAAAGGACAGTATCTTACTCAAATTAATCAAGGAAGTCGACTTATTTTTTTTTGGTGATGTTTGTCGTATTCCTTGAACACCTTCTCCCGGGTCACCAGTCTTTTCAAAATTTGTTTTCTGCGCAGAGGCGGTTACAACTCATGCACGACTCCTTCTTTAAGCCCAAAAGGGGCATAGCATAACGGTAAGGAAAACACGCGCTTTCCCTTTTACACCTCAGGCTCATTTTTTTCGTGAATAGGAGATGAGGGGAGTCTGAGAAGCTTCATGCATCAGAATATAATTTGATACTGTAGTCTGATCCGGTTTTCTCTTTTATCTTCATCTTCACCATTGGTCACAAAATGGCCGATGTCTGCCTGGATCTTTGAACGATGGGCACGGAAGTAATAGTTTATACCTACGTCGTATTCCTTCTGAAGGTCATTGGATACGTCATTGTTTGGATCGAGCATGGAGTAACGGGCAGCAATCTCCAGTTTCTTTGCTATTACGAAGTAGCCTGCCTGGGTATAGAACCCATTGGAATCAATTGAGCCGCCATTATCTTCAGGGTTTTCCGTCCTCATATAATATTCATTGCTCCACGAAAAGCCCCTGTACTTTACACCAAAATCGACTACTTCAGCAATCGTATTGGTATTCATAAGTTTTTTATCGCGATCCTTTGCATTAAAGGCAACAGCAGCGCCGATTGTCGCCTTTATTTTATCAGAATACTTCACATCGGTTTCATCGTAGTAGTCATATTTCCCAAATGGATTATACCTGGCGCTCAGTACGTACATGAGTTCATTGTTGGTATTGTCGATACCAGAAAATTTTTCTCCGGCCCCTTGAAACACAGCAGCGTGATATTCTATGTGTCCGTCAAAAGGTTTTCCATAAATATCAAATCCGGTGTCTCTATCCTGATCGAATTCCTCGCTTGCGATGGATCTGTCCTGAAGCAAAAGTTTCGAAGACGATGTCATTCTTTGTCTGTTGAAAGGCACAACAAAATATCCAATCTTGGCGTTGAGTTCCTCAAATGGGGTAAAGTACACATAAAAATCTCTTAACCCAAAATTAAATTTATCCGCATCTGCTGCCACATAGTAATTTATGATTTTGTTATAAATATTTCCGCCAAAGTATACCCTTGCCCTGCGGACGTTAATGTCAATGAGATCGGACTCATTAAAGTCCTCATCTCTATCCTTATAGGTGCACCGGAACTGCATCATAGCTCCAAAGTTCAGTGAAAAGTTTCCATCAGGAGATTTAATACCCAACGCGTATTTTTCACCATTTGGGGTATATTCTGCCGTAAGACCTGGCATGCCAAGCCCCATCTTTTCGCGCGCCTCTTTTGTAGAAAGATAATCTTCCACTATTTGTTTAACATCTTCTTTCTTAGCCAGCGTAGAGTGGACCTCCTCTGTTTGAGTCGCAGACTGAGAATTCATGGTATCTATCCGGTTTCTTAAAATTTGAATTTGTTCCTGCTGTTGTGTTGCTAATTCCGCTATCTGCTTCAATTGTTCTTGCTGCTTTGCAAACGACTCCTCCATCTGATTCAATTGCTGTTTTAAAGCTTCTGACTCATCTCTTGCAATTTCGTAGGGTTGTTCAGTTTGTTGGGCAGACACCTCTTGCGGGTTTCCCCTGGGATACACACCGCTTAATACTATGATTGAGGTTAAAGCATAGGTATGCCATTTATTCCACATTTCCAATCTCTCCTTTTTCAATTAACCGGCTCCTCACCATTCGTAAAATTGCAACAGAGAGGAAGAAAAATCCTCTCCCGCACGGGTCATGTTATTCTTTCTGTCGATTTATAAGAATGATTACATGATGCAAACCGATAAGAGATTGTAGACATATCGTGTTAAGGAAAGATTAAGAGATTATTAATTTTTGATTAAGTCTCAAAATTTAATACCTGGATTTCGGGGTGAGTAAAAGCCACAATGAGAAACCTTGAAATTCCTATATATTTAGTATAGCGTTTCACAAAAATGACTACCTATGTTATTGTTATTGCAAGCACATTCACATTGCTCAGTGTAAACGCCGCGAAACAGCCTTAAGTCTTTTGTAAACAAGAGACTATTTCGTCGCTTCACTTCTTGCAATGACATTTACTTGTATATAGATTTTTAGTAACCATTGAGTTCTTTTAAAAAGCCTCTGTATGCAGGATGTTGCCTTGATAGGGACAGGTTTCAAACCTGCCCCTCCTACAAGGAATTCCCGGTTTTTGTTGGAAATTTTCGAAAAACCAAATGGTTACGATTTTTATAAAACGTTATCCTGACGAGCGGATTTGTAGAGATAAAATCTATTGCTATAAACAGCAAAGATAGTATAATTTGAAAAAATTGGCATTGAGTATTCGTACGGATTATAGTATTGCCCTGTAAGATCTTTCTTTTTTTATAAGTTTTTATACCTCCCTTTGTCTTAACGAGGGAGATTTATAGTAAACATAACACCTTACGTATATATGCAAGTGTCATTGCGAGGGTGACAGCCCGAAGGAATCTCCGGTGCAGGGATTCCTTCACGGAGTTTACGCTGAGCAATGCAAATGTGCTCGCAATGACAACGTCCTTTTTGCGTTCACTATCGTTGTGGCTTTGCTGCGTTATGCAGTATCATTTTAAAAACAAAAAGATTACGGTTATGGGGTTGGGCCTGTTTGGCGGCGGGGTGGGTGTTGCCCGATTTCTCGCAATGCAAGGCGCCCATGTTACGGTAACTGATGTGAGAACCGCTAAAGAACTGTCCCCTTCCGTAAAACAGCTTGAAGATCTCCGCATTTGCTACAAGCTTGGCGGGCATTGCGACGAAGATTTTATCAATACGGATATGGTTATTGTTAATCCTGCGGTACCAAAGGATTCAAGATTTATACATCTTGCAAGAAATAACCATGTACCTACGGATTCCGAAATCAACATTTTTTTTCAGTTATGTCCGGCTCCTATTATTGGTATCACCGGTAGTAATGGGAAGTCGACCACGACTACCCTTACCGGGAAAATGCTGCAGCAGACGCAACGCAAGACATGGGTGGGAGGAAATATTGGGAAATCCTTGCTTTCAGACCTTGAGGAGATACAACCATCTGATATCGTAGTCCTTGAACTTTCCAGTTTTCAGTTGGAGGAACTTCTTAAAACGCAAAAAAGCCCGGATATCAGTGTGGTAACCAATATATCACCCAACCATCTTGACCGGTACCCGGGCATGAACGCGTATATTCAGGCTAAAAAAGGGATTATTGCGCATCAAAAACCAGCAGATTACGCAATCCTCAATTACGATGACCCGGAATTAAGAAGCTGGGAGGAGGGGTGTAAAGGCAACGTTTTATGGTATAGCACAACGACCACGCTATCAGATGGCGCTTTTATCGATGGCGACTCCCTCGTGCTGTCGGTAAAAGGTAAGACGACAAAAATACCCTGTGTGTCCGGAATTAAAATACCTGGTTTACATAACCTGCAAAATATCCTGGCCGCCTCCTGCGCAGCGTATCTTGCGGGTACGAATGAGCGATATATTGAAAATACGGTTACCACCTTCCCCGGATTAGAACACCGTCTGGAATTCGTACGTCAGGTCAGAGGCGTACAGTACTATAATGACTCCAAGGCCACAACGCCAGAATCTGCCATGGCAGCCGTTACTGCATTCCGGGCGCCTGTTATACTCATTGCCGGTGGCTATGATAAGGGAAGCGATTTTGAGGAATTTGCCGGGACCTGCGCGAGATACGCCAGGGCAGTTATTCTTATCGGGAAAACGGCAAAGAAGATACAGGAACTTATCATCCAGAAAAAGGGAAACGGTGAAATACCAGCAATCTTCACTCCAAATACCTTCAGGGAAGCATTTCAGCAGGCGACCGCTGTGGCAAAATCAGGGGATGTTATCTTGTTATCTCCTGCCTGCGCCAGTTATGACATGTTCCTGAATTATGAAGAGCGTGGAAGACAATTTATAGACATGACTCTGGCCTTATAATATTACCGCATAAAATCCTTTTTTGTAAGTTTTTTAAACCCCACGTCGTCCTCTCTTTAATAGGCTGATTTGGTTGCGGCTAATAACTTGGTTGTATAGAAATTTTCATTTTATTTAAGCGGGTTATCGTGTGTAAGTGACAAATTTTCTAAAGAGAAATCTTTAGAGCCAGAATCATAACAAGATTCGAAACTCCATAACATTAAATTAAATCTTTGGTGACTTTTTACAAAGGACTATCATGGTATTACAACTCTTTCTACTATTTGCAGGACTTGCCGGGCTCTATTTTGGGGCTGAGTGGCTCGTGGGCGGGGCATCGAGATTCGCCCGATCATTCCAAATCAAACCCGTAGTCATAGGGCTCACCATCGTTGCTTTTGGCACTTCCGCCCCGGAACTCGTCACCAGTTTGACTGCCGGCATAAAGCATATGAACGACATCGCCATAGGGAATATTATTGGAAGTAACATTGCAAATATTGGTCTTATTCTGGGAGTGTCAGCAATCGTCCATCCCCTTACGATTGATATGAAGCTCCTCTATCGTGAAATGCCGATTGTGGTTGGTATCTCATTCCTTTTGTATTTCATGGGATGGGATGGTATGTTAAGCCGAACGGAAGGCGGTATCCTCCTTGGCGGTATTGTAATCTATACATTCTATGTATACCGTGCAGCCCTAAAGGAAGACCGCCTTATTGAGCAGGAGTATGAAGAATTTCTTAAGGCGAATAATAATATCAAAAAGGATATATTCTTAATCCTTATCGGGCTTGGAGCGCTCCTGGGAGGGGCACATTTTCTGGTACATGCTGCAATATATATCGCTAAGATCATAGGAATCAGTGAATTCGTTATTGGTCTTACGGTAATCGCAGTCGGGACTTCTCTCCCGGAACTGGCGACCTCCATGGTTGCTGCCATACGCAAGGAATCCGATATTAGCGTTGGGAATGTGCTGGGAAGCAATATCTTTAATATCCTTGCAGTCCTCGGTATTTCCTCTATAATTCAACCCTTGTCTGTCAACGCAGTTTCCCTCCGTGTTGATCTGCCGGTCATGCTGTGCTTCAGCATCTTCCTCATCCCTCTTATTACCTGGAAGTTTGTACTTACACGGGGGCAAGGAATGGCATTATTAATTGGGTATGGCGTCTATATCTTCTGGTTATTTAACTAATTCCAGACATTTCCTGGCAACCCTTTCCGGCTGTATCTGCGTCATGCAGCGATGATCCTTCGGACAGGTCTTTAAATGACAGGCAAGGCAGTCTACATCAGCGCGAATTACCTCTCCTGTTTCCGCTGTCGTATGAGTATAGCGTGGGTCATTTGGTCCCATGAGTGTTACTACCGGCCTCTGAAAGGCAACAGCGATATGCCGTGGCCCTGAGTCAACCGTGATCAACAAGGAACATCGTTTTATGAGCGCTTTCAGGACATCGAGTGAAACCACCTCATGTGTCAGATTGATCAATTTTGACCTTGCTGCCTGCTCGATGTCAGTTGCCAATTTTGCCTCATGGGGAGCGCCGATAATAACGATAGTACATTCCCGCTGACTCTTTATGAGATCTGCCGTCTGCGCAAATCCCTCCGCCGTCCAACATTTCGAAGACCCATATGCAGCTCCCGGATTTAATAAAATGAGGGGTAGCCCGTTGTTCAAATGATATTTTTCCCCTATTTCATTTATACGACGCTGCGCCGATTCGGAAACAAAGAGTTCCAGATCTTTCGACCGTACGTTACAGCCAACTGCAGTGCACAAACGCAGGTAATAGTCTCCCATGTAAGACGGAAGGAAGCGTCCGTTTTCAGACAACCGGTGGATTCCATCAGTAAGCAGCCAGGAACGGGCGTCTCTCCGGTACCCGATGCGCCGCATTACCCCGCCGGACCAAAACATGAGTGCGGAGCTAAAGGAATTAGGAAAGAGAAAGCCCATATCGTACTTTCCGGAACGGATGCGCTGTATCATTGATAGAGAGCGTGTCCAGGGGAATGAGTGTTCCGTCTCATCCAGAAGGAGGAATTCGTCAAACCAGGGAGTATCTTCAATGAGTTTCAGAACGTAAGGTTTCAAGACCAGCGTTATTTTAGCATCCGGAAAATTTTCCCTGATACAACGGAAGGCGGGAGTAGCCATAACGACGTCACCCACCCAATTGGGGGAACGGATAATGATGTTCCGTATATTAGCTGGTTTATTCAATGAGACTCCGGATAAATGAGAATTCGGAAAGTATCTAAAATTCCATTGCAATCAGATCGGATTTTACTGAACGCCCTCATACGTTGTCAAGCCAGCAGTTGTTTCCGGAGTGTTGCAGACTAAGGCAGACAGATTCGCGAGACATTTATTACCCGTATTCGAGCTCGGGACTGATGCGACCTTGCAGATTGCACGAGAATGTTAAATCGAATGGGAGGTATGAATTATGTATTGTATAGAAGTGGAGCAATTCCAACAGGAGGCAAGAATTCCTATAAATTACAGGGAATTTTTCTTATAAGAAGCCAGAATGTCCTTGATTCCAATTTTCCTACAATGACTCGCCATTTATTGATGAAGAACAAGCGTATGACTTACGTAACGTTACCCTTGAGAAAGATGACACTTTATTGAATAGAACAGGCACAACGGCGTGGCAAGAGATTGTAAAGCTTTTACTAGCCAGAGTAAACTAACACATATCACTTGTTAAGGAAAATAAATATCTACTTGATTCAGATTACTTACTTTATTACATACAAAGTATAAAACCATATTTGCTGAGTATTTCTGAGATTAGTGCTACGAGAAGGGCTTTAACAAAAGGAATGATTGAGGATTTAGATACTTCTTTTCTCCCCTTCCCCGAACAAAAATCCATCGCCTTCAACCTCAGCAGCCTGAATGACAAGACAGACATGCTTCACCGCTAGAATAAAATCCTAGAAGCATTGGCGGAGACATTGTTCAGGCAATGGTTAATGGAGGAGGCGGAGGAGGGTTGGGAAACGTGGAAGTTGGATGATGTGATAGAACTAAGATATGATAAAGCCTTAAAAGAAGATATTAGATTAGGAAGTAGATTTCCTGTTGTTGGTTCGAGTGACATTATACTGAACAATTCAGCGTTGAAATGCATACCGTGAATTACCATCTCAAAAAGATTTTTAAAAGAAGAGAATTACAGGAGGATGCAACAATCCGAAAGACTCGAATTGTTCAAAAAGGGAGTAGCCGTGATGTGTGCCGTGACGTTGATTTCTGTAATTTAGACGCCATTATAGCCGCTGACTACCGGGTCAATAGCTATCAGGCAACACAATTCAGCATCCGGACAATTTAAACGTTAAAAGAATTCATCATCAAAGATTTTGTATTGGATGATGAACGGCTCAAGCAAGGTAAGCTCTTTGGCAAAGATTACCTTGGTGAACCCCCAGAACATATTCGGGAAATACGGGCCAGTGAAAGGCGTTTCTACCAGAAAATTACCGATATTTACCAGCACAGATAAATTTCACGACAAATGGCAAAATGTCATTGCGAGGGCCTTTTCCGAAGCAATCTTTTTATAATGCCAGATTCACTCAGGGTATTTGCAATGGACAAATTACACTCTGTTTACATAATGATGAATAGAAGTAATGCAGCGCTCTATACAGGGGTAACGAATGATCTCGGAAGAAGAGTGCATGAGCATAAAGAAAAGAAGGTCGAAGGGTTTACAAAAAGCATAATATTACAAAATTAGTATATTACGAGATATTTCGTAACGTGAAAGACGCCATATCCCGGGAGAAACAAATTGAGGGTGGCTTAAGGGCTAAAAAGATAGAGTTAATGAATGGAATGAAGCAGGATGGAAGGAGCTCTTTGACGGTTTATGAGATCGCTTTGTCGTTTCACTCCTCGCTATGACAGGCGATGGTAGTCTTTTGTCTGTTGAAGACATGTGCGGTTTTCATCCTTTGGATACTATAAAAGCCGAGGCACATGAGCATAATTACCGAAAGCGATATTGAACAATACACTATTGAGGAGTTAGAAACCCTGGGCTTCCTGTTCCTTCACGAGCCAGCTATTGCTCCCAATGGTGAGTTTCCTGAACGACAGGCTTACCGTGATGCTGTTTTAGTGGGCAGGCTTAGAGTTGCCATTCAAAGGCTCAATCCAAACATCTCTGCGGATACCGGGGAACAGGCGTTTCGCGAAGTGCTGCGTGTAAATTCGCCTGAATTGCTCACCAAAAACGAGGTATTCTACCGTCTCCCTGTTCAAGGAGAAACAAAGTTACTAAAAAGAAAGATTTCCCCATGCGCATGAAAAATGTCGCTTAAAAAACTTTCTAAAAAAGTTTTTATACGACGATACCATAATGCGCTAGATTCTCATCCCGATCTCCACACCTTCAGCAACAGCTTCAAGCGCAGTCCGGCCTTCTGCAGCGTCACCGATCGTAAAGAACTCAGGAACAAGGGATTTGACAGAGTCTGCAAGTGCGATGTTCGGCTGATGGAGAACGGGAATGACAACGGCGTCAAACCCATCGAGTCTTTGATCAGCCTCCCTTCGGCGATTGACAACGATATAATTAGGCCCAACCTCAACAACTTTTGTGTTGACGTGCAACTGAGCGCCCATCTTCTTAAGGCGTTCACAAACATGAAACCGGGGATGTGCGACTAATCCCAATCCCAACATACGCCTCATTTCTATGAGGGTAACCTTCTTCCCTCTGGTAACAAGAAAGTCAGCAAGCTCACATCCCTCAGGCCCCCCGCCTACGACAGCAATGTTGCTCCCGAGGGAATCTATGTTTGTAAAGGCTTTCTTAACGTTGATTGTACGGTTCGTTTGCGCACCGGGGATCTCAACCGGCACGCTCCTGGCTCCGTGCGCAAGAACAACTACGTCGGGAGAAAACCGTTTGATCGATTCTGCAGTTGCTTCTGTATTAAGCTGAATTGCAACGTTGGCTTTCTTCGCCTGAAGTATTAAATAATCGAGAAATCTTCCTAACAACTCTTTTCCGGGCGCCAGGGATGCATAACAGAAACTTCCCCCAAGCCGCGACTCTTTTTCCCACAGGGTAACTTTATGCCCTCGCATTGATAAGACCTGAGCGGCTGAAAGTCCTGCAGGACCGCCTCCAACAACGAGTATATTTTTT
>Ga0232063_1021063_pt1 | contig 15030 bp, 10 predicted proteins | sample LAC_MetaT_7_FD_165509 | JGI IMG/M metagenome (GOLD analysis project Ga0232063, IMG submission 165509) | Metatranscriptome of anaerobic ammonium oxidizing microbial communities from anammox membrane bioreactor (MBR) in UC Berkley... | ecosystem: Engineered > Bioreactor > Anaerobic > Unclassified ... | reverse complement strand
TTTTTTTTCTGGATTGATAATTATTTATAAAAAAGTGCAAGGTACAGTAATGATTAATAACATCTATTTAAATCTATTTCAAGCAATAATTTCATCGATAAAAGGCTATGCACTCTTCGTCAATCTCGCTGTTTTAGTTGAAAGATGGGTTTTCTTTTGCTCAATTCAGCTCTTTCTTAAGCGAAGCTATTTAAAACGTCAACAGATCTATCAGTTCCTTCCTCGAAAATGACTTGAATAGGGCATCGTCCGATTCTACTACGGAATTCATGAGGGTGGCCTTGGTGGTGATCATGGCATCGATCTTTTCTTCGAGTGTGCCCTTGGTAATGAGCTTGAAGACTTGCACGCCACGAGTCTGGCCGATGCGGTGTACGCGGTCGGTGGCCTGGTCCTCCCGTGCGGCGTTCCACCAGCGGTCGTAGTGGATGACCACCGAGGCCGAGGTTAGGTCGATGCCTAAACCGCCAGCCATGAGGCTCCCCAGGAAGACGTTGCAATCAGGGTCATTCTGGAATCGCTCGACAACCTTGCCACGGTTCAAAGTGTTACCGCGTAAGGTCTCGTATCTGACATGGATACTGCTCAACCAGTCACCAATGATGTCGAGCATCTCCAGATACTGGGAGAAGACTACGACTTTTTCTCCGGCCTCCAGTGTCTCTTCCATGATCTCCTTGAAGATCTCGAATTTGCCCGAGGTAGTTCCTTTGGGAGTGGTTCCGTTCAGTACCAGTTTGGGATGGTCGCATAGTCGTTTCAATTTGGTAAGCAAGGCAAAGATATGGATGTATTCCACAGGTTGGCTTTCATCCTTCAGCTTTGCAATTAGCTTGCTTCCCCGTTCACTCACGATGTCTCTGTACATAACAATCTGGGTTGGCACTAATGTGCAATATCGCTTCTCTTCGGTTTTTGGCGGAAGCTCTGTAAGCACGTCTTTCTTGAGTCGTCTTAATTTAAAGGGATGAATGATCTTTTTTAACATCTCGCGCTTTTCATTGTCCTGATATTTCGTGATAGGATTCTCGTATCGTTTTCTGAAGTCATCTATGCTTCCCAGATAGCCTGGCATGAGGAAATCGAAGATTGACCATAATTCCGTCAGCCGGTTTTCAATGGGGGTGCCTGTTAGCGCCAGACGGCGCTTTGAGTTAAGAAACTTAGTTGCCTTGCGCATCCGTGTGTTGTGATTCTTGATTTTTTGCGCTTCGTCCAGTACTACGTAGTTCCATTGAATCTTGCTCAGACCTTCAACATCACGGGAAAGGATGCTGTAGGTTGTTAATACGACGGATGGGAGACTATCGGAAAGGAGGGTGTTTCTCTCTTTCCCGTAAAACAGGGCTATCTTTAATTCAGGCGCATAGCTCTGAAATTTGGATTTCCAGTGATCCAGCACGGATGTGGGACAGATGACCAGGTTAGGCATGCTCGGCTCATTTTGTAACGCAGAGAGGAGTACCACCATTGCCTGATGTGTCTTGCCCAGTCCCATCTCATCGGCCAGAATGCCGTTAAAGTTGTTCGTATGCAGGAACCAGAGCCAATCATAGCCTGATTGCTGATAGGTGCGTAATTCTCCCTTGTATGAAGTAACGGATGGCGCAGGTTGCGGCGGTGTGATGCGGTCAAAATTCGCCAAATATTTTTGCGTTTCATGACAAACGGTTACCTGTGTTTCCCTGCCGCATTCAGCACGGGTTCTCAGGTATCCCAATTTCGGCATCTTGATTCGCCCGTTTTCAAAGATGCCGTTTCCACGCTGCCAGAGGTCCATGATATCCTTGGGAATTTCTATATAATCCGTGCCCTTTCTCATGCAGCGGTTTTTATCCATGCAGGATAAGATCTCTGAAAGTGTGATCGTGTGTCTCCCTACGGTATACGTAGGATCCAGCCAAAGCCAATCGGTATCACAAGACTCCACCTGCACATGAGAAACATCGGGCTTGTCATGAACCTCTATGCCTTCTAACCGTTTTGAAGGTTTAAAGGAAGGATCATTAAGTAATTGATTGAAATCACCTTTCAAGAAATCAACGGCGTCCTTTTCCTTATAAACAAGCGGTTTTTGTTTATGAAAATAGGGTTTCAGGTTGAAGGGAATAGACTCCACCGGTCTATAAGAGTTGTTAAGCCATATCCATTCTTCACTGATGCGGTGCTCAGCTAATTGTTCCCACGGAAACGCTTGCGTCTCTTTTTTGCCGGAACTCTTCAATTTCAGGATGGGTGACAACTCAACATGCCCGTCATTGTTTATATCGGCATGAAGATAGGGGACGAGTGGCGTTTTATAGAGCTTGACTTTTCTTGCCCGTTCGGATAATTCTACCTTGTTGTCGGTGAATCTCGTTAATTTTTCAAAAATGTTTGGACTTTTTTTGCTGAGATGTGAAATACCGTTTCATCACCGCCATGAGGTGAAACCAGTTTGATTTCGAGTTGCGGTCCGCCATTAAGCAAGTCTACCTTGATATTGAAATGATCAAAGTCAGAAAAAATTTCGCTTAAAATATTTGCGGGGCCCGGCTCGTAAGAAGAAAATGGCAAAAATCTCGTAAAAATATTATCGGTATTAAAAAGCGTTTTTTGTCGTAAGGACAGCGGTTTACAACGTTTCTCCTTGCCTCTCTGCTCAATCCACTCCAAGAGAGTGGCAACAACATGCTTGCATGTCTCCCCATCTGAGGCATACAAACACTCACAATTCATTTCATATATTTCTTCTTCATCAGAAAATATGAAGACGCTGTAAGGCGCTGTTTCACTGCCCTCAACCTCAGCCGCCAATTCCCCGTTATTATAGCTCAGATTATGTACGCGACCATTTCTGCGATAGGAAAGACCGCGACTATAGACACTGTTGTTGGAAATTGATCTGATATATTCAGCCGTAATGGTATCCAAAAAGGAAGCGCTCATACCTTCATACCCCTGTAAAATGTATTACGATTTTGAGAAAGGAACTAACATACACAAGATATATACCAATTTATGAATAAAAAATCAACTAATGACCTCAAATTTTTTTGAGAGATTCGGGAAGAAAAGAGATACGTGAGGTTTTGGATAAGGGTGACGTGATTGGATGCCCCCGTTGTGAACGTGTGTGTAATGTCCTACCAGAGGTTTATTGTGAGGCGATGGATATGGTAAACGATTTGAGATAGAAGTTCTATCTCCACGAGCATCCGCTGCAAGTCCATTTACTGCTTTGTCTAAAGTTGCTGGTATGTCAAAAATATTCTAAACTTTTTGGGGTTGCCGAAGTTGCAAAGAACGATCTTGGCGAAGCGTAGGCACGACAGCAACCCCGTTCTCCATTCAGAAGAAATGTGCCGGTTACTGCCATCTCACCCCTGTATCACCTCTTTCCGGAGGGGACTCAAAAGTTTGAAATTCCTTAACATTTAATTAGGGCATATCTCTGCGGTTTCAAAAAGGCTTTTTGTTGCTAAATACACATGAAGACATCGAACAATAAAGAGATAAACAAAGGTGCTTTTATTTTCCCCCTGATGGCCGAAGAATTACCCGCCGGCTTGATATGATATTCACCAGATTTTCCGCTATATCTTGTTTCGTCTCACATCCGGATTCAATTTTCTTGCGTGCATTGATCAAATAAGCCTTGTGAGTGCATCTTGTAATTTCGTTCTGATTATTGGCCACAACTAAATCTGCACCGTTTTCAACCAGAGACGCATATGCTTTTTCTATAAGATCATTTTTTGACAAACCTGTTTCTAATTTAAAACTTACTAAAAAAGCACGAGGCCATGTCTTCCTTATCAGCTTGATAACCTTGGGTGTCTTTATAAAGGATACCACTAGCTTGTCTTTATTCGAAGGTATCTTGCCATTACTACATGCTTCCGGGGTGTAGTCAAGTACTGCCATAGCATGTACGATAGCATCGAATGGTGTATCTTTTAACTTTTCCTGGATTGTAGCTAATAAATCATCGGTTGTCTCTATCTCAATACCGGTAAGCCGACGGGCACAATCTTTCTCTAACAAAGCAACGTCTGGAATACTGCTACCTACCCCATAGATAAACGTTACATCAGCGCCATATTTCAGGAGTTCTGTTGCAATCATAGTCCCCAATATCCCGGTCGATTTATTGCTAATGTACCTCACGGAATCGATGTAGCCTCTCGTTGGCCCGGAGGTTACCATGACACGCACTCCTTCCAGACGCCTCATGTTTACAACCTTTCTTGAAAGACCATATACTGATTTCTTTAACCAAGACATGCTACGGCACACTTATGCCTCTTCAATAGGAATGGAGAAAATTATAATATTTCTGACGACTTATTACAACATTAAGGAATAAAAGCCGATAAAATCGTATGAGCAAATATAAGCTAGACGTTCGCTACAAATTGGAATACCGTTTGGAATACCGTTCGCTAGTCTGTAAATCACCTTTTGTACTGAATTACCAATCCCTTTATTTCTTCCGTCTAAGGGAGAATTATCAACAGTTTTTTGTGTCAGGAATAGCCAACGTAAATTAATGTGTTATGCGACGACCAATTGTTCTCATAACTTTATTGCTCATATGTGGCATATGCATAGGGTCATGCACGAAGATTCCCGTGTGTTTTACCGTTGGAATGGGTTTTGTGATGTGGGTGTGCTGTCTGGCGACCTTCGTTGCTCATAAATTCAGCAAATTTTCTCTTCCGTGTCTGGCAATCTTTTTTATCGTGGCATCAATAGCATATTATGATTCCAGGAAAGATCTCTTTCCAGTCAATCATATTGACCATATTCTCACTACCAGCAAATCTCTTCTCCGTATATCAGGTACAATTATAAAACCACCTATTATCTGGGATGAAAAGATCCTGAACGCACGCGCACTTCATGCAAAATCAGAACAATCTCAAAAAAGATCCGACAGGAAGATATCATTTATCATTCGTGCTGAAGCGGTAGAAACTTCTTTGGGATGGCAAGATATATCCGGCGTTTTAAAAGTAAATTTATATCTATCAAAAGAGGAAGCTTTTGAGATAAATAAGAATGTTTCAGTTTTAAAAAAATTGGGTTATGGACAAAGGGTGGTACTCTTCGGTTCTGCATTCCTCCCAAAACCTCCGGCCAACCCGGGAGAATTTGATTATCTGCGGTATCTGCAAAGACAAATGCCCTCGATTCGGGGTTTAATGACCATAGTAAACACAAAGAATATGAAAACGAAGCCCGGGGATTGCCGGAACTGGATGTATTGCTTCGTATATGCTTTATCCAATAAGCTAAACAACACAATTTACACGCATACTTTTAGCAACAGCGCTCCGTTGATCAGCAGTATGTTGCTAGGCAACAGGATCGACCTTTCAAACGAAACGATCGACAATTTTATGAAAACAGGTATTATTCATTTTATTGCTGTAAGTGGTTTTAATGTTGGAATTGTGGTCTTTGCTGTCGTTACACCGTTGCGTTTTTTAAGAATAAATCAAACTTTATTAACCATTATCATTCTGATTACCGTTATTTTTTATGCTTTTTTGACAGGACTTAACCCGCCGGTGCTTCGTGCAAGCATTATGGCTTTTGTTTTCTTCTGCAGTTTTTTCGTGCGCAGGCAGTGGGATATCACGAGTGGTATCTTTGCCGCAGTTTTCTTTATCCTTATCCGAAATCCATCAGATCTTTTTGACATCGGATTTCAATTGTCCGTATTGGCGACGATGGGAATTGTCTATGGATCTGCAAAGATCGAAGAAACCTTGTTTAAAACAGCCCTGTTTGTTGAAAAATTGCAGATAAAGGCTGAACGTGGAAGGCTATTTTTCTTAAAAAAATATCTACGAAAATCATTCTGCATTTCCCTGGCCGCCTGGCTGGCGACTCTCCCCGTAACGGCTTATTATTTCCATCTCTTCACCCCTTTTGTTGTTATCGTGAACATCTTGGTATTTCCTCTGTTTTGGATAATTATCGTTTGCGGTATTATTTTGTTGACACTTGGAATAGCATGTCCCCCATTAGCCATCGTTTCTGCATGGTTGGCTTCCTATACAAATCTTATATTAGAATCCCTTATTTCAAATCTTGTGTCGTTGCCTTATTCTTATTTTTATGTCTGCGGGCCTTCGCCAGCGGGAATTGTTGTATACTATCTGTTCGGTATTCTCTTTCTCTATAGGCATTATTTATCTATAAATTATCCTCAACTGGTACTCCTTGGCCTGTTGAGTGCCCATGTTTTGGTCTTTCCCGATTTTCGTAAATTTTCCAGTCGTTCTTTAACAATCACGTGTTTGGATGTGGGGCATGGGGGCGCTCTCTTTATTCAATTTCCTAACGGAAAAAATATCTTATATGATGCAGGTTCATGGCAAAATAATAATGTAGGAAAATATATTATCGCTCCCTTCTTATGGAGTCAGCAGGTTAAAAAGATCGACTTGGTAATTTTATCACACGAACACAAAGACCATGTGAATGGGTTGCCATCTCTCATCGAGAGATTCCAGGTAAAATCTGTTTATTCACAACGTTATTCGTTTACATCGCAAGAGGGACAAAAAATACTCTCGTTCCTGAGAAAAAACCATGTCAGCACCGCATCGCTTTCTTATGGGAATGAATTAAAGGGATTTGAGCCTGCCGCCATAAAGATATTAAATCCTCCGCCGTTTGCTTCTGACACTGCCGCAATAAATAACAATTCCTGTGTCTTAAAAATTGAATATCTTGGATATTCTGTCCTTTTCTGCGGCGACATTAAGGAGCAAGGTATAGAATTGCTCTTGTCAAAGGCTTCAGAAATCCGATCCGATATTATTCAGGTTCCACATCATGGCTCATCCATACGCAACTTGGAAATGCTTATCAATACCGTACAGCCAGCATACGCCTTCATAAATTCAAATGATGGTGTTGTTGCCAGCGATACCCTCAATATCCTGAAAAAGCATTGCGTCAATGTCCTGCAAACGCATTTGGATGGAGCAATAAAACTCAGCATTGATAAACAGGGAATAACAAGTTCTTCTTTTTTTCATAAAGCCTTCAAATAACTTCTTCCGCAAGATGCGTTTGTTTTGCTAATTTTAAATTAGTCTGTATAATTAAACTTATGGATTTTTGTACATTTAAGGCATAATTTCAGACACTTTAACATTTCTCATTAAAGCATATCCTTATGCCATTACCCCTTTGGATACTTACAGGTCCTACGGCAAGCGGAAAGACAGAACTTGGTTTAAAAATTAGCGATGATACCGGTATGGAGATAATCTCTGCAGATTCGATGCTCGTATATCGCGGCATGGATATTGGTACAGAGAAGCCCTCGCCTGATGTAAGAAATAAAATTCCGCATCATTTGATTGATATTGTCGATCCATGGGAAGAATATAGCGTAGGTCAGTATGTGAAAGATTTTGAGACTGTTACCCAAAGTCTTCGTCAACAGGGCAAGCAATTCATCATTGTGGGTGGAACGGCTCTCTATTTAAAAGCTATTATGGATGGCTTGTTTGAAGGCCCTCCGGCAGATTGGGAATATCGCAATTCCCTAAAGACCATTGCCGGGGAAAAAGGTCCACATTACTTGCATGCTCTGCTTAGTGAAATGGATCCAGAAACCGCCGGGAAGCTGCATTTCAATGATCAAAAGAGGATCATCCGGGCACTCGAGGTTTTTAAAACAACAAAGCAACGCATCTCATCGTTTCAAACTCAATTTGGCCATAAAAACCCTAAGTACGATTGTAATCTGGTTGCGATTGAGTACGAGCGTGATGCCTTATATAAACGTATAGAAACTCGCGTTGATCGTATGTTCGCACGGGGTCTTCTTGATGAAGTCAGGGGCTTAGTAAGTAATCCGTTGGGTTTAAGCAGGCAGGCTTCACAGGCGCTTGGTTACAAAGAAATTATGGATTTTTTCAATGGGAAGTATACATTTTCAGAAGTTACTCATGAAATTAAACAAAGGACGCGACGATTTGCAAAAAGGCAGATGACATGGTTTAGGAGCTTTTCAAATATTCATTGGATTCATGCCGGGACAGAAAATGATACGACGAATCTTTCTGAGCAATTCCTTGCATGGTATACTACCGCAAAAAGACCCTATCAACAGAAATAACATCAATAAGGGATTCATCAGAAAAGGAATGAATTTACCCGCCAACCCCCTAACTCCCAATCCGTGCACTCCTTTAAAAACTTAAATTTAACAAGAGTGAATAAACATCGTAATACACCATTACATTTTTTGACTCTTACTCACCAATAGGCTTTTCTTAAGTGAGCACCACAGATTATTTTTTGAGACAATTTCCTGCAAAGATTTTAATCAAAGAAACATCTATATATCTCTTTCCAGCATTAACAACCATAAAGATTTAATTTATTTGTTTAATTATTGAATGTATTTGTCAATTTTAACGAATATGACTAAAAATTAAACAGCTTTTCTATAGTTTAGATAAATTAACAAAGAAAGCAATTATATTAAAGAAGTAATAACCTTAACTATTTAGGATATTTAATATTTGGATTGAGATACTTTGTTTTTTTGGTATCAGATTTGTGCAAACCAAAATTGTTAACATATAAAATTAACTTTTTAAGAAATAATACAAATGAAGTTAGAGCGTCTCCTTATTAAATCTAAATTTCAAAGCTTAAATAGTCAGAAACTTTCACAAGTGTTTAAAAACTCCAGAAAAAAATCTGCCTGGGGAATTGATATTAATGAATGCTTTTTAAGGGTGGCAAAAATCACTCAGGCATCTCATGAATTATTGATTGACGATCTCGGTATAATTGAAATTCCTCAGGTTCAATCTGAATCAAATGATTCACAATCCGCTGATGTCAAAAAGGCCATTCAAACTTTTCTTTCCAAACATAACATCTTAAAAGAAGACAAAGTTGTAATGTCTATTTCTGGACAATCTGTATTGCCCAGGTTCATTAACATCCCTCCTGTAGAAAAAAAACAGTTAAAAGGTATCGTAAATTATGAGGCGAAACAACAAATTCCCTTTGATCTCAAAGATATCGTATGGGATTATCAACAATTAACAGAAAAAGTTGCCGACACAAATAGTATAGAAGTTGGTCTATTTGCCTCCAAACGGGCAACACTCGATCAGTTATTGGCCAATATCTCCCCGCTCGAGGCCAGGTTAACTGCTATACAGGCCGTTCCACTTGCTATTTATAATCTTATTTCCTTCGATCAACAAATTAACGGTCTTACTATCATTATAAACTCGGAAACAGAAAGCACGGATCTCATTATTGTTGATGGCCTATATTTCTGGCTTAGAAGTATCCCGACATCCAAAATAGATGCTGACCTTGTTAAAGAGATCCAGAGGTCCATGGAATATTACAAATCCTTAATGAGAGAGGCGTCTAATTTTCAGACTATTTTACTCACGGGAAATAAATTTAACGAACCGAACAATGTTAAATTTATTACAGATAATTTTACCTATGAGGTAAAAATTTTTAAGACCTTAAACAATGTAAAATTATCAAGCAATATAAACGCTACCGATTTTAACGAAAATATACTACATTTTACACCTGCTTTAGGACTGGCACTCCAGGGGATCGGCTTAGGCAGAATAAAGATTAACTTATTACCGCCGGAACGGATCAAGACCGCAGAAATTTCAAAAAAGAAACCATACGCTATTGCATCTCTCGGATGTTTAGCCTTGTCGCTTCTTATTCAATACTCTGGATTATATACCAGAAACACCTATCTTCAGAATTCTGAAACTCATTATCAAAAAGTATTGCAAAATATAAAAGAGCTTGAAGGAAAGTACAAAAATGCTGAAACGCATACACAAACAAACAAGTCTGCGCTTGATCTTATTTCCTCTGTCGATCCTTCACGATTTATTTGGTTAGAAGGGTTGGATAAATTAGTATCTCTGATACCTAACAACGTATCTCTCAGCAATGTCCAATCTTCATGGATAGACGAAGGCGCCATAAACTCGTCAAAAAAAGTATCGACAGAGGCGGTTCAGCCCAAAAAAACAGTCGTGTCCACAAAGCCCGGCCCTCTGAAAAAACTGCTTCTTATGGGAATTAAAGGGGAAAGTCAAGAACCAAGTATGCGCTTTATAGAAGAACATATTATAAAACCTATTCAAAGTCTAACCCTCTTTGACCAAAAAGTTGCAGCATTTAAAAATGTGGAAATTGTACCTGGCTCTTCTCGCCAGGTGGAACGCAAAAACGGACAAGGTAACCACATCAGTTTTGAGATACGGTGGATTGTGAAATCAATCGATGAAATCCACGATGAGGAAAATTCGGTAACATCACTTAATGGAACATCAACACCAACCAATAAATCTTAAAAAGAAAACTAGAGTTCTTGCATAATTTATGAATACCATCAGGAATATAAATTTTTCGCATGTTAGAAAGATATGCTACGGCATCTCCACGAGAGTGCTGAACTTTTGGCCAGTTATTGGCATGGGTTTTTTAACTTTTCTGATACTCTTGTTTGTATTTATATTTCCGCTTTCTAACAAATGTGATAAGACCTTCAAGAATATGAAAGATTTATTTTCAGCGCTCGAAAAATATGCTGCAAAAAAAGACCTGTATAATGAGTCATGGATTGCTTCGAAAGGACAAGAGGCCGAAGTCTACAATAAAGAAATTGAAAAATGCAGATCTTTTCTTAAAGAGAAAGATGATCATCTGGAATCAGTTTTTATGATACAGGATACAGAAGAAAGGGTAATTAAGGTTGAAGACGAAGCGCTCTGGAAGAATGAGTATGAGAAAAGGATTTCAGCGTTATTAACAAAATTAGAGACAAATCACATTGCTATTGGCGATGGTGCTTTACCATTTCAAAATTGGGGACAGGTAATTCCTACCTGGGAAAATATTTTATCAGCTCAAAAAAAATTTTGGATTATAGAAGCAATTGTGAATATTGTTCTTAATAATCATAAAATTACAAAACTTGAAAAAATTACTTTTAAGGAATCATGCTGTTCATATGACCCCGCTTTTGCGCACATTTACTCTGCAATACCTATTACCATGAGGTTTGAGTTACAGGCAGACGGTATTCAATTTTTGCTGCACGATGTTTTAAAATCACCTATTCCTTTTGTTGTGGAGGGTTTTAATATTTCAAGCACAAATAAAATTTCTAACCCTGACTTCTCCATAGAAAACAATAATCTTGTACATGTTGAAACAAGCAACAATGTGTCGAATTTCATTACTGACATTACAATTGATGCGTATATTATTGACTACAAGACATAAATTATTAAAAAAATGAATATGAAATATTTTATATTCAAACATTTTGAAAAATTCATCTTTGGTATTGCCGTTGGTTACCTTATATATACGGTAATTAGTGTCCTCATTACCGAAAGATTAAAAACACAGAATATTGATTCACAATTACGGTCACTATCAACGATGCTCGACAGAAAACTTGCAACAAGCAAACCCTCATCAATAAGTGCAGACCGGAAAGAAGCGGAACTCTTAAAATTGCGTTTAACAACTCCACCCGCTGCAAATCTTTTATTGCGCCCATACCTCTTCAGTAATTCTCTATCAGATGGGTCAAAGACGGACATTACAACCAGGGATTTGCTAAAAAATCAAGAGATACTGCCCTCTTCCGTCACGGAGGATACCGCCCAAGGAACTACAGAATTTATCCTCAAAGGAGGGACGGCAGACATGGCATTGATTCAAGTTAGGAAATTTCACAGAGACACGTGGTGGACAGAAAGTTTTACCGTTGGGAAAGGAGAAATAATTGGCAGAGAGAGAAAAATTGGAGCCGAGACGGTTGATTTTCACACATTCTGTAAACTGACAGAAATTATCCCCTTTGCACCGAAACCATTCTTTACCAGGAAGACTACCGTTCTTCGGAACGAAAACAATGAATTTTTAGGTGTTGCACAGACGCAAGAAAAGCATATGATCCCAACTTCACAAATCGTATTTGAAAGTATTAAAGGGGAGCCCTGCAATGTCTGGATAGGAGAGTTGGTTAAATTGGGAACAGAGACGGTTACCGTTTGTCCGGCCGTAAATACAATATCAACTCATTAACAATATCTTTTTTAAAAGAGGTCTACATGAAAAGCATATTTACCCCAATACCGCTTGTTGTACTGAGTATATCATTGCTCATCCTGGCACCGCGTCAACCCTTGGCACAAAATAAAAACGATTCCGGGGGAAACCATTCTCCTTCAAATAATTATTACCTTCAAACTGCAAAAATGTACTATGGGCTGAACGACTTCGCGAAGGCTATTAATGCGCTTGAATTGGCTATCCTTCTTGAGCCTAATAATACGGAAGCACAAATGTTACTGAATGAATCCAAAAAAAATATGGAAGAAAAGAATGGCCCGTGCGCAACTACGGAAACGAAAACAATCTCATCAGCAGAGGCCATAACTCCAATGTCATCTGATACGGATATTTCCTCTTTATTACAAGACGCATATACTGCTATGGAAGGAGAGCAATATGGTGATGCCTTAAAAATAATCGATGCAGTGCTTGCCATAGACCCTATTCATAGAGAAGCATTATATCTCAAAGGGAAAGTGAACGATATAAAATATCAACGGTTTACAGAAAATCTGAAAACTACCCATGAACAAGAAAAACTAAAAAGCCGTGAATACCTCAGAGATGCAGCCATTCCTCATCAGGACACCTTAAGATTTCCTCCTAAAAAAGAATGGAGAGATATTTCAAAGCGTACACTCCCTGAATTAGACAAAATTGTTGAAGAAAACAAAAGAAAAACAGAACAACTGCGGATGATCCCCCATCCCGAAAAAAATGTAACGCCAAAAGTCATTGAAGATGCTCTGAATACGATCGTTTCATTTGAGTTTTTAGATGCACCCCTCAAAGACGTTATTGTATTCATACGAGAAAAAACAAATGTTAACATGATCGTCGATTCAGATGCAGGAAGTGCCTCTGTTACCTTAAAACTTAAAGATGTACCATTACGAACCGCACTAAAATATATTTTACCGAATGGATATGAATATGTAATTGAAGGAGATATTATTCATGTTTATAGGCAAAAAATGGAGCTGCGAGTCTATGACGTGAGAGATGTTCTCATCAATCTTGACGATAAAGAACCCCTTGAATTTGACATTACAGCAGCCGCCACTAGCCAACTAACCATGCGTAAGAAAGAGGGGTATAAAACAAAGAATCCTTCAGACCGAATATGCGATCTGATAGAATTAATTGTAACTACCGTTGAACCACTATCGTGGTCAAATCGTGCCAGTGTTATTGGCTCCAGTGGAACGACCGGCAGCCCACGACACATCAATGTCATCGGTCAGGGTGAGGGAAGCATCATCGCACGAATGGGGCAACCTGGTGATCTGGTGGTGGTAAACAACAAATATGTCCATGAAAAAATTGAAGACCTACTAGCTTCCCTGCGGTCATCACAAAATCTTCAGGTAAATATCGAATCCCGTTTTATTACGGTTTCAGACAAATTTCTTGAGGATATTGGGAATAATTTGATGGGCAAAGATGTATCTATTGATACCGGAGCTGAAAATATTAAGGGAAACCTCAGCGGTAAAGACATTACTGGTTTCAGCCTTAATTATGCAATCTTAGGCGATCCTATGTTGTCAGGCTTTTTACGCGCTGTTCAGGAAAGTAAAGACTCAGAGTTCCTTACATCACCCCGCATAACTCTTTCTAATACCCAACGGGGGAATATTGCTGTTGTAAAAACCATTAACTACGTCCAAAGCACGTCTGTCTCCGAAGGAGTTGTAACGCCGGTTATCGGTACAATACCCGAAGGCACAACCTTCGATGTAAGACCTATTGTGAGTTCGGACAGGAAATACATTCATTTAGAAGTAACTCCTTCCGTATTTCAGATTGAAACGATCGATTCTTTTCGTTTTAGTGGGGTAGGTACAGGAACCACATTCAGTGGAGGCGGTGCGTCAACCGCCAACATTCCTCCAGACCAAATAATCCAACTGCCTCAGGTAAATGTTTCCCAGGTCTCTGTAACAGTTTGTGTGCCTGATAGGGGAACACTCCTGATTGGCGGACTGGGTGCCATCACTAAAACTCACACGACATCGGGTATCCCTATTTTATCTAACATACCCCTCCTTAAAAGAATATTCACTCGTGATCAGAAGACCAGCAACAAATCGAATCTGATTATTCTTTTAAAACCAACGATCCTTATTAAGGAAGAATATGAAAAAAACTTATTGAACAGTCTGCCAAATAGAAAAATTAACTTTGTCCATACAAATAATAAAAATAAATAACAAACCTTTGTGATTGACTAATACATGAAAGTGTTTCGGCTTCTTGGAGGTATCGATATGCACAAAATATTTAGCACAAATACTCTCTTCCTGCTCCTCATCGTCCTGCTCATTGCAGTGCTACTCTTTAAGAACACGACAAACTGCGTTGTTGCCCAAGGAGAGGGGAATGCACAGCATGTCTTTGGTATTGTAGGAGAAAGACAAGGCAATAAACAACCATTCTACCTTGTAGATACCGTAGAACAAACTATCATGGTATATGAATATTTTCAGGGTGGAGGATTTGGGCTTGTGGCTACAAGAAATTATCAATTTGATAAAAAACTGCAGCAATATGGAAGAATTTATGGTCTATCTATTGAAAATGTAAAGGCGGAACTCTCGAAAGGACAAACGAAGTAACCAGAGACACGTCTTATAATTCGAGCATAAGATTGTTTCTTTTTGACGCGATTTGCAGTAATCTTGTCTTAACTTCTGCAAATGGGAAGTTTTTGCCCGGACAGGCCGTACATTTTTGATGCACTTGCTTATGCTGTAAAATATTAGATGAAGGAATATTATATTTTCTGGAAAGATATTGGATTAGCCTCACCAATGACTCGATCTGATTCTCTGTAGGAATATCCGTATTCTCGAAATCACCAACCAGGCAAATCCCAAT
>Ga0232063_1157404_pt1 | contig 15826 bp, 11 predicted proteins | sample LAC_MetaT_7_FD_165509 | JGI IMG/M metagenome (GOLD analysis project Ga0232063, IMG submission 165509) | Metatranscriptome of anaerobic ammonium oxidizing microbial communities from anammox membrane bioreactor (MBR) in UC Berkley... | ecosystem: Engineered > Bioreactor > Anaerobic > Unclassified ... | reverse complement strand
TCGAACTGGCTCAGCAACTCCCCGAGGCGCTGCTGCTGTGAACGGAGCAGCGACAGGTCCCGCTCGATGTCCGCGGCCCGGTCGGCGTAGGCGGAGCGGAGTTGGCTGATCTGGTTGGCCTTGGTGTAGGCCTCGTCGAGGCTGAACGAACGGTCGTCCAGGCGAACCCTGACGACGCTGAACCCGTTCTCCGACCTCGCGCTCTCGGCCCGGGCGAGCAGGTCCTGCATCTGCCCCAGGTCGGCGTCGGCGAGCGAGATGACCTTGTGGCTCACCATCAACTCACGCTCCAACTGCTGCACGTTGTGGCTCACCTCGGCCAGATCGCCCTGCACAGCGGCGATCTTCTTGGGCAGTTCCGCCTCCAGGGCGCGCAACTGCTGACGCAGCGCGATCGGATCGTCGATCGTCGCGTCGATCTTCGTGTTGATCGAGTGGCGGGCCTGCGTGAAGAGCGCGGCCACGCGATCCGGACCGGCGATCACCACCGCCGGCACCAGCACCGCGCCGCCCACGACCGTCCCGATGACGCCCATACGAACCAGAGACTTGACGATGCACGGCATGGCGAACCTCCTTGGATGAGCCGTCCGTCCGGGCCGATCGTGCCGCCCCGTCGTGTCCGGCCGCCCGATCTCGGGCCTGTCCGGGTCTCATTGGGAGCCCAGCCCGCCCGCTTTCACACTCGCGAGCCGGAATCCGCTCGTCCGTGAGAATGGCATTCCAGGACGCGAAATGCCCTTCGTTCGGACCATGTCCGGCGGTATCCTTGGGGACAACCGGCCCTTCCCCGAAACGCGGCGTGCCAAACCCGGAACGATCGGGCGTCCCGCCGTGCCCAGGGGGGTCAGCGCAGCCCGGGCACGGGCCAGCGCAAGGAGTCGCACGGTGCTCTCGTCGATGACCACCAGTTTCGTCGCCCGCCTGCGCGCCAACGACCAGGCCGCGTGGTTCGAGTTGTGGGAAACCTTCGGACCGGTCGTCCGCGCCCAACTCGCCCGCTGGGGGGGCGGGCGCATCGGGCACGAGACGGTCCGCGACCTCTCGCAGGAGACACTCGCCGCGCTCTCGGACTCGATCGACCGCTACGATCCCGCCCGCGGCGCCCGCTTCAGCACCTGGCTGCTCGCCATCGCCAAGCACGTGCTCGGCGACGAGATGGACCGCCGCATGGCCATGAAGCGCGGCGGCGGGCGGACGGCGGCTTCCCTCGACGAGGCCTGGATGGCCGGCTCATCCGCCATCGGCGCGGACGACGCCTACGAGGCGGCCGTCTTCGGCGCCAAGGTCGAGGCCGCCATCCGCCAGGTCCAGAAAGAGTGCGACTTCACCGACTTCTCCATCTACAGGATGCGCGTCCTCGACGGCACGAGCGGCAAGGACGTGGCCGCGGCCATCGGCGTGAGCGAACCGACGGTGAGCCGCCGTTTGGCGAAGGTTCGCGACGCCCTGCGCCGTCGGATCATGGAAGCGGTGGAGACCTACTCCTTCACCGAGGACGAGCGGGCCGAGCCGCGCCGAAACGGGCTGGACCTCGATCCGAACAAGGCCGACGACGCCCTCTTTGACGAGGCGGTCGCGGAGATCTACCACCGCCAGATGGACCTTCGGCGGTTGGACGAGCAGGCCGCTCGATAGGACGCCGACGAGACGCCCGCCGGGGCAGGAGCGAAGGTATGGCCGGGCCTGGGGTGCTGCTGGTGCTGCTGGGAGCGGTCGTGGGCATCGTGCTCCTCGTGCTGCTCGTCATGTACGTCGTCGTGCCGATCTTCAAGGGCTTCGGCTGGCTGGTCCGCCACGTCTTCGCGTTCATCGGCGGCGAGATCCGCGATGCCCTGCGCCTCATCGGCGCGCTCGTCACCGCCGTCGTCTTCGCCTTCCTCGTCATCGCAAACGTCGTGATCGGGCGCTGGTCCGCCGCGGCGCACTTCGGCCGCGCGATCCAGGCGGAGATGGGCGCGGGCGGCTCGTGCATCTACCGCATCCTCGTGGGGCATCCGGCCCGGTTCCTCTGCCTGAACTCGCTCGTGGACGGCCTCGAGCGCCGCCTCCCTGAGGTCGTCGCCGCATCGCCCACCGCCGACACGCCCTCGCGCCGCACAGGCAAGTTTGAGGGCTACGTCATCGTCGGCTCGCTCCCCGGCGGCGGTTCGGGCGGGAAGTTGTACGTCGCCGAGCCGGACGAGATCCGCCGCGCCGCCTTCGCCCGCCAAGGCATCGAAGACGTGGACCAGGTCGTCATCAAGTCCTTCAGTCTCCAGGACGGCTCCAGCCTGCCGCAGATCGTGCGCGAGAGCCGCGCGCTGGACGCCGCCAAAAAACTCGGCCTGGTGCTCGACCACGAGCTGACGCCCGAGCGCTTCTACTACGTGATGCGTTTCGTGCCGGGCGAGCCGTTGAGCCTCGTCACGCAGAAACTCCACGCCCGCGCGCCCGCCGAGGGACTCACCAACGCGCAGTTGCACGAGGCGCTCGGCTACCTCGCCTCGCTGCTCGGCACGCTGGACCGCTACCACCGCGGCGGGCTGTGGCACAAGGACGTCAAGCCCGACAACATCATCGTCCACGGGCGAGAGGCCCACCTCGTCGATTTCGGCCTCCTCACGCCCATCCGCTCGGCGATGACGCTGACCACGCACGGCACCGAGTACTTCCGCGACCCCGAACTGGTGCGCATGGCGCTGCGCGGCGTGAAGGTCCACCAGGTCGACGGCGCAAAGTTCGACGTCTACGCCGCGGGCGCGGTGCTCTACGCCGTGGTCGAGAACTCCTTCCCCGCCCACGGCGCGCTCAGCCAGATCTCGCGCCGCTGCCCCGAGGCCGTGCGCTGGATCGTCCGCCGGTCGATGGCGGACTACGACAAGCGCTACCCCACGGCCGCCGCGATGCTCGACGACATCCGGTTCGTCGCCGCCGCTCCGGACCCCTTCGCGGTGCGCCCGGCGGACCTGCCGAGCATGCGCGGCGTCGAGGGCGACGCGCAGCAGGCGATCCGGCACGAGGAGGAGGAACTGGTCTTCGCGGGTGCTGTCGCTGCATCGCACTCTCGCCACGCACGCCCCGACGCCGCGCCGGCTTTCACCCCGACCCCGCCCGCGCCGCCCCAGCGACGCTTGCGCCCGCGCCTGCGCGTGACCAACTGGTGGAGCGGCGAGTACGTCGTCTCGCCGGACGAACCCGTGCGCGCCGCCGGCACGCCACGCCCGCGTCCGCCGCAGCGGCCCGCGCGCCCTCGGGTGCAGCGAGCCCCCGCGCAGCAGCAACTGGCCAGCGCGCGCGCGCGCGTCGAGGCCGCCCGCACCCGGGCCGCCAAGCGCATCGGCGCCCGCCCGCCCGCGTCCGCCCCCGCGCGGTTCAACAACGGCATCAACCCCGGCGTCGCCGTCGCGCTCTTCCTCTTCCTGGCGGCGTGCGTCGGGCTGGCCGCGATCATCATCGGCTACGCGGCCAACAAGCGCACGTTCGCCTGGGCAAGCGGCGTGGCGGACGCCGTTCCCGCCCGATTCCCGCACCGCCCGTCCCTGAGGTGCCGGCGCTCCCCGCGTTTGCGCAGGCACCCGACGAGGGTGCTCGTCTGCTCGTCGTGAGCGACCTGCTCCCGCCGCTCGACGACTCAACCCGCGCTCGCGTCGCCGCGGTGCTCGCTTCGCTCACCTCGGCGGGCGTGGACATCCGCGGCGCCGCGGCCGACGCCGGGGCGGACACCGCCGACCTCGATCTCGCGGCCGCCGTCCGCCTCGTGCGCGGCCAGGCGCCGTTGGACTCGCCCGACGCGACGGCGGCCATCGAGTCGTGGCTCGCCACGTCGCCAGACGCCGACGCCGTCCTCTGGCTCAGCCCTCTGACCGACGGCTCTCGCTCCGGCCCCGCGGCGCGCCTCTTCGTCGCGCCGCGCGGCGAGGAGTGGACCACGTGGTCGCGCTCCGCGCTCGACGCGATCGATGCGATCCTCGCACGCTGACACCGCGATCACTCCCCGTCCGAGACCCTCACCAGCGTCTCCAGCGTCTCTCGCGCCCGCCCGGAATCCACCGCCTCCGCGGCGAGCGAAAGCCCCTCGCCCAGCGAGGCCGCCGCGTCCGCCACCAGCAGCGCCGCCGCCGCATTGAGCAGCGTGATGTCCCGCTTCGCCCCCGCCTCGCCGCCCAGCACGTCGCGCACGGCCGCCGCGGCGTCCTCGACGCTCCCGACGCGCAGGTCGTCGAGCCGCCCGGGCGCGAGGCCGAGCGTGCGTGCGTCCAGTTCCTCGACACGCACGCCCCCCCCCGAGACGAACGCCATGATCGTCGGCGCTGTCGTCGTCAGTTCGTCCATGCCGTCGCGCCCGTGCGCCACGATCGCACGCTCCGCCCCCAGGCCCGCGAGCGCCTCGGCGATCAGCGGCACGAGCCGCGCCTCGTAGACGCCGATCACCTGCCGACGCGCCCCGGCCGGGTTCGTCAGCGGGCCGAGCAGGTTGAAGATCGTCGGGAAGCCGAGCGACCGGCGCGGCCCCACCGCGTGCCGCATCGCCGGGTGGTGATGGATAGCGAAGCAGAAGCAGACGCCCGCCTCCGCCAGGCAGCGCGACTGCACCTCCGGCGTGGCGTCGACGCGCACGCCGAGCGCGGCGAGCGCCTCGGCCGAGCCGCGACCGGTGCGCGAGCGGTTGCCGTGCTTGGCGACGAGCACGCGCCGCCCCCCCCCCGGCCGGGCCGCCGCCGCCACGATCGCCGCCGCCGTCGAGATATTGAAGGTCTTGGGCGCGCCGCCCGTGCCGCAGGTATCGATCAGCGTCGCGCCCGGCACGCTCGGCGCGGGCGTGGGCGTGACGTGCCGTCGCATGACGCGGGCCGCGCCGATGACCTCATGCGAGGTCGCCCCGCGCGTCTGGATCAGCGAGAGGACGCCGGCGATCTGCGAGTCGTCCAGCCCGCCGGAGAGAAGCCGCTCGAAGAGCGCCTCGGCCTCCTCCGCGCTGAGCGTGCGGCCGGCGACGAGCATCCCGAGCGCATCGTGCGGTTCCATCGGCGCACACGATATCGTCCTCGGCCCCCGCACGCCCGGCCGAATACCATTGAGCATGGACGGCCCATGCCCCAGGACGGCAGGCGTGGCGCGACGCGCGGCCCGGCGCGCCCTGCTCGCCGACGCCGTGCGCCGGTCTGGGATCGTCCTCTTCGCGGGCGCGTCCGCGGGACTGCTCGCCGCCGCCCTCGACCGGCTCAACCTCTGGCGGCCCGAATGGTGGGCGTATCTCGCCGTCGCGGTCGGCGTCGGCGCGGCGCTCCTGATCGCGGACGCCTGGCGCCGCCGCTGGTCGCTGCTGCGGGCGGCCGTCGCGCTGGACCACGCGCTCGCCCTCCATGACCGGCTGTCGTCGGGCCTCGCGCTGGCTCGGTCGGACGACGCCTTCGCGTCGCTTGCGCAGCGCGATGCCGAGCGCGCCGCCGAGCATGTCCGCGTTCGACGGGCCGTGCCGGTGCGGCCGGGCTGGTGGTGGGGCGCATGGCCGATCGTCGGTGCGGCGGCCGTCGCGGTCGCGGTCTTCCTGCCGAGGCTGGAACGCGGGAGCGCATCGGAGAACCCCGCGCTGGCGCGTGCGGCACGCGAGTCGGCCGCGCGGGACGTGGCCGAAGCCTCGCGTGCGGCGCGGGAAGCGGCCGCGGCCGCGCACGCCGACCCCGCAACGGTCGAACAACTCGCCACGCTCGACGAGATCGAACGCGAACTCGCCGATGCACGCCGCGACCCGCGCGAGGCGAGGGCCGCGGCCGCGAGTTCCATCGAGAGCCTCGCCGACCGCCTCGACCGGCAGGCCGAGCGCGAGCAGGACGCCGCCGACCGAACGCGCGAGCGGCTGGCACGGGCAGCGCAGGCCGCGGGCGACGACAACGCGGCATGGTCCGACCTCGCCGAGGCGCTCGGCGCGGGCGACGCGCCCCGTGCCGCCGACGCCGCCGAACGCCTCGCGCGAGAGATGGACCGCCTCGACCCGGCGGCCCGCGAGCAACTGGCCCGCGAACTCGAGGACCTCGCCCGTGCGCTCGCCGAGCCGCAGCCGGAGTCTCCCGTCCCGCCCCCACCCCCCCCCGCGCCTCTCGACGAACAGGCGCTGGAACGGCTGGCGAACGAGACCGACCCGGGCAAGATCGAACAGGAACTGCGCGACGCGGGTCTCGACCCGGAAATCGCTGAGCCGGCGGCGCGTGAAGTCGCCGAACAGAACCGGCGCCGGCAGGCCGAGCACGAGGCGCAGCGCCGAACGGACGAACTCCGCCGCGCCGCGGAGGATGCGGCCCGGGAACTCCGCGAGCCTCCCAAGCCGCGGCCCGACGCCGGCGAGCGGCCGCCGACCGACCAGCCCCCCCCCGAAAGCGGTCAAACGCCCGAAGAGAGCAACGAGCGCGAGCCGGTCGATGGCGACCAGCGCGAGCCTCGGGAGGGTCAGCAGGAACGATCGCAACCGCGGCAGGGAGAGCAACAGCGCGGCGACGGTGAGCAGCAACCGCAACCCACCGAGGGCGAGGGCGAAGCCGAGGGCGAGCAGCCGCGGCCGCGCGAAGGCGAAGGCGACGCGGAACAACCCGAGTCGCGCGAGCGCACGCCCGGCGACGCACCGCAGGCCGTGCCCGGCGAAGAGCGCGAGAGCGAGCAGGGCGAGCCGACGCCGGGCGAGGGCGAGACGCCGCAGCAGCAAGGCGAACCCCGCCCCGCGCCGGGAGAACAGGGCGAGTCGCCCGACGGCCGACGCCCCGACGGACAGCAACCGGGCGCACAGCCCGGAGGCGCACAGCCGAACGGCGAGCAGCCCGGCCAGTCGCCGCGGCAGCCCGGCGACACCGAGGGGGGGGGCGACGAAGCGCCCGGCGGGGTGCGGGGCCTGGCCGAACGCCTGCGCGAACTGGCGCAGCCCGGGCGCGAAGAGCGCGAGCACGCCCGCGACCTGCGCGAACACGCGCGCCGGCTGCTCGGGCGCGAGCCGGGCGACGACCCCCGCGGCCCGTGGCCCGACGAGCGCGAGTTCGCGCGCACCACGCCCCCGACGGACGAGCCGTGGCGCTACGAGACCACCCCGATCGACGCCCGCGACCCCGGCGAAACGAGCGAGGACGGCCGGGTCGTCGCCCAGTGGTTCGCCGACGGCCCGCGCACCGAGGGCGGCCCGTCGCGCCGGGCGATGCAGGAGGGCATCCGCGAGGCGGCACGCTCGGCGGAGGAAGCCCTCGAGCAGCAGGCCGTTCCGCCCGCGCGCCGGGACCTCGTGCGGCGAGTCTTCGAGCGCTACCAGAAGCGCGCCGAGTCGCAGCAGGGGGGGGGCGGCTGACGCATGGGCCTGCGGTTCGAGAGTCCGCTCTGGCTGCTCGTCGTCCTGGCCGCGCTCCCGCTGGCGTGGATCGGCCTGCGGTGGTTCGCCGCGATGAGCCGCGTGCGCCGGTGGTCGGCGGTCGTCGCCCGGACGCTCCTCACGCTGCTGCTGGCGGCGCTGCTGGCCGGCGCCGCGGGGATGCGCCCGGCGGATCGCCTCGCTGTTGTTTTCGTGGTGGACGTCTCCGGCTCGGTGCGCCGCTACGCCGACGCCGCGGGCGGTCCGCCGCTCGTTGAACGCGTGCGCTCGACCATCGGCCGGCTCGCCGCGGATCGCGGCCCGGACGACCTGCTCGGCGTCGTCGTCTTCGACGGCTCGTCCGCCGCCGTCGCCCTGCCGACGCGGGCCGACGTCTCGGGTCGGTCGCTCGACGTGCAACTGCGCGAGGGCACGGACATCGCGTCCGCGCTGCGCTTCGCCGCGTCGCTCATCCCGCCCGACGCCGCCGGGCGGCTCGTGCTCGTCAGCGACGGCGTCGAGACGACCGGCAGCGCCCTGGCCGCGGCGCAGGAACTCGCCGCACGCTTCGCCTCCGCGCGCGGCGGGCGCGGATCGCTCCCCGTCGACGCCGTGCCGGTCGAGTACGAGGTCCGCGGCGAGGTGGTGGTCGAGCACGTCGACGCCCCCCCCGCCGCCGCCGCCGAGTCCGCCATCACCCTGCGGGTCGTGCTCGCCGCCACGGACCCGGCCCGCGGCACGCTGCACCTGCTCCGCGACGGCGAGCCGGTGGACCTCGGCACGGGCCTCGGCGCGGGCCGATCGCTCGCGCTCGCGCCGGGACGCCACGTCGAACTCGTCCGCGTCACGCTCCCGCCCGCGCGCGTGCACCGCTTCGAGGCCGTCTGGGAGCCGGAGACCGCCGAGGGGCCCGGGGGTGTGACGGTCGCGCTCGGCGATTCGATCCAGGAGAACAACCGCGCCGAGGCGTTCACCGTCACGCCCGGTCGCGGCTCGGTGCTGCTCCTCGACGGCGTCTCCGACGGACGCCCCGGCGAGGCCGGCTCGACGCTCGCTCGCACGCTGGAGCAGGCGGGCATCGGCGTCACCGTCCTCCCCCCCCCTGCCGCCCCGACGGACCCGCTCTCCCTCCAACTCTACGACCTCGTCATCCTCCAGAACGTGCCCGCGGACGCGCTGGACCCGACGGCGCAGCACGCGCTCGCGGCCCACGTCCGCGACCTCGGCGCGGGGCTGGTCATGGTCGGCGGGCCGGACTCCTTCGGCGCGGGCGGCTGGAAAGGCTCGCCGATCGAGCCGATCCTGCCCGTCAGCCTCGACCTGCCCGAGAGCCTCATCGTCCCCTCCGCCGCCATCGTGCTCGTCATCGACAACTCCGGCTCGATGGGGCGTGGCGTCTTCGGCTCATCGCGCACGCAGCAGCAGATCGCCAACGAGGCCGCCGCCCACGCCGTCGCCATCCTCGACCGCGCGGACCTCGTCGGCGTCATCGCGTTCAGCAACGCCCCGCGCGTCGTCCACCCACTCTCACCCAACGACGACCCCCCGACGCTTGCCGCACGCATCCGCGGCATCAGCCCCGGCGGCGGCACCAACCTGCTCCCGGCCCTCGAAGAAGCCGCCCGACAACTCGAAACCGCCAGGGCCGAGGTTCGCCACGTCATCGTCCTCTCCGACGGCGTCTCGATGAACGCGGAGATGCTCCCCGGCGCGGCCGCCGACCTCTTCGACCGCGGCATCCGAGTCTCCACCATCAGCGTCGGCCAGGCCGCCGACGTCGCCACCATGGGCGCGATCGCCGAACAGGGCGGCGGCCAGCACCACTACGTCGTCAACCCCAACGCCCTGCCGAGCATCTTCGTCAAGACCATCCGCCTCGTCCGCTCGCCGATGATCCGCGAGGCCCCGTTCCGTCCGGTCGTCACGCCCAGCGGCTCGCCCATGACGGAGGGCCTCGGAACCCCCCCCCTGCTGGGCGGGCTGGTGCTGACCCAGGCTCGCACCGAGCCGACCATCGTCAACGCCATGCTCACGCCCGACGGCGAGCCGGTCCTCGCCCACTGGAACGCCGGGCTGGGGCAGGTCGCCGCCTTCACCTCCGACGCGCACCGCTGGGCCGCTCGCTGGCTGGACTGGCCCGGATACGCGCGGATGTGGACGCAGATCGTCCGCACGCTCTCGCGCCCCGCGACCTCGCACGGCTACGACCTGACGACGCAGGCCACGGACGGACGGCTTCGCGTTCGCTTGGAGGCCGCCGACGACGAGGGCACGCCGCTCGACGCGCTCACGGTCGATGCGACGGTCTATGCGCCGGGCGAGGAGCCGACGACCATCCGCCTCGACCAGACCGGGCCGGGCGTGTACGAAGGGTCGGTCGAGGCGAACCGGACGGGCGCATACGTCGCGGTCGTCAAGCCGCGCCAAGCCGGCCGCCCGCTCCCGCCCGCGATCGGCGGCGCGACCATCGCCGCGGGCGAGGAGTACCGCTCGCTGCGGTCGAACGCCGCGCTCCTGCGCGAGGTCGCGTCGATCACCGGCGGGCGCACGCTGTCGCTCGATACGCTCGACGCCGCGACGGTCTTCGACCGCGCCGCCGCCCCGCCCCGGTTGGCGAGCGTCCCCATCTGGCGGCACCTGCTGATGGCCGCGATCGTCGTGCTCATGTTGGACGTCGGCACTCGCCGCATCGCCTGGGACCGCTTCGTCTCGCGCGAGTTCGGCGTCGAACTCCGCAAGGCCGCCGCCGAGTCGCTCGCCGAGCGCGGCGAGGAGGCCCGCCGGACGCTCGCCGGCCTGCGCGGCACGCGCGAGGCGGCGCGGGTTGAGCCGCCGTCGGGCGCGCTGGGCGAGACGGAGGCCCGCCGCGTCGCCGAGGAGGCCGCACGCCGCCGCGTGCGCGACCGCGAGGAGGCTCTCCGCGCCATCCGCGAGCAGCGCACGCGCACCGCCCGGCAGCCGGACGCCGACGCGCCCCAAGCCCCAGGCCCCAAGCCCCGGGCCGACGACGCGCCCCCCCCCTCCGGCGGCCTGCTCGAGGCCAAGCGCCGCGCCCGTGAGCGCATCGAGCGCCAGCAGGAGAGCGACGAGTGACGCCGCGAGAGCCGCTGCACGAGATGCGCCCGACGACCCGCTTCTCCGACCGCGCCGGAGACTACGCGAAGTACCGCCCGACCTACCCGGCCGACGCGATCGATGCGATCCTCGGCGGCCTCCCCCCCGCGGAGCGGGGCGGGGTCTTGCAGGCCCCGATCGTGGCGGCGGACGTCGGCGCGGGCACCGGCATCTCCGCGCGCCTGCTCGCCGAGCGCGGCGTGCGCGTCATCGCCATCGAGCCGAACGACGCGATGCGCGCCGCGGCAGAGCCGCACGCCTTGATCGAGTGGCGAGCGGGAACGGCGGAGGCCACAGGGCTTGACGACGCGTCGGTTGACCTGGTCCTGTGCGCTCAGTCCTACCACTGGTTCGAGCCTGCCGCCGCCTGCCGCGAGTTCGCCCGCATCCTCCGCCCCGGCGGGCGGCTCGCCCTCGTCTGGAACGACGGCGACGAGACCGACCACGTCGCCCGCGGCTACTACGACCTCGTCCGCGAGGCGAGCGACGGCGCAGGCCCGACCAGCCACCAGTCCGCCGCGCGCGACCCGACGTTCGCCCCCCCCGTTGACCCCGCCCGCGTGCGCCGCCTGCGCTTCCGCAACGAGCAACGCCTCGACGAAGCGTCCCTCATCGGCCGCGCCATGAGCGCGTCCTACGTCCCGAAGACCGGCCCGCGCACCGACCGGCTCATCGAGGGCCTCCGCGCCCTGCACGCCCGCCACGCGGGCGCCGACGGGCGCGTCGCACTCGTGTACGAGGTGCTCATGTACTTGTTCACTCGCGATAACGAACCGCGACCTCTCTGAGCGAGCCGCGACCTCTCTGGGCGAGCCGCGACCGTGAGGGAGCGGTTCTTGATCGCACGGAGGCCAGAATCGACTTCGTTATCGCACTCGATCGACAATGTCGCCGTGCAGGCTCAGCCGGTCCGCCTCCGTGATCCGCACGCGCACCATCTCCCCCGCCAGCCGTGCCGCGGCCTCGCGCGGGGCCTCGAAGAAGACGATCAGGTCGCCGTCCGTCCGCCCCGAGAGTTGCACGCTGGGCACGCCGTTGATCTCGGCGGTCGCCGTCGGCGCGTGGCCTGGGTCGAGGTCGGCCGCCGGGTCGCGCCCCCCCACCGTCAGCGTGACCGCCCCGCCGGCCTTGCGGATCTGCCCGGTCGTCATGCCCTCGCGTTTCATCTGCTGCTTGCTCGGCCCTTCGACGAAAACCTCGACCTCGCGCCCCACCTGCTCGCGGGCGATCGCGTCCGAGATCTCCGCCTGCACCGCGAGCAGTTCGTTGTTGCGCCGCCGCTTCACCGCCTCGGGCACGTCGTCCGCGATGCGCTCGAACGCGACCGTGCCCGGACGCGGCGAGTACTTGAAGATGAAGCAGTTCTTGTACCGCGCCCGGCGCAGCAGCCCGACCGTCGCCTCGAAGTCCTCGTCCGTCTCCGTCGGGAAACCGACGATGACGTCGCCGGACACCATGAGCGGACGGCCGATCTCCGGCTGGTCCAGGTAGCCGCGCGCACGCGCCAGGAACTCCTCGTACTCCCGGACGCTGTAGCCGCGGTTCATCTTCGCCAGCACGCGGTCGGACCCGCTCTGCGCCGGCACGTGCAGGTAGCGGCAGATGCGCGGGTGATCCCGCATCACCTCGAGCACGTCGTTGCCGAAGTCACGCGGGTAACTGGTGACGAACCGGAGCCGACGGATCGCGGGCACCTCGTCGTGGATGCGCGCCAGCAGGTCGGCGAACGTCGTCACACGCTCGCCCGCGAACGGGTCGCGGTCGTGCCCGCCGCGATAACTGCGCCCCTTCTGCGGCTGCGTGACGCCGCCGACCGTCACCGCCGCCCCGTGCTCGAAGCGGTAGTGGTTCACCGTCTGCCCGAGCAGCGTCACCTCGACGACGCCCGCGTCGGCCAGACGCCCGCACTCGTCCACCACGTGGTCCGGCGGGCGGTGGACCTCCGCCCCGCGCGTGAACGGCACCACGCAGTACGTGCAGAACTTGTTGCACCCGCGCGTGATCCGCACGTACGCCGACCGGCGGCTCGCGCCCGAGGCCGGATCGACGGGCGACACCGCCCGCGACAGGTCCAGCAGTTCGAGGTTGTCCTCGGCCGCGGCGAGCGTCGCGCTGCGCCGGCTCGCGTTGCCCTGCAGCGCGACCTGCCGCGCCGAGGTTCGTGCGCCGGCGCCCTCGCCGTGCAGGCTCTCCCTCGTGCGCACGGCGTTGTCCAGCAGGGCGGGCAGTTTGTCCAGTTCGCCCGGCCCGCACATCACGTCCACGACGGGCATGCGCCGCATCAGGTCCTCGCCGTCACGCTCCGCCATGCACCCGAGCACGCCGACGACGAGCGACGGCTCGCGCCGCTTGCGAGCCGACATCTCGCCGAGGCGGCTCCAGACCTTCTGCTCGGCGTGCTCGCGCACCGAGCAGGTGTTGTAGAGCACGACGTCCGCCCGCTCCGGGTCGCCCGTGAAGCCGTAGCCCAGGCGCGCCAGTTCCCCCGCCACCAGTTCCGAGTCCAACTCGTTCATCTGGCAGCCGAAGGTCTCGAGATAGACGGTCCGACCGGGCATCGCGGCGGAAGTCTAGACGCCGCACCCGCCGGCTCGAAACAATGGGCGGGGCGCCGCGCTCCCCTCCGAGCGTCGGGACCCCGCCCGCGAGCGCGGACCGCGGCGTCGGAGCGTTCAGCGGCGGCGCCGCAGCGCGGCCGCGACCGCCGGCGCGAGCAGCGCGACCGCCCCGGGCGCCGGCACGTTCGTGAACGCGACTCGGTAGTCGTCGCTCGCGCCGTAGCCCGTCGTGCCCGTGTCGATCAGGCGGAAGGTCGCGTGCCACTCCGTCTGGGACGGATCGAACGCCGCGTCGTCCGAGTCGATGTGCCAGAACGGGTGCTCGTCGAACTCGTGCCCGCCGAGCGCGAACGAATCGCCCGGCGACATGAGATTGAAGAACGGGTCGTAGACCTTGAGCGCGGGATCGACAGCGACGAGCACGAACCAGACGTCCGCGCCGACGCCGAGCATGAAGAAGTCCTCGTCCGGCTCGTCCTCGTCGAGCGAGGCGAAGCCCGGCTCCGAGCCGAACCAGCCGACGACGACGCCCGAGTTGAACGGCGGCAGGGAGAAGGCCTCGTCCAGGTCCGCTTCGGGCGTCAGCACGCCCGTCCCGCTCACGCCGACAACGAAATCGTCGTCATGCTGAGCGGCCGCGGGCCACGCCAGGCCCACGACCGCGAGAACACCCGTCATCATCCCGGTACGCATCGGAAACTCTCCATTTCTCCCGCTCCAGCGCAGCGATTGTGGAAGCGAACGAATACAAGAGGGGGGCCGAACCGTTCAGCACCCCGCGACGAAAGCGTTGAGGAACGCGACGAAGTCCAGCGTGTTGACGGCCGTGTCGCCGTTGAAGTCCGCCGCGGCGTCGCCCGCGACGAAGGCGTTGAGGAACGCCACGAAATCCAGCGTGTTGACGACCGTGTCGCCGTTGAAGTCCGCCGGGCAGCCCGCGCCGCACGACGACACGTTCTCGATCGCCCAGTTCACGGCCTGCTCGAACTCCGCGTCGGGCAGGTCCTTGTTGAAGACCATCCAGAACGGCTCGCTCGGCCCGACCGCGCCATGCGAGGACCACAACTCCAGTTCCAGCAGGTACGCACCGGCCGTGGCGGGCGCGGTCAGGCGGAACGTGTAGTGGTAGTGGAACGACCCGTTGGAACTCGCCGCGAGCGTGAACCCCTGCACCGGCACGTCCGTCGCCGGCGACTCGACCGGCCCGAGCGGACCCCACGACACCGCGATCCGCTCCGGCGGGATCGTCGAAAAGCCCGAGCCGTCCCATTTGCGCACGGCGCGCCGGATCGTGAACCCGACCTCCGCGTTCGCGGGGAACGTGCCGGCCACGCTGTCGAAACCGGGATTGTTGGTCTGGTTCGTGCCGCCGAACGCGCCCGTGAACAGGCACCACGGCTCGGTCGCCGCGCCGTCGTAGGCGTTCGTCACGATGTGCCCGTCCGTGACCGTCAGCACGATGTCCCCCCCGTGCGGCTGCGCGACGGCGGCGCAAGCGGCGAGCGAGATTGTCAGCAACCAGACCGAGCGAATGTGTCGCATGTCGGTCTCCTTTCGTTGGTTGAACTCGATTCCCTGTTCACTTGGCCACCGGCGGGAAGAAGCGGTTGTCGTAGTAGTCCGTGTACACGCGGTCGAAGCGGAGCGTCTCCGCGTGCCCGTCGAGGTAGCCGTAGTTCGCCACCGCGTCCCACGCGCCGTGCCGACCGCCGTGGGCGTCCGACTCCATGTGCATCGCCGCGAGTCTGGGCCGGTCGGCCGGATCGACGCCCGTCCCGTCCCACTCGTAGACGTGGACGTGGTCGGTGCGCGCGTACGCCGGGTCGGCGTACCGGCCCGTCCCCTCGGTCATCATCAGGAAGTGCACCGTCGCGTAGGGCCGCGGCACCCGCTCCATACGGTCGAAGTGCGTGATGCGCCCCAGTTTCGGATCGACGTACGTCGGCCCCTTGGTCGTGAGGTAGTCGTTCAGCCCGTAACTCGTCCACCGGCAGACGCCGCTCGGCGGCGGGTCGTTGGAGGGGTCGTCGTCGGCCAGCAGGCCGAGCAGTTGCGCGAGCGTGACGCCTTCGCATTGCCCGCCCTCGCTCGCGTGCCAGTGCGGGCTGCGGTCGCCCGGCGAGCGCACGACGGGCGAACCGCCGTAGTAGGGCGCGAGCGTGCTGATCCACGAATCGCGCACCGAGCCTGAGGCCCCGCCGTGCGAGAGGGCCGCGTCGATGAAGCGGTCGTTGTTGTCGTTCATGTAGAGCGTGTGGGCGACCTCCAGTTGCCGGATGTTGCTCAGGCAGACCGCCGCCCGCGCCGCCTGCCGTGCCTTGCCCAGCGCGGGCAGCAGCAGGCCGACGAGCAACGCGACGATCGCAATGACGACCAGCAGCTCGATGAGCGTGAATCCACGGCGGCCCATGGCCGACCTCCCGATCGCCCGCGCCGCGGACGCCCGGGCACGACGGGGGGCTGCCCGTCAGGCCCGTGCGCACGCCGCGCGGCGACGATCCGACTCGATGGCGAGTGATGATGCGAGAGTCCGACGCGCGCGGTGCATCACGCCCTCGGCGGGCCGCGCGTCGTCGCGTTCGTCAGCCACGGCTCGGGCGCGGGGAGCGTGTCGGCCGCCGGAGTCCGGGACGGCGACCCGGCAAGCAGCCCGATCACGGCGGGAGCCGAGAACTCGGGCGAGCCGCCCGTCCGCGCCAGTTTCAGCGCGAGGCAGACGCGGCAGTCGTCGTGGTCGTCGGCCGGGCGCGGCTCATCCACCGGGGCGGCCGGCTCGTACCGGTGATGCCCGCCGTGCGAGCAGGCAGGGGCCGTCGCCGACGCCGCCCGGTCCGGACCGTGGGCCGAG
>Ga0232063_1011368_pt1 | contig 16155 bp, 13 predicted proteins | sample LAC_MetaT_7_FD_165509 | JGI IMG/M metagenome (GOLD analysis project Ga0232063, IMG submission 165509) | Metatranscriptome of anaerobic ammonium oxidizing microbial communities from anammox membrane bioreactor (MBR) in UC Berkley... | ecosystem: Engineered > Bioreactor > Anaerobic > Unclassified ... | reverse complement strand
TATAGCGCCAGCGCGGCGCGCGCGCAAATTTTGGCGCGACGGCGCGCTGGCGTCCCAACGCGCCCACAACTCGAATTCGTGACGCACTGCGTCATAAATCTCTTGACATCCACCGCAAGAGGCGCTATACTTTTTTCTACCGACCGTTAGGTAGATAAACGACGGGCTTTTTTTTAACGCGTTTATGACGCGCTGCGTCACAAACGCCCGAAGCGAGACTATGACGTCTCACACTCAACGACCGAGAACCGCGCGCGCCAATGGCCGCGCGCCCACGCACCCGACGGCGCTCTCATCGCCGTCTAATGGCGCCGCCGCGCGCGCGTCCGCCCCGGACGCGCCCGATAAACCCGCTGAAATTTTCGCCGCCGCCCTGCGTCTCTTTCAAGCCAAGGGCTATCACGGCGCATCCATGCAAGACCTCGCCGATGCCGTCGGTATGCAAAAGGCATCGCTCTATTACTATTTTCGCAGCAAACAAGAACTTTTGACGCTGGTGTGCGAACGCGGCGCCGGCGCCTTTACGCAAACGTTGGAAGAAATCGTCGCGTCCGATTTGACCGCCCCCGTCAAACTGCGGCGCGCGATGGAATGTCATCTCGTCGCGCTGTGCGAACAATTGGACCTCTTTAGCGTTTTTCTGCGCGAACAAAAATTTCTCGACGAAACGCAAAAAGAAGCGCTGCGCGGCGAAGGCAAAAAACACGCCGCGCTCTGGGCGGCCATTTTGGAACAGGGCATCGCGTCCGGCGAATTTCGCGCGGTCAATGTGACCGTGACGACCTTGGCGCTCTTGGGCATGTGCAATTGGTTGTACGAATGGTATTCGCCCGACGGCGCGTTCGCGCCGCGTGAAATTGCCGCGACATTTTCGGAACTCATTTTGACCGGATTGACACCGGAAAAATCTAAAATCAAAAAGGGGTACAAACAATCAGACGTCAGCCCGCCATAGACCTTTTTTTATCGGCAACGCCGCCGATAGAACGCGGTTCATTGCGCGCTGATTTGCGGAGGAATAAATATGGCGCTTCTCACAGTGGGTTCGACAGCCCCCACATTCAAAGGGATGAATTTATTGGGCGGCGAATTTAATTTTGATACGGTCAAAGGCGCGAAAGGCATCGTCATGACCTTTTCGCCCGACCAAATCAATCCCGCCCAAGTTTCGTGGGCAAAAAAATTTGTACGAAAAAAATAAAGCGGACATTGAAATGGTTTCGGTCACGCGCAAAATTCCGAGCGTGACGATGGCGAAAGCGTTTTTGATGCAGCTCGGCATCAAGTTTCCGGTGGTCTATGACCAGAAACAAGAAGTCTTTGGCTTGTATGGCGTCGAAACGCCGGTTGTGATTTATGGCATCAACAAGGACGGCGTCGTGACTTATGCGGCGCAGCTCGAAGTCAAAGATTTCAAACAGGCGTCAATCGAAGAAGCGATTGCCAACGCAAAATAAATGCAGGACATAGATTGCAAAGGCACACGCGGCTTGCGCGCACCCGCGCAGCGTTTGTGCCTTGCAACCCGGCTTTGCCAAGAGGAGAGAGAGCATCATGGAACGGCCATGGCAGAAAATGTACGAAGCGGGCGTACCGGCGGAAATTGATTATCCCGAAGGGATGGTCGTGCCGGATATTTTGGAACGTGCGGCGGCGCGTTTCCCAAATAATCCCGCGACAATTTTTCCGGTAGCGGTGGGCAGCCGGCTGTTGGCGGGACGGTTGACCTACCGCGATTTGGATTTGGCGACGAATCGTTTTGCCAACGCGTTGATTCAACTCGGCGTGCAAAAGGGCGACCGCGTCGCGCTGTTGTTTCCCAATTCGCCACAGTTTGTGATTGCGTATTTGGGCGCGCTCAAAGCGGGCGCCGTCGTCATCGCCTTTAATCCGGTGTACACCGAACACGAAATCGAACGGCAGTTGAATGATTGCGGCGCGGAAACTGTCGTCACGATGACGAAATGGTATCCCGCCATCAAACAAGTGCAGGCGAATACGCGCGTGACGCGCGTCATTGCGACCAACATCAAAGATTATTTTCATCCCGTCGCGGCGCTGCTCTTTACGCTGGCGAAAGAAGAAAAAGAAGGATTTCGCGTCAAACTCGACCCGAAGGATTATTCGTTCAAATTGATGCTGCAACATTCGAACGATGCGAAACCCCAAGTGCGGATTGCGCCCGACGATATCGCTCTGCTGCAATATACGGGCGGCACGACGGGCGTGCCAAAGGGCGCGGTGTTGACGCATCGCAATCTGGTGTCCAACTGTTTGCAGTGCGTTTCGTGGTTCACCAACGCGCAAGAGGGCAAAGAGGTCACGCTGTCCATCATTCCGTTCTTTCACATGTACGGCATGATGGTGGCAATGCTGCTGACGCTTTTCAAAGCGGGCGCGCTGGTTTTGTTTCCGCGTTTTGAAATCGCGCAAGCGTTTCTGGCGATTGACAAATACAAGCCGACGATTTTTCCGGGCGTACCCGCGTTGTATATCGCGTTCATCAACCATCCCGACGTCCACAAGCACGATTTGCGTTCAATCAAAGCGTGTTTGTCTGGCGCCGCGCCGCTGCCGCAAGAGGTGCAGACCGGTTTTGAAATGTTGACGCAAGGGCGCTTGGTCGAAGGATATGGCATGACGGAATCGTCGCCGCTCACGCACGCGAATCCGTTGAACGGTGAACGGCGCGCAGGCAGTATTGGCGTGCCGGTGCCCTCGACGGAGGCGCGCATTGTCAATCCCGAAAATGCCGACGAAGTGATGCCGCCCGGCTCTGTCGGCGAATTGGCTATCAAAGGTCCGCAGGTTTTTCAGGGCTATTGGAATCGCCCCGAAGAATCGGTCAATACGCTGCGGAATGGCTGGCTCATCACGGGCGATATTGCGCGCATGGACGACGACGGTTTCTTTTACATCGTCGAACGCAAAAAGGACATGATTATTATCGGCGGCTACAAAGTGTTTCCGCGCGATATTGAAGAAGAATTGTTCAAGCATCCCAAAATTCAAGAGGCGACGGTGATTGGCATACCGCATCCCAAAATGGGCGAGGTCCCCAAAGCGTTCGTCGTCTTGAAAGCGGGCGCCAGCGCGACGGAACAAGAAATCATTGATTACATGAGCCAGAACGTCGCCGATTATAAAGTGCCGCGCAAAATTGAATTCCGCGACGCGCTGCCCAAAACGCTGATTGGCAAAGTGTTGAAACGGCAATTGGTCGAAGAGGAAAAAGCCAAAGCGAAACAAGGCGCCTAGCCAAACCGCGCGCGCCGAAAGCAAACCTGTCAGGGCGCGGCGGAGCAAGTCGAAACGATAATGTCCGAATTTTTAACGTTGGAAAAAAACGCCGGCGTTGCCGTCATCACATGGAATCATCCCAAAGTGAATGCGTTATCCTTTGCGCTGCTGCAAGAACTGCGCGCGCAGTTGGACGACTTGGCGCGCGACGACGCGACGCGCGTTCTCGTGTTGACGGGCGCGGGCGAAAAATTTTTTTCCGCCGGCGCGGACATTCGTGAACTCGACCGCATCGCGCCGCGCACGCTCATTACTTTTGGCCAAGACCTGTTTCGCCAGCTAGAGTTGTTTCCCAAGCCGACGCTCGCGGCGGTGAACGGCAGCGCCTTTGGCGGCGGCTGCGAATTGAGTTTGGCGTGTCATTTTCGTTTTGCCGTCGCGACGGCGCAATTTGCGCTGCCCGAAATCAAACTGGGCCTCCTGCCCGGGTGGGGCGGCGTACAACGTCTGACGCGTTTGCTGGGTCCAAGCCGCGCGCTGGAATTGCTGATGACGGGAGAGCGCATTGACGCGCCCGCGGCGGAACGGCTTGGGTTGATTCAGCGCGCGCTGCCGCCCGCGCAATTCATGGCGGAAACTTTGACTTGGGCAAAACGTCTGGCGCGAGGCGCGCCGTTGGCGCAGCGCGCGCTTTTGCAGCTCTTGCGCGCGGACGACGGCGACACGGCTGCGGCGCGCGAACAAATCATCGCGCTCAATTCAACCGCCGACGCGGCGCGCGGGATCGCCGCGTTCTGGACAAAACAGGAACCGGAATTTATCGGACAATGAGCGTGACGTTTGACCAGACGCGTTAAACGCTGCGCGAGAGGAGAACAAGATTATGCTGACCGAACATCGGACCGCCACGAATGTGGAAGCGTTGGCGCCGCATTTCGATTTGAGCGCGGAACAAAAACAGTTCCAAGAACTCGCGCACGAATTTGCGGAAAAAGAGATGCGCCCCGTCGCGCCCGACTATGACGAGCGCGAAGAATTCCCGTGGGATGTTATCAAAAAAGGGAATGAGCTCGGCTTGATTACGTACGCGTTCCCCGAAGAGTACGGCGGCGCGGGCGTGCAGAGCGCCGTGACCAATGTCGTCGTCACCGAAGAATTGGCGTGGGGCTGCGCGGGCATCGCCACCGCAATGGGCGGAACGGGTTTGTGCGCGACGCCAATCATGATTGCGGGCAATCCGACGCAAAAAACCAAATATCTCAAACGTCTCGCCGACACGAAAAAATTGTCGCTCGGCGCGTATGCCATCACCGAACCGAACGCGGGCAGCGACGTGGCTTCGATGAAAACGACCGCGAAAAAAGTTTCGGGCGGCTATGTGCTGAACGGCACGAAACAATTTATCACCAACGGCGGCTTGGCGGATGTGTATGTCGTTTTTGCCACGCTCGACCCGGCGCAGCGCGCCGACGGCATCACCGCGTTCATTGTCGAAAAAGAGATGGGCGTCCAACCGGGCAAAAAGGAAAAAAAGATGGGCATCCGCGCGTCGCACACCGCGCAGATTCATCTCGAAGACGTTTTTGTACCGCAAGAAAATCTGTTGGGCGAAGAGGGCGAAGGATTCTTGATTGCGATGCGGACGTTCGAGCATACACGGCCCGACGTGGCGGCAATGGCTATCGGCGTCGCGCGCGCGGCATTCGAATATGCGATGGATTACGCGCAGCAGCGCGAACAATTCGGCAAACCGATTGCGCGCTTGCAAGCGATTGGTTTCATGCTCGCGGATATGGCGACGGAAATTGACGCGGCGCGTTTGCTCGCGTGGCGTTCCGCGTGGATGCTCGACCAAGGGCTGCCGGTGAACAAAGAAGCGAGTATGGCGAAACGTTTCGCGGCGGACACGGCAATGAAAGTGACGACGGACGCGGTGCAAATTCTCGGCGGCGTCGGTTACATGCGCGATTATCCCGTCGAGAAATGGATGCGCGACGCGAAAATCATGCAAATCTATGAAGGCACGAGTCAAGTGCAGCGTGTGGTGATTTCGAGAATGTTGACGGGTTGGTAGAAAAAAAACAAAAAAATTGGCGAGCATCGCTCGCCAATTTTTTTTACTTGCGGGATTGCCGATAATACTTGCACAAATCTTTTAATGGACATATTTCACAGCGCGGGTTGCGCGCGTGGCAAATTTCGCGGCCCAAACGAATCAGATTGATGTGCATGGCGTAATAGCGCTGCGGCGGAATGAGCCCCTCTAAAATTTGATGCGCTTGTTCCGCCGATGTTTTTTCGTCAATCCAACCGAGCCGCCGCGTGACGCGATGCACGTGCGTATCCACCGGAAATACATTGCGCTTTTGGGCAAACAACAAAACGATGGACGCGGTTTTTGGACCCACGCCTTCCATCTGCATCAGCCACTTGCGCGCGTCGCGTTCGCTCAGGTCGTTCAAAAAATCCAGATTGATTGCGCCGCGCTCGCGTTCGATATATTGCAGCGCGTGTTTGATGTAACGCGCTTTTTCGTTCGCCAGACCCGCCGACCGAATGACGCGCGCAATCTCGGATACGCGCGCATCGCGCAGTTTCGCCCACGTCGGATATTTTTTGATTAACGCTTGGTTCGCGGCGTCGCTCTGCTTGTCGGTCGTCGCTTGCGAAAGAATGCAGCCGACCAACACCGCGACGGCGTCGTTGCCTTGCAAGATGGGATTGCCGAACACGCGTCCGAGAATTTTATCGGCGGCGCGAATGTCTTTAGAAATTTCTTTTGCCCCCGTCACGCGCAAAGCGGTCATCTCTCCCATTCCCAAGCTCTAATTTTGAATTTCTACGCTTCGCCAATCAAACGCGCGCGTTCGGGCGGCAGATAGAGCCGCACATTTTCGCCGACCGCGCGCCGTTTGGCGTCAGAAGTTTGCACGCGCAATTCGGTATCGTCCACTTGGACGCGATAATCAATTTTTTCGCCGAGATATGTCGCCTTGACGATTTGACCGGTGAGGATATTTTCGACGGTGTTTTCGTCCGCGATTTTTATATCGCCCGGACGGATAAAAATGAGCGCCGACTGCTGCGCCGCGTCGTGCGGCAGCGCGGTGACGCGCAAAGCGTGCGCGCCCACCTGAACGCTCGCCCAGCCGTCCTGCACGGATTGCGCCTGCGCGGGCAAGAAATTCGCCAGCCCGATAAAATCGGCGACAAATTTGGAGCGCGGCAATTCGTAAATTTCTTCGGGCGTGCCGAGCTGCGCGAGTTTGCCTTTGTTCATAATCGCGATGCGGTCCGAAAGCGCCAGCGCTTCTTCTTGGTCGTGCGTCACGTAAATCGAAGTGATGTTCAAGCGGCGCTGTAAATCGCGGATTTCAAAGCGCATCTCTTCGCGCAATTTCGCGTCGAGGTTCGAAAGCGGTTCGTCAAACAACAACACTTTGGGTTCGACCACCAACGCGCGCGCGAGCGAAACGCGTTGCTGCTGTCCGCCCGACATTTGATTGGGCATCCGATTTTCGAGCCCCGTCAATTTGGTCTGCGTCATGATTTGCGCGACGCGGCGGCGAATTTCGTCTTGCGACAATTTTTTAATCCGCAAGCCGTACGCGATATTTTCAAACACCGTCAAGTGTGGAAAAATCGCATAACTTTGAAAGACCATCGCCATATCGCGTTTATTGGGCGGCACCTGTTCCAATTGGCGTTCGTCCAACGCGATGCGCCCGCTGGTCGGAAATTCAAACCCGGCAATGAGCCGCAGCATGGTCGTTTTGCCGCAGCCCGACGGTCCGAGCAAAGTGAAAAATTCGCCCTTGCCGATGGCGAGCGATACGTCATCCACCGCCGTGACCAAACCCTCTTGGCCGCGGCCCGGAAATTTTTTGGTGATATGTTCCAGAGTGAGATACATACGCCGTTCTGTTTAGCCCCCGCCCAATGTCGTTTCCCAATTCGCGCGAAAAGTGCGTCCCGCCCAAAAATACAAAAGGCCAATGGCGGTCAATACGATGGCGATGAGGACGACGGAATACGCCGCCGCGAGACTCAAACCGCCCTGTTCCACTTCGCTCAAAATCAATGCGGTGAGAATGGGCCATTTGGGCGAAGTCAGAAAAATAATCGCCGACAACGATGTCATGTGCCGGGTGAAACTAAAAATCAGCCCCGCGATAAACGCGGGCAAAATCAACGGCAGCGTGACGCGGCGGAATGTGTGCTGCGCGTCGCCGCCGAGCGAGGTGGACGCTTCTTCAATCGCCGGGTCAATTTGTTGGAGCGAGGCGATGCTGGCGCGCACGGTCGCGGGCAATGAACGCACCGTGTACGCGGCGACCACGATATACGCGCTGCCCACGAGCGCCAACGGTTCGCCGTAAAATGTCAGCGCGCAGCAGACGGCGAGCAAAAAAATTGCCGCCGCGACGCGCGTGCGCGCGCCCCACATGCCGACGATAAAGCCGCCGAGAACGGTGTACGTGAAACCCAAAACCGCGAGCGGCGGTTGAAAGACCAAGTTAATCCACGCGGCGATGGAGGTAATGACAGCCGGCAAATAGCTGCCGCCCATCCGCCGCCCCCAAATCGCCAGCGGGTCGGTGATGAAAAGAATGAGTTCGCGCGAAAGCAGATAGAGCGCCATGAAACACAACAAGCTAAAAACGCGCCGCTTGGCTTTGTCCTCGACGAAAACGAGACTCGCCAACGCGAGCGCAAATAAAATTCCCGCAGCGATCAAGAGCCATTGCGTTTGTTGCAGCGTGGGCAGCCAAGTCAAACCGCCGCTCAAATAATTCCACGCGACCGAATCGCGCATCTTGGCGTCATACGAAAGCCATGCCATCGCAAGGCCAAGGAACGAACCGACGCCAAAGACGAGCCAGCGCAAACTTGCTTTGGGAGATACGGCGCTGATAAAGAAAAACGCCAGCGCGGCATAAATGATGGCGACGACAAACATTGGCGCGCGAATGAACGCGAGAATATAACCGATGCCGAGAATGGTGCCGGGGACCGCGCCGCCGAGATTCGACATGAAATCCACCGCTTCTTTGCCGCTAAACGTTTTGCGGACGACGAGAAAAGCAATGACCACGCCGGCGACGCCCGCCAATGGCGTTGCCAACGCAGAGAGAAAGGTGGTGCTGAGAATCGCTTCCAGTCCGCGCTTGAACACCGCTTCGTAATGCGTCAAATCGAGCGTATTGTTGATGCCCCATAATTTGGTAATCGAACCGACAAAGATGGTGATATAGAGCGCGATAATCAAGAGCAGCACGAGCGTGGTGAACGCGATAAAAGTCCAGCGCACAATCGGCTCTTTGACAAACGTCGCCGCGCCGCTCGTCGGTTTGCCCGTGACGGCAATGTAGGAACGCCGCGAGACCCAGTAGCGCTGCAAAATAAAAACCGTGAGCGTGGGGAGCAAAAGAACGAGCGACAGCGCCGCGCCTTTTTGTAAATCGTGTTCGCCGCTAATCGCAATCCAAATCTGCGTGGACAAAACGGTAATGTTGCCGCCAATGAGAATCGGATTGCCCAAATCGGCGAGCGATTCCACAAACATTAGCAAAAAAGCGGCGGCGATGCCCGGCGTCAACAAGGGCAATGTCACGGTGCGAAAAATGCGCCACTTGCTCGCGCCGAGCGAGAGCGCGGCTTCTTCCATCGAAGGGTCAATCCGTTCGAGCAAGCCGCGCAGAATCAAATACGCAATCGCAAAGAAGGTGATGATTTGACAAAAGATAATGCCGTCGAGGCCATAAATATCATTGATGCCGGGCCCAAAACGCATGTGCAAAATATCGCGCGTGACCAAACCCGCGCGCCCGAACAAAAGAATGGCGGACAGCGCGATGGCGAACGGCGGCGAAATGGTCGGAAGCAGCGCGAGCGCGTGAACCAGCCCTTTGAAAGGAATGTTGCAGCGCACGACGGTATAGGCAAAGATAAAGCCGAGCGTGGTGCTGCCGAGCGCGGTCAACACGCCCATTTGCAGCGTCCATCCCAAAATTTCCCAATAGACGCGCGCATAGCCCGGCTCGAAATAGCGAGCAAAGTATTGCAGACTGAATTCACCGGCGGGCGTGAAAAAGCCCTGCGTGATAACGCGCACGAGGGGCAGCAGGATAAATGTCAGAATGAACGCGCCCGCCACGAGGACGCCCACAAAAAGCGCCGGGTCGCGCGCGAGGAGTCGAAACTCGCGGATGCGCCGCACTAGCGAACCGCGCCACGACGTTGGGGCTCGAGTTAAGGAAAGAGAGGTATCCATAATCAGAGTGTGCGCGCGTACGCGCGCACACTCGTTATCCATTCGCGTGAAATGAAAACTTATTGCGGCGGTTTGGCGATTTCATTCGTGAACTTGTCCACGAACGCTTTTTTGTTGGAACCGCAATACTCGAAATCGTAATCAATCAATTTCACTTTGAGCAGTTCGGGCCGCGACGGATTCGCGCCCTTGACGGTCGGCGCCTGGAACGCGTTGTATTTGGGACCGAGTTCTTGCGTGGAGGGTTCTAGCGCCCAATCGAACCACGCCTTGGCGTTCTCCATGTTTTTCGCGCCCTTGATTAAACCCATGCCGCCAATTTCATAACCCGTACCTTCGGCTGGGAAACTCAATTCCAACGGCAAACCCTTTTCGATGCCGGCGACAATGTCATGGGAAAAGACAATGCCCAACGCGCCTTCGCCCTGACCGACGGATTGAACGGGCGCCGCGCCGCTCTTGGTGAACTGCGCCACATTTTGCGCGAATTTCTTGAGATATTCCCAACCCGCTTCTTCGCCCTTTTGTTGCAAAATCGTGCAGACAAATGTGTACGCCGTGCCAGAGGTGGCAGGATGCGCCATATAGATTTGGCCCTTGAATTCGGGTTTCAACAAATCGTCCATCGAAGTCGGCGCTTGGACGTTCGGATTGTTTTTGAGGAATTCGGTGTTGGTGCCAAACCCGAGCGAACCGACATAGATGCCAACCCAGTTTCCATCCGGGTCGAGCATCAATTTGGGATTGATGATATTGGCATAGTTTGGCGATTGGTACGCTTCGAGCAAGCCATCCCCTTTGGCGGCGATAAAGGAATCAATGGGCCCGCCCCACCAGATATCAAACTGCGGATTTTCTTTTTCACTGCGCAGCCGCGCGAGACCTTCGCCGCTGGACAGACGCACAAAATTCACAGTGACGCCGGGATGCTTGGCTTCAAATTCTTTTTTCATCCCGTCGCACCATTCCTGCTGCGGCGTGCAGAGCATATTCAATTCGCCCTTGAGTTCGGCGGCGGCGGGCGGTTGCGGCGCGGCGGTAGGTTGTGTCGCCGCAGCGGTCGGCGGGCTGCTGGTGGGCGCGGCGGTCGGCGTCGCGCACGCGGCAAAAGCATCAATCCGATGGCAAGCGCCATCACGAGAATAGGAACACGGAGCTTCATTCTTCTCCTCCTTGAGAAATGCGAGTTACGCGTCAGCGTCGGGCGCGCCGGCGGTAACTCAGCTTTGAAATTTGGGGGTGCAAACAGCGATACTATACCATAATTTTGTCAGAACGGATGAACGTCAGAACGGGTTGCGGGCGAGTCAAAAGAATGTCCCTCCGCTCTGCCGCGTTTGTTTTGTTTTGAAAATTGGATACGATAAATAAAACCGCTTTTTTTTCGACCGTAGTCAAAACCCATACGACAATCCGCAAGCGAGGAAAACTATGAGTGAATTGCAGCGCGCGCGTTTGATACCGGAAACCAATTTGCCTGACGCCCAAGCATTAATCGCGCAAGGACGCGCGCTGGCGCAAACGGCGCGCGTCCAGCCGGGCCCGTTTTTGCAAAAATATAATGTCGCGTCCGAAAGCGAATTCAAACGCCAGCGCATGGCGCAAAACGCAATCATGTTTCATTCGCAAATCGGCTATCGGCAATTTGAAAAATCAAAACGCGCCTATGCGGAAATTTATGAACGGCTCGCCGCGGCGGGTTGTCGCATTGACCGCTATGGCATTTGTCTCGATTGGAACATGGGGTATCCGTGGGCGGAACGCGCGCAGCGCCCGCGCGGCACGGGCATGCTCTTGGAACAGCCCGAAGATTTTAGCGCGCTCACGCACAGCGCGCCCGTCGCGCCGCATTTTGGCGATTTCATGATTGGGATGCCGGCGGCGGTAGAAAATGTCAGCGCGGCGCTCGCGGCGGGTTCGACCAGCATCGGCAATCTGGGCCAATACTTTACGTATCGGCTGCCGCACTGGCACGATGAGCTGGCGACGACGCGCGCGACAGTCCAAGCCCTTGCCTTGTGCGCGGCGCAGCCCGTCGAGATTTTGATTCATTCCAATCTGGACGACGGCTTTGCGCCATTGTTCAATGATTTGGCGTGCGTGCTGGGCATGGTTTTGCTGGAGCGTTACCTTGTCGAAGATTTGTTTGGCGGCAAAATGACGCACTGTTACGGTCACACCTTTGAAAATCCGCTGACGCGTTTGGCGTTTCAGCGCGCGCTCGCGCGCGTCAATCCGAATCCGGGCAGCATGATTTATGGCAACACGACCATTTACCTCGAAGGCGCGGTGGAAAATTACGCGAACCTTGCGAGTTATTTGTTGGTGGATATTATCGCGCAAAAATTATTGCCGACCGGTCACGCCGTCAATCCGATTCCGGTGACCGAAGCGATGCGTATTCCCGAAATTGACGAAATCGTGGACGCGCAGCGCTTTGCCAATCAACTCGCCGCGCGCGCGGAAAATTTTCCGTTCATCATGGATACCGCGCGCGCGGACGAAATCGCCGCCCAATTGATTGCCGGCGGCAAAAAATTTTACGAAAATAGCTTGCAAGGTTTGACCGACGCGGGCATTGATATTCGCAATCCGGTGGAATTGCTGTTGGCGCTGCGACGCTGCGGCGCGAAAAAACTAGAGCAAGCGTTTGGCCCCGGCGAACTGCGCGCGGAACGCGGACGCGCGCCCGTCGTTACGGCGACGACGCTTGCGGCGCTCCAAGCGCGCGCGGATAAAATTGTCAATGCGTTGGACGCCGATACGCGCGCCGAATTGAGCGCGGCGGGCGCGGTGGTGTGCGTCGCCAGCACCGACGTTCACGAATACGGCAAAATTTTGCTCGAAACGATTTTGGAACGGCTAGCGATGCAGGTGATTGATTGCGGCATCGCGGCGGACCCGGACGCGGTGGCGCGACGCGCGCAAAATTCGCACGCGGACGCGATAGCGATTAGCACGTACAACGGCATTGCGTTGACGTACCTGCGTTCGCTGCGCGCGGAACTGGCGCGTTTGGGCATCAGCCCGTTGATTTTCATTGGCGGACGCTTGAATCAAGTGCCCGATAATACGCCGAGCAGTATGCCGGTGGACGTTTCAGCCGATTTGAAAAATTTGGGCGCGCAGGTGTGTTTGAAACCGGAAGACATGTTGACGCAGCTGCGCGAATGGGTCGAACCGCGCGCGCGGCAATAGCGTTATTTTCCTATTTTCGCGGTTGGCGCGCGCGGCATATAATGCGCGCAAACGTTAAAACTGCCGCATCGGGACGCAGGTTTTCAAATCGTCGAAAACAAACGTCCCTGTTTTTATTTATGCGCCCTTTTACCCTGTTATGGCGTCTCGGCGCGCTCATGCTGTGGACGCTCCTCCTTGTCCTCGCGCCAAGTTTCGCCGCGCGCGCGACGGCGGCTGGCGCCGCCATTGTGTTTGTCGCGCGCGCGCATCTCGCCACGCCGGACGATATTTTTGACGCGGAAACGGGCCCCGCGGGCCAATTCGGTTCCGGTTTGCCCAAGTTCGCGCCCGGTTCTAAATTGATGGTTCGGCAGCCCGATGGTTCGCTGACGATTCTGGTGGACGGCGCGAATCCGTCGCCCGCCACCGGCAATTTGATTGACGTCCAAGCGCCCGACGTTTCATTTGATGGCGCGAAAATTATTTTCGCGGGCGCGACGACCCTCGACCCGGAGGCGGCGCAATACGGTTGGCGCTTGTACGAAATCGGCGTCAACGGCGCGGGCTTTCGCAAACTCCCGCTGCCCGACCGCGCCTTTACGAGCGTCCCCAATAACAACAAGCGCGGATACGATTACGGCAATTTCAAGACGTATGGCTGGTGGAACGATTTATTTCCCGCGTATCTCGCCGATGGACGCATCGTGTTTTCGTCGTCGCGTTATCCATCGCGTTCGGAATACGACGGTCGGCACACGTACAATTTGTACATTGTCAATGCCGACGGCACGGATTTGCATCGCATCACAACCGAGCGCGGCGGTTTGCTGCATCCGACGCCGCTGCCCGACGGACGCATTTTGTTTGCGCGCTGGTGGAATAATTTTAATCAACCCGCCAGCCAAGCCGTATTCAATCGCGCGGACAATCGCAATCAAGACCGCACGCTCAAAGACGGCACGGTGATTTATGCGAACCGCGATGAAAAATTCAATCCGCCTACCGGCAAATTGCCGAACGGCTATGCAATCCGCGACGCGCCCAACACCTGGCATTTGCACGTCGTAAATCCGGACGGCAGCGAATTCAAACGCTTTGCCTTTACGCCGTATGCGGAATGGGCGCGCGCCGAAGATACGGGCTTGGATACATACACCGCCGCGCAGCCCGCGCTCGTTTTTCAAAACAATGTGATGTATGTGGCGTTCACTTCGCAGCAGGATACGACGATGGTGCACTCGACGCAAAAAACCGGCATCCGCATCGCGCGGCCCGGCGTCGAAATGTTGTACGCCAATACGCCCGATGCGATTGCGGGCTTGACGTACAAAAAAGCGTGGGGGCAAAACGATTCGTCCGCGCCGTACGCGCTGCATCCGGCGGGGATGCCCGACGGCACAATTTTATTTTCGTACGCGCAGCAAAATGACAACAGCTTGCCGACAAAAGGAACGTATAACGACCCCCTGACAAATCGCGCGTTCGCGTTGCAAGGTTCCAAATTGCAATACAAATTGTTCACCATGAATTTGGACGGCGGCAATAAAACCGAGCTCGCCGTCAATATCGGCGCGGCGGACGCGCTCGATGCAAAACCGATTGTGGCGCGCAATGGCTGGACGGCGCTGCCCGACCAATTCACTACCCAAAGTAGCGACGACCCGCGAGAATGGAATCTGCCTTCCGATTTACTGCCGAAACCGTATGGCTGGGCGCAAAAGACATCCGGCACGATGCAAATGGCGACGATTCACAATCCCAACGTGTACGCGAACGCGCCATTGGCTTTGCCCTTTATCAATAATTCGCCGCCGCCCGGCAGCGTTGCGCGCGCCGAAGTGTGGTTGGCGGCAAATCCCTTTACCGGCGCATATTGTTATGGCGACTGGCCCGATCCGTGCAATGGCTTCAAACAAGATATTCAACAGCGCGGCATCAAATATACGAGCGTGCCGGTTTCGCCGCGCGGCGAATTCACCGCGCAGATTCCCGCCGACGTTCCCGCGTTCGTTGTGCTGCGCGATGCCGAAGGGCGCGTGGTGAGCAAATGGAAACGCGGTTACATCACCATCGCGCAAGGCAACGCGTACGCGCGGCCCGGGCAAACCGTCACGTGCATCGGTTGTCACTTTGGCCATCTCAGCGGTTCGATTACCAACGTCGCCGAAGCGACGGCGGGCTGGACGAATGTCGCGCCGTATGCCAAAGCGCGCGCGTCTTCGGAAAATCGCGCCGACGACCAATATCAACCCTTTGACCCGTCGCGCGTCAATGACCGGCGCGGTTTCATTCCGATTCCGGCGGGCGGGCCGCCGAATCCCGCCGCGAGCGGCGAGGCGCTCAATGCGCCCGTCAACCGCTTGGCGAGCATCGTGCGCGAGGGCGCGGCGTTTGTCGAATCTCAAAAACAGCGGCAGCCCGATCAAACGACTGCCGACGACCCGAACAATCAAGACAATGAAACCGGTTGGATGTCGGTCGAACACGATGCGGACGGCAGCGCGGCGGGCGAATGGATTCAATTGAAATGGAAGCGGCCGGTCAAAATCAAATCCATTCGTTTGATTGGCCCGCCGCCGGTCAAGGGCGATTGGGGCGGCTTTGGCAATGGCCCGGAAACGACGCCGTATCATATTACCGGCGGCGCGCTGCAAATGTGGTTGGGCAAAAATAAAGTGGGTGATGCAATTGCGGTGGGCCAAGTGGAAGCGTACGCCGACGGCGGTACGCTCATCACGCTGCCCGAACCGGTGACCATCAACAAATTGCGTTTTGTCGTCACAAGTACGGATGGTTATTGGCATTGGGCGCGCGTGGCGGCGCTGAATGAAATCGAAGCGCTGGGCATGGACGGCGGCGCAAGCCCCTGAGTATTTCGCGCGTAAATTTTATTTTGCCGCGACAAAAAATCATGGCGCAGGTTGTAAAACCTGCGCCATGTTCATTGGTCTGCGTCGGACGCGCGCCGATTTATTTTTTCTCTGTCGCTTCAAAGCGCACGAAAAAGACTTGGGTCTGTTTCTGATTGTCGTCTTTGAAGGGAATAATCATTAGCGCGGTGGACTTGCCGCCATCGCCGGTTTTGCCAAAAACGCAAAAACCCGCCGCGCTCGCGGCGCCGCTGGTATCCGCGCCGGTCGCGCAGCCCGGCATATCTTCGGCATTCCACCCGGCGGCTTTCATCTTGTCGAGCGTATAAAATTCACCAACCTGCTGCGGCGTCATGTCCGTTTGGAACGCGATGAAATCGAACTTGTCGAGTTTCGTGGTGTTGCTCTTGTCGGCGTTAGCGGCTTGGATAAACCCCTGAATAATCAATTGCAGCGGTAGGGGAATATCTATATTGGCTTTGGTCGCGCCGTCGAGCGCCGGCACATCCGACCACAACTCGGACACCGTTCCGGCATTTTGACCCGTCAAATTTTTGGCGAGACCGCAGCCGGAAGCGAGCGACGCTACCG
>Ga0232063_1039829_pt1 | contig 16463 bp, 11 predicted proteins | sample LAC_MetaT_7_FD_165509 | JGI IMG/M metagenome (GOLD analysis project Ga0232063, IMG submission 165509) | Metatranscriptome of anaerobic ammonium oxidizing microbial communities from anammox membrane bioreactor (MBR) in UC Berkley... | ecosystem: Engineered > Bioreactor > Anaerobic > Unclassified ... | reverse complement strand
CGGTCCTTCCCCCGCACGGGGGGAAGGAAGAAGCCCGCCCTGGCCCCTTCCCTCCGCTTGCGTGGGGGAAGGGATCGGGGGATGGGGGGATGTCCACCCGGCAGAAGTGCATAACACGCTCTAAAAAAAGACGAAGTCTCCCGCTCCTCGCCGCGCGCTCTGCCCCTTTGCGCTGAGACTCTGCCCTGGTGCCCGGCTGCTGCTCAGGGCGTGTTGGCGGCCTGAGTGGCGCGCTGCTCGCTCAATCCCTGCTCTAGCTGGCTGCGCGTATTCTCCAGCAGGCCGGCGACCGTCGTACTGATGGCGTCGGCTGCCGCCTGCACCTCGCTGCGCAGCGCGCTTTCGGTCATAGTCCCCGCGGCGTGCGTCTGAAAAGCCTCGAGCGATTGGCGCATGTAAGCGAGGCTCGTGTCGTGAGCGAGCGCCGCGCATTCCGGGGCGGGCTGAGAGGCGATGGCGTTGCGCAGGTCGGACAGACGCCGCAGCGCCGGAGCCAGCGTGTCCGGCAGCCCATCGAGCGCCGCCAGGCTTTCTTCGCGGAATTCCATGACGAGCGATCCGGCTACCTCGTACCAGCCCTCTAGCTCGCCCGGCTGGCAGCCGGGCAGCACTGTGCCCAGCGGTTCCGGCTGAAGGGTGATCAAAATGCCTCGTGGAGGATCGCTGCTCTCTCTGCCGCCACACGCTGCGAGCAGCACCCCGCTCAGGAGCGCGGCGGCGAGCAGAAGGACAGGCTTCGGGCGCGTCCAGTTCATGGCACGCTTCCAGGAGTGTGCTACCGACCTGCTGATGTAGCTTAGACCCGAACGGCCTGCGGCGCAAGCAGGGAGTACTTGCGGGTGCGTACAAAGGTTGACAGTGACTCGCCGAACGCCGAGCGGTGGTGAGGTCAAGGGGGGCGCTGTTCTGCTGCGCCCCTACCGCCTGACAGGTTTAGCACGCGCTCGCGCTTGCGCCTCAGCCGGTCTGGCTGGGGGCGACCCACTGGCGGCCCACGCACGAGTTATAGTCCGCGCCGAGGATGATCTCGAAATCCACCGTGCGGTTGGGATCGGGCTGGACGACGACCTGATCCGGGCGGATGTTGAGCAGCCCGACCAACTGGTTCAGACTGCTGCCTTTGCTGGCACCCGTGTGGTCAATGATCGTCGAAGTGGCGTAGTCGGCGCGGTCGGCAGGCCCCATCGCGGCGGGCGCGAACCCTTCCCAGATCAGCCGGTCAGCGGCCACAACATCCCAGCCAGGGTTGCTCGTGCCGTTGTAGATGGCGATGCGGGCGTTTTCCAGGCGCAGCCGGTTCTGAGTGGGCGGCTGGAGGAAGTTGTAGATCAGCCGGTTCATGCCGCCGTCGGGGTGGGGGAGCTGGACGTTGGTCACGCCGTCCGGCGACCAGGCGACCGTCTCCACATTCTTGCGGAAGAAGTGGTTCTCGATGTCGTTCGGCTCGATGCTCAGCGCCAGCGGGATCAGTGGGAGAACTTCCGATAGGGGCATATTGGTCTCGACGACTGAGGTAAGCTGGTCGTACAACTGCGGAATCTGGGTGATCTGGCCGCTGGCCTTCGTCTTGGCCCAGATCGCGCGCAGAAGTTGCTGCTGGCGACGGCCCCGGTCGAAGTCAATGGTGTTCTTGCGGCTGCGCGCGTACCACAGGGCCAGCTCCGCGTCCATGTCGAAGACGCCGACCGGCAGGGTGTACAGCTCGAAGTCGCTGTCTGTCTCGTTGCCGGGAATGCCGTCGGTGCAGGCCGGGCCGGTGCAGCGGATGTCCTGGATAGGGCAGTCTACGGCGATGGTCACGCCGCCGACGGCGTCAATGATCTGCTCGAACCCGTCGAAGTCCACCATCGCGTAGTAATGCGTCTCGATGCCGAAGTTGTAGAGGATGGTCTGGCGCATCATGCCCCAACTGCCGTCCGTCCAGCCGATGGCCTCGCCATAGCCCCAGGCCAGGTTGAGGCGGGCCATGCCCCAGTTGGGGATGTAGACGAACAGATCGCGCGGCAGGGAGATCATCGAGACGGTGTTCGTGTCGCGGTTGATCGAGACGACGATCATCGTGTCGGTGTGGAAGGGGCTGCCCGGCTCCAGGATGCCGTCATGACCGAGCAGCAGCACGTTGAGCAGCTCGTAGGGCGTGTTGGTCTCGTCCAGCGCGCGCAGGCGCGGCATGGCCGTGGGGATGGCTGTGGGCTGCTCGCGGCTGGGCTGGTAGTCCGGTGGGTAGTAGAGCGTCGGCGTCGGCAGGAAGACCGGCTCGGTGGGGACGGGCGTCGGCGTGCTGGTCGGCGTATAGGTGCTGGTGGGCGGAGGAGTCTCGGTGGGCGGCAGGGTGGGGCGCGGCGTATTGGTCGGCAGCGCTGTCGCGCGCGGGGTGTTGGTCGGCGGGGGAGTCGGTTCCTGGAAGGCCGATACACCACCAGCCGCCGCCAGCAAGGAAGGAGCGGCGAGCAGCACAACCAGGGCCAGCGGCCCCGCGATCAGCGCCAGGAAACGGTGTTGAGACAGCATCGGTTTTTCTCCGCATCACTGGTAGACCGGCGCGGGGGTACAGCTACCAGCCCGCGCCTCTGGCAAGTGTAGCGCGCGGTGAGCGGTTCGCAAGGATGCGGCGGGCGGGCGCAGGGTAAGAGCCGGTCGGGATGAACGTCAGAGCAGGCGGGCCTGCACGGGGCGACCCTCGTGGGCGAGCAGCCATTCCTTGCGCCACAACCCGCCCCCGTAGCCGACGAGCGCCCCGTCGCCGCCGATGACGCGGTGACAGGGGACGATGATGGACACCGGATTCTGCCCGTTGGCCGCGCCGACGGCCCGCACCGCTTTCGAGTCGCCCAGGGCCAGGGCGATGTCCAGGTAGGTGCGCGTCTCGCCGAAGGGGATGAGCAGCAGCAGCTCCCACACCCGCCGCTGGAACGACGTGCCCTGCAGGTCGAGCGGCACTTCGAACGAGCGGCGCCGCCCGGCGAAGTACTCGGCGAGCTGCTGAATGCACGAGACCACCGGCGCGGGCAGATCGGGCGAGGCGGGCGCGAGGGGCGGCTCGTCGAGGAAACGCACGGCGCGAATCCCGGCGACGCTGCCCGCGATCTCCAGCGTGCCGAGCGGCGAGTCGCTGTACGCCAGCACAAGCTCAGTCATGATCAGCCCTCGAAGCGCACGCGCACCGTACACTGCGGCAGGTAGTTGCCGGTGATGTCCACGACGGTCAGGCGCAGCCAGTAATCGCCAGGCGCGAAGGCCGAGGCGTTGACCGTGCCAAGCTGTCCGTTGTAGACCTGCGCCGGGTAGACTTGCAGCGTGGCGAAGTCGGCGTCCGCCGTGTCGCTGCCGGAGACCTGCAGGCGATAGAACTGGAAACTGGGGTGTGTCGCCGTGCCATAGACGGCGAACGCGCCGCGCAGCACCGTCCCCGCCAGCGGCTGGCTGATCGTCGCCGCCGGGTTGCCGCAGTTGAAGCTGGGATAGTCGCCCGGCAGCCGCGTCGGTGCGGCTGCGCCAGGCGTGGGCGGAGCGGGCGGCGTGACATTGCTGCCGGGCGGCACGAAGAGTAGCTGCCCGGCGGTGAGGTTGTTCGGGTCCTCGATGCAATTGGCTTCGGCCAGCTCGGCGACCGTCAGCCCGAAGCGCCGCGACAGATAAGATAGCGTGTCGCCGCGCTGCACCACATAGGCGATCCACTCGTCGGGGATGGTGCAGCCGGTGACTGCCGGCGTGCTGGTGCGCTCCCCGCCGAAGGGTGTGATGCTGGGCGTCAGCGACGGGTAGGGCGTGAAGGTGAGCGTCGGCGGCGGGGTGAAAGTCAGCGTCGGCGTGGGCGTGAGCGATGGGGTGAAGGTCGCTGACGGGGTGAGCGTCGCCGTCGGTGACGGGGTGACGGTCGGCGAGGGCGTGACCGTCGGCGTCAGGGTGTAGGTCGCTGTCGGGCTAGGCGTATCTGTCGCGGTCGGCAGCGGTGTCTCGGTCGGCGCGGGCGTGAAGGTCGCGGTCGGCAGCGGAGTCTCGGTCGGCGCGGGCGTGAAGGTCGCGGTCGGCAGCGGTGTCTCGGTCGGCGCGGGCGTGAAGGTCGCGGTCGGCAGCGAAGTCTCAGTTGGCTCCGGCGTGGCGGTGGGCGTGGGCGGCTCCGGCGTCGGCCAGGGTGTGTCGGTCGGCGGCGGGGTATCGGTGACCACGATGACGATCACTTCGGGCGTCGCCGAAGGCTCCGGCGTGGCGGTGGGCGTGGGCGGCTCCGGCGTCGGCCAGGGTGTGTCGGTTGGCGGCGGGGTATCGGTGACCACGATGACGATCACTTCGGGCGTCGCCGAAGGCTCCGGCGTGGCGGTGGGCGTCGGCGGCTCCGGTGTGGCCGAAGGCGGCGCGGTCGGCGTCGGGCTGCTGGTGACGGTGGGGGTGAGGCTGGGCAGGAACTGTGCGACGGCGGTGCTCGTCCCCTGCTCGTTGCTTTCATTGTCTATGGTGCGGCTCAGCGACAGGATGATGCCGAAGGTCAGAGCCAGAGCCAGCGTGCCAATGACGGCGATGGCGACGATCAGCTCGTTGTTGCGGTCGCGAGGGCGATCCATCGTGGCTAAGCCTCCTCGGCAGGCGTATAGTGTGCGGTCAGGGGCAGGACGAAGCTGAACGTGCTCCCCTGGCCGTGCTCGCTTTCGAGCCAGATAGTGCCGTCGTGCGCCTCAACGAGCGCTTTGGCGATGGACAGGCCCACGCCTGTGTCGCCGATGCCCTCGATCAGCGGGTTGTCGGCGCGGTAGAGCCGCCCGAAGACGCGGCGCTGCTCCTCCGGCGGCACGCCGCCGCCCTGGTCGGTGATGGCGACCATGATGCAGTCCGCCGGTTCGGGGATCAGCCCCGTGTCGTCGGAGACGGGCGGCGCATAGTGGGCCAGGAAGCGGGCGGTGATGGACACCTCGCCGTTGGCGGGTGAGGCCAGGTAGGCGTTGGAGAGAAGCTGCATCATCACCTGGTGCATGGCGTCGCGGTCGGCGTGCAGAGGCGGCAGGCCGTCGCTGAGACGCATGTGCAGGGTGATGCCCTTTTCGCGGAAGCGCGTCCCGGCGGCGGTGATAGCGTCCTCGATCACCTCGAGCATATCTATGGTCGCTGGCTCCAGGCGCAGTTCTTCGGAGTCCAGGCGGGTGATGCTGATCAGGTCGTTGACCAGGTGCGTCAGGCGGTCTACATTGGCCTGGACGCGCTGCAGGAACTGGCGTTGCAGTGCGCCGAGGATGCCCACCGATTCGCTGAGCATCAGCTCGGTGTACCCCATGATCGAACTCATGGGCGTGCGCAACTCCTGGGCGATGGACATGACGACTTCGGCGTTGGCCGGGGCGATGGGCTGCGTGTGCCCGCTGACGGCGGTGATGGGGCGCGTGGCCTGCTGGTGCTCCAGGGCGCTGAGGTCGTCTCTGGCCTGGAGAAGCTGCTGCTCAAGCGTCTGGCGCTCGCCGGTCAGCTCGTCAATCATGGCTTTGAGGGTGCCCACGCCGTCCGTGCCAAGCTGTCCGAGCCGGTCGCGGTCCCCTTCGGCGCGGGCGAGCAGTTGATCGCGCTCGGTGCGCAGCGCGGTATTTTCGGCCAGCAGACGGTCGCGCTCGGCCTCGTTGGCGGCGCGCGCCTCGCTCAGTTGACGATGCCGGGCGTTGGTCTGGTTCAGCTCGAACATCACGTCTTCCAGCTTGCCCTGGACGACGGTCGCCTCGGCGATGAGGCGCGTGCGCTGGTCATACCAGCGGTCGCGCGCCTTGAGCAGCTCGTCGCGCTCCAAGCGCATCTGGTCGCGCTGCTTGACCAGGGCCTCGCGGTCAGTGGCCAGGCGGCGCAGATCGGCTTCCAGGGCGGCAAGCTGGGCTTCGCGCTCGGCTTCGCGCTCCAGCTTATCTTCCAGCTTCCTGCGCTCGGCGAGCAGCAGGTCGCGCTCTTTGGCGATCTTCTCGGCGCGGGTTTTGTAGTAATGGCGCTCGTCGGTGAGCTGGCCGAGCGCCTTGGCGATGGCCAGCGGGCCGCCTTCCATGCCCAGGGCCTGCAATTGCCCCTGCGCTTCTTCCAGCGCGCGCTGCATATCGTCGCGCTCGGCGGCCAGCCGCGCCTTGTCGTCGCTCAGCTCGGCGAGCATTTCGCGCAGCGCCAGCGGCACGGCGGCGTCCTTGGCGTCGCGGATGTCCTGAAGCTGGCGCTCCAGCTTGGCCCGCTGCACCTGCAATTCGTCACGCTCGCGCTTGAGCGTCTCGTTCATGGCAGCGTACACGTCGGCGTCGCCGGCGCCTGTCGCGCTGATCAGCGTGGCCTGCGCTTCCTGCAGCGCCCTGGCGAGCTGCTCGCGCTCGGCGGCCAGCTCCACCCGCTCGCGTGACAGCGCGTCGAGGCGCTGGGTGATGGACATCGCTTCGTCGCCGTCTTCGAGCAGTTGGGCGACGCGGCTGCGCTCGTAGTCCAACTCGACCTGCAGATCACGCACCATGCGGTTCAGCTCGCCGATCTGCTCCTGGGCCAGCTCCAGGCTGGCCTGCATTTCCTGGCGCACGGCGCGGACGCTCTGCTGGTCGAGCGCATCCGGCGCGGTGTCCTCGACGATGGCCTTGATCGCCTCGCCTTCCGCCTCGAGGCGGACGCGCTGGGCGGCGCGGCTCAGCGTCAGCAGCCGGGCGGCGACGGGGGCCAGCCCTTCGAGCAGAATCGTCTCGCTCTCGGCCAGCTCGCGGTTGGTGTAGGGCAGGCCGATCAGCGCGACGCCGACGACCCTGCCGCTGCGCAGCAATGGTTGAATGTAGGCCGGCCCCAACTGGCTGATGTCCAGGCGCGTGTAGAGGTCAACCAGCTCATCCACGTTGCGGTCGGGCAGCAGCGTGCGCTGCATTCGCTCGGCGATGGCCTCGCGCAGAGTCGGCTGCTCGTCGAGGTTGAGAGCCAGGCCAGGGATGAGTCGTTGCTGCACGTGGTCGTAGGCGGCCAGTACGTCGGCCCAGTGCCCCTCGTCCTGCGTGACCAGCACGGCCACATCGGCCTTGAGCACGCTGGCAATCGCGGTAGCGATCTGGCGCGGGATGTAGTCGGGGTCTTCGTTCTCCAGCATCAGGCCGATGGCCTTGAGCAGAGTCATGGACTCGGTGGCATCGGCGGGGCGCGCCCGGCCCGCCGGCGCCAGGCGCACCTGGTCGGGGGCGGCGAGCGCAGCCTGCGGGCGCGAGATGGCCTCGGCGTACTCCGAGACCTCGTCAATGGCCGCCGTCAGCCGGTCGAGCACCAGCCGGTAGACGACGATGGTCACGACGGGCATGGCCGTCAGGAAGGCCAGGCGCAGCGCGCCCGACGTGTGACCGGTCAGATCGTCGCTGGCGATGCGGGCCAGGGTGTAGCCGTAGCCGATGAGCAGCACGGCGAAGAAGATCAGCTTGAGTGGGATGTCCGCCGTCTGTTTGTAGCGGGTGAGCAGCAGCGCGACGAGAGCGAAGATCAGCAGCCCCGGCGCGAGCGTCCAGGCGAAGCCGAGCGCGTGCTGATTGAAGTCGTGGCGGGCGGCCAGGCCATGCCATTGCGCCGCCGTGACCGCGTAGGCGGCGAGCAGCACGACGATCAGCGCCCCCGTTGCTCGCCACAGCCACTGTTCGCGCCTGTCGCTGTCGGCGGCGAGCAGCGCCACGCCCGCCAGCAGGACCACCGCAGCGTTGACGGCGCGCTCCAGCGGGGGCTGCACGGCTTCAGCCGGAGTGTCGGTCACCAGCGAGTACAGCCCGCCGACGCCCATGGCGATCCAGGCCAGCATCACCGCGCCGAACAGCACGGCGTAGCGCCCGGCGGCGCGCTCTCTTGCGCCGCGCAAACGCTGGCCGAGCGCCATGAGCATGGTCGCCTGGCTGATGGCGATCACCGCCAGGAAATAGATCAGCTCACCGGTCGGCTCGACGAACAGGTTGAGGAATTCGGGCGCAGAGTCCATGCCATATCCCCTGCAAGCAGCCTTCCGCCGCCAGCAATCCAGCGGGGCGCTGGCTGACCGCGTCAGGCCCAGTATAGCACACCCGCCCGCGCGTGGAATGGCGCGGCGCTTCGGAGTGGGCGCACGCTGTGCATTATACAGCATCGTGCTGCGCGGCGCTTTATGTCCCTCTTGGCGTTTGGCACGCGGCGCGCTACACTTACGCTGACCGCCGGCAAGCGAAGAGATGCGGGACGTGGGGGGCCACTTTGCGCCGCAAGGGCGGCGCGGCTGGCCTTTTTGTTTTCCTGGCCCAGCGCGGGCCAGGGCGGAAGGACGATCAGTGGACGGCGATCGGGCCGATCGGGTGGGGCGCTGGCAGCGACGCATTGCCGGGCTGCTGCGCCGCTACCCCTGGACGAGCATGGCGCTGCAGCGCACTGTCCGGCTGGTGCAGCCGCGCTTCACCTGCGGTGTGGTCGGCGTGCTGCTCGACGCGGAAGCGAGGCGCGTGCTGCTGGTGGAGCACGTCTATCATGGGCGAACGCCCTGGGGCCTGCCCGGCGGGTGGATCGCCCGCGATGAGGACCCGGCGTGCACCGTCGAGCGGGAGTTCGCCGAGGAGACGGGGCTGCGCGTGCGCGCGGTGCGCCCATTGCTGGTCGTGCTGGGGACGCATTGGCGGCGGCACCTGGATGTGGTCTTCCTGCTGGAGCAGGACGGGGCCGGCCAGACGATCCGGCTGTGCGATGAGCTGCTCAGCTATCGCTGGGCGGCGCCGGACGAACTGCCGCCAGTGGTGGCGCTGCACCGAGAGGCGATTGCCCTGGCGCTTGAGGCGCCAGGCGGGCGGTGCGTGATGGCGGAGTGATGCGGGAGAGATGAGCGTGGATTATGGACAGTTAGGCGAGCGGCGGCGCGGCTTTCAGCTCCCCCTGCTGGAGATCGCTTCGGCGCTGCTGCTGCTGCTGGCGATTGTGCTGGCGATGCTGGAGCTGGTCGCTTATAGCGACACGCGCGACTCGCTGCCGACCGATCTGACGGTGGCGGGGGTTGCGGTCGGTGGGCTGAGCGAGGCCGACGCGCGGGCGCGCTGGGAGTCTGTGTATCTCAAGCAGCCGATCCAGCTCAGCTACGAAGGCAGCCCGATCGTCCTCTTCCCAGAGGAGATCGGTTTTCGCGTGGCCAGCGATGTGATGCTGGCCGAGGCGCGCGCGCAAAGCACGCAGGCGCAGACCTTCTGGGCGGGCTTCTGGAATTACCTGGAACGGCGACCTGTGGCGGCGGTCAGCGTGCGGCTGATCGCCGAATACCCGGAAGGGGCGCTGCGCGAGTACCTGGAGGGGGTCGCGGCCCGCTACGACGCGCGGCCCGGCGGGGCGGAATACAACCTGGACACGCTGACCTTCAGCGCCGGTCGCTCTGGCAAGCGGCTGGACATTGACGCGGCCATCCCGCTCGTTCACCGCGCTCTCTTCGAGCCGGATGCGGCCAATCGCCGCGTCGCGCTGCCCACCCAGGACCTGCAAGCGGGCGACCGCGACATCTCTTCGCTGCGCCGGGCGATGATCGATCTGATGCTGCGCATGGGCTTCGCCTACGATGGCGCGCAGACGATGGCCTCAGTGTACGTCATGGACCTGGCGACCGGCGAGCATATGGAGATTCTGGCCGACGTGCCGCACAGCGCGCGCAGCGTCATCAAGATTCCGATCATGATCAACCTCTTCCGCCAGAGATTGCTGGCCAGCCAGGAAGAGGCGTACCTGCTGGCCGAGTCCATCCTGTGCAGCAACAACTCGGCGTCCAACTACCTGATGCAGTTGGCCGGGCAGGGCGATACCTTCGAGCTGCAGTTGCGCGACGGGCTGCGCCAGGTGTCGTGCACGGCGCAGGAGATCGGCGCGGTACACACTTACATCAGCGCGCCGCTCTACGTGGCCGACCGCGCCTACCAGTTCGAGGCGGCGGTCTGCCGGCCCACCATCCCGGCGAACACAGCGTTCAACACGAACCCCGACCCTTACGCGCAGACGACCGCCCAGGACATCGGCTTCCTGCTGACGCAGATTTATGACTGCGCCCGCCACAACAGCGGCCTGCGCGCTATCTACCCGGACGATGTCACCCAGACCGAGTGCGAGCAGATGCTCCAGTTGCTCAGCGGCAACCGTATTGATCGCCTGCTGGAGCTGGGCTTGCCACCGGGCACGCCCATCGCCCACAAGAACGGCTGGGGCATTGAGACCAGCGCGGACGGCGGGATCGTCTTTTCGCCGGGCGGCGACTATGTGATCGTCGTCTTCACCTGGGAGGCAGACCTCGACGGCAACAACCTGCCCACGCTGCTCAGTTGGGAAGTGATCGAGGAACTCAGTCGCCTGACATACAACTATTTCAATTCGGGCGCGCCGCTGCTCACCCGCCGCGAGCCGCTCAACCCGTATGGGGCGATAGAGTGTGTCTCGTTCATGAGCACTGAGGACGTGAACCTCGATAATATCAACGAGAACCGGCTGGACGAGAACGGCAACCCTCTGCCCACAGCGTGTTACGGCGGGGCGGGGCACTGCAAGCCATTCGACAACTGGGGGCGCGGGCAGTAGGGGAGGGACGTTCTGCCCATACGCCTCTACGCACCAGGCTCCCCAGAAGTGGGAGTCGCCCGCCGTTCAGCGGGGTATCAGGCCGCGCGCCAGCGCCGCGCTGAGCTGCGCCCGCAGATCGGCGGCGTCGCGGTAGGTGATGGTCACCGCGGCCAGCCCGCCCACTGTCGTGGAAGGCTCGGCGCCGGCATGGCGGACGTAGACAACGGGCTTGCCGAGCGCCGCCGCCATGCCCACTTCCACGCCCACACCAATCGCCTTGTGCGTCACTTCGGCGATCAGCAGATCGGCGGCGCGCAGATCGCGCAGCGCGGCGGCCATCATCGCCTGGGCGTCGTCCGGGGCGAATGTGTAGGCGCGCACGAAGATGTGGGGGGTGATGCTGTGCGCGCTCAGCACGGCAGCGATGGCGTCCAGCTCGGTGCTGAGGGCGCGCTGGTGGGCGTAGCTGACGGACACGAACGCGGTCGGCACGGACTCACACGGGCGAGGGCGGCTGGCGCCGCGCGCCCCGCTCTGCGGGCAGGCGCTTGAGCACGACGAAGGTCATGTCGTCGAATTGCGGTGCGCCTTCCGCAAAGCGGTCGAGCGCGCGCACAGTCCCCTGCGCGATGTCGTGCGCCGACCCCTTGCGCAGGCTGGTGACGGTGGATTGCAGGCCGATGACGCCGAACTCGGTCTTGTCGGGGCGCAGGGCGTCGGTTATCCCATCGGTGTAGGCGAACAACAGGTCGCCTGGCTTCAGCGTGACCTCGGCCTCGTTCAGGACAATATCCGGGAGGACTCCCAGCGCCAGGCCGCGCGCGCTGAGCAGCTCTGCGCTGCCGTCGGCGTGGACCAGCAGCGGCGGGTTGTGCCCTGCGCTGCAATACTGCACGAGTCCGGTGCGCGCATCCCACAGGCCATACCAGACGGTCACGAACAGGTCGGAGCGCGAATCGTGCAACAGCAGTTGGTTGACGCGGCGCAGCGTCTCCAGGGGGGTGTGACGGTTCAGGCCCACCGCGCGCAGCAGCGTGCGCGAGAGCACCATGAACAGCGCCGCCGGAACGCCTTTGTCGGCCACGTCGGCGACGACGACGGCCCAGCGATGCTCATCCACCCGGAAGAAATCGTAGAAGTCGCCGCCGACCTGGCGGGCGGCGCGGTAGTGGGCGGCGACTTCCCAGCCGGGTTCCTGCGGCAGCTCGTCCGGCAGGAAGCTGAACTGGATGGCGCGGGCCACTTCCAGCTCGCGCTCGATCCGCTCAACTGCGGACGCTTCGGCCAGCAGGCGGGCGTTTTCCAGCGAGAGCGCTGTCTGGTGCGCGATGCCGTTGAGGATGTTGAGCCGCCGCTGGTCTATCGCGCCTTCCAGGGCGGGATGGTCCACCAGCATGGCCCCGACCAGGTGCCCGCGCGCGATCAGCGGCAGGCCGATCAGCGCCGGGACCTCGAACAGCTTCTGCAAAGCCGAGGGCAGCGGCACATCCGTCCCCACGCCGCAGGCGACCGGCTCCGCCTCTTCGATCAGCCGCCGCAGGAATTTGCCATCGTGATCGGAATAGATCAGCCCGGCGAACTGCGTCTTGTGTTCCTGCGCCAGGCCCCACGATGCGCTGCCGACGAAGTGCCCGGCCTCGCTGTCCCACTTGAGGATGCCGCAGCGTTCGACGCCGACCAGCAGCGGCGTCAGGCGGACGAGCGTCTCCAGGCTTTGGTCGGTATCAATCTGCGTGTTGACGGCTTCGGCGACCTGCAGCAGGGCAGTGGTCACCCAGGCTTCCTCTTGCTGCGCGGCGATCAGTTGCGCGCTCTCGATGGCTAGCGCAGCCTGATTGGCAATGCCGCTCACCAGCTCGATTTTGCGGTCGGTCATCAGCTCGCCGCCGTCGCGCGTGCCGATCAGCAGCAGGCCGGTGATCTCACCTTTGGCAAAGAGCGGCAGCAGCACGCCCTGGCCGATGCCAATCTCGGCGGGCATGTCGCTGGGGCGCGGCGTGTCGCTGTCGAGGAGCAGGGGCTGCGCGTCCTGCAGGAGGCTGAGCAATGGCGGCCAGGCGTGCGCGGTCAGGCGGTAGTTGAGCAGGGCGCTGCTGATCTCAGGATCGGCGTCGGCGATCGCCACGACGCGGAAGGTCTCCGGCTCCTCGGCCAGCAGCACGGCGCTCCATTCGACGCCGACCAGCAGCGGGGTGATGCGCGCGACTGTGCGCAGCACTTCGTCCAGGCCGGTAGCGCGAGCGGTCGCCTCGGCCACCTGAAGCAGCGCCGTGCTGATCCACGCCTCTTCGCGCTGGGCCATGTACAGCCGGGCGTTGGTGATGGCGACGGCGGCCTGGTTGGCGAAGGTGGTGATGATCTCGCGGTCTTCGGGCGTGAAGCGATCCAGCTCGGTGCGCTCGACGGCCAGAAAGCCAATCGAAGCGCCGGCGATGGCCAGTGGAACGACGATCTCATCATGGCTGGCTGCGATGGCCTCGTCCAGGTCTGGCGCGTGCAGCAGGGCGATCAGGCGCGCATCGCTGATCTCGCTGGCGGGGATGCGCTGCGCGTAGAGGGCGGGGTCTGGCGCGCCGCCGCTGATGCGCGCCGTCTCGACCTGGTAGCACTCTTCGCCGTCGTCGAGCAGGGCGATCAGGCCGCTGCTGTAGGGTACGACGCGCTCCAGCCCGATCATGATCCCGTTCAGCACGCTGGCCAGATCGAGCGAGGAGCCGAGCACTGTGCTCAGCTCGCGCAGCGTCTCCGAGAGCATGCGCCGCCGCGACTCGTTGGCGAAGAGCGTCGCGTTGCGCAGGGCGATGGCGATGGTGTCGGCCAGCGCCTGGACGAGCGCCAGATCGTCGGGGGTGAAGGCGTCTGGCTCGGTGCTCTGGATGTCGAAGACGCCGAGCACGGTCGAGCCAATGCGCAGCGGGACGGCCAGCTCGCTCCGCGTGTCCTCGATGCCCTGGCCGGCCCGGTAGTTTTCGTGCGCGCGCACGTCTCCGGCGAGCACCGGTGAGCCAGTGCTCGCGACGCGGGGGATGATGCCCGGCTCGCTGAGGTCGTAGGACAGGCGCTCCAACGCCCAGCGCCCGCTGTGCACGCCGCTGCCGCTGCGGAAAGCCACGCGCTCGCCGACGCGCAGGAACAGGTGCACGCGCTCGTACCCCAGATTCTCGGTGACCAGATCGATCACCTCGTCGAGCAAGTCGTCAATGTCCAGGATGGACACCAGGGCGCGCGCGACCTCGGTCATGGCGTTGATGCGCTCGGACTGGCGGCGCTCGGCGTCGAAGGTCTGCGCCTCTTGCAGGGCCAGGGCGAGTTGCCCGGCCAGCGTTCCGAGCATGAATACGTCGTCGTCGTCAAATGCGTCCAGACAGTTGCTCTGCACGTCGAGCACGCCCATCACCCGCTCGCCTATGGTCAGCGGCACGGCGATCTCGGAGAGAGTCGCGTCCAGGGTGGCGGTCGCCAGATAGCGCTCGTCTTCGCTCACGCGGGGCGACAGCGCCGTTCGGCGATTCGTGGCGGCCCAGCCGACCAGCCCTTCCTGGTAGGACACGCGCAGGTCGGTGCTGGCGAATTGCTCGTGACTGCTGGCCTTGAGGCGCAGGCTCTGCGCTGCCTCGTCCACGATGAAGATGCTCACGGCGTAATAGCCGAAGGCGTCGTGGATCAGCGTCACGATCTGGCGGAACAGGTAGGGTAGCGGTTGGGTGGCCGTGATCTGGCGCGACACATCGTTGATCAGCCGGAGCTGGCGGGCGCGCTCCTGGGCCGCTTCGAACATCTGCGCGTTGCGGATGGCCGCCGAAGCCTGGTTGGCCAGCAGAGTCAGCAGGCGCATGTCTTCGTCGCTGAAGGCGTCTGGCCGGTAGCTCTGCACGGCGATGACGCCGAGCGTCGCGCCGCCGGACAGCAGCGGGGCGAAGATCGCCGAGCGAGCGGGGTGCGACGCGCGATGTGCCGGGCGCGCGGGCAGGCTGTCTTTCTCGCGCTCGAAGTCGTGGACGAGCAGCCCCGACCCCGTGCGGCGCACCCAGCCGATAATGCCTTCGGTGGCTTTGTCTTCGAAACGCTGTGGGGGCAGCCGCTCGGCGTCGCGCAGCCAGACCTTGATGGCGTAGTCGTTCCCCTCGAAGATGCCGATCTGAAAGGTGCTGGTGTCTACGATGCGCGAGGCCTGCTGGTAGACGACCTCGCACAGCGCGTCCACTTTGAGCTGCACGCTGAGGATGGCGTTGCCGACGCCAGCCAGAATATCAAGCTCCGGGCTGGGGCGCTCGTGGGCGGCCAGGCTGATCCCGCGTTGCCGGCCACGCCAGTAGCCGACGATCAGCCCCAATCCCACGCCGCCGACGGCGAGCGTCGCGCCTGCGACCATGACTGCAATCAGCGTCGTGTTCACCGCAGCGCCACTTCCTGGGGAGTCAGCCGCCCACTCCCGGTGAGCGGGTCAGCGCCTGGCTTGCCGTGCGGCCAGCGCAGCGTCGAGATCGGGGAAGACCTGAAACAGCATGTCGAAGCCCACCATCGCAAAGATTTCGACGAGACGAGGTTGCAGACCGCTCAGCACCACGTCGCCGCCGTTCTCGCGGGCGCGCCGCCAGGCCGCGATGAGCACCTTCAAGCCGTTGCTGGCGATGTACTCAACCGCGGTCAGGTCCACGTACAGTTGCGTCCTGCCGCTGGCAAGCTGGGCGTCGAGCGCGTGCTCCAGGTAGATGCTGGTATTGCTGTCCAGGCGACCGGCAGGGCTGATCACCGCGGTCTGCGCGTCCAGCACGCGAACGGGGACGGGGGCATCCTCGCCGCCGCCCGACGCAGCGGCGTGGCGCGCAGTGGCGATGAGCTTGACCAGTGTGAGCAGATTGCGACCGCCGGCCCGCTCGTAGGTCACTTCATCCATCAGCTTGCGGATGAAATAGATGCCCCACCCGCCCGGCTCGCGGCTGTCCAGTGGCTCGGACGGGTCGGGCGATTCGTGCAGCAGGGGGTTGAAAGCAGGGCTGCTGTCGGCGATGGCCACGATGAAGCGATCCGGCTCTGTCCGGCAGGCGATCTCGATCTGGCTGCTGTCGTCGCTATACGCAAAACCATGCTCGATGATGTTGGTCAGCGCCTCGTCCACGGCCATCTGGCAGTGATAGACAGCGCGCTCGCCCAGGCCAGCCTGTTCGGCAGCTTCGACGACGAAATCGCAAGCCTGGCGGATGTCTTCCAGGCGCGCCGGAATGGCGAGATGGCTCGTTTCAGCCATAGGTATCCTCAAGGAGACTGCAATGCACGGCAGCACATGGTCAGCCGCTAGAAACTGCCGACAGCCTCCACCTGGGTTGGGAAGATTTCGAAGATGGAGTCCAGCCCGGCCAGCTCAAGCACCTCGCGGACGCGCTCGGAAGGGTTGGCGATGCGCAGATCGCCGCCGGTGCGCTTGACGCGCTTGAGGACGCGCACCATTTCGCGCAGGCCAGCGCTGCTCATGTATTCAACACCGCCGAGGTCGAGCACGAGGTTGGTCTTGCCGTCGTCAACGGAGCTATCCATTGCGCTGCCAAGCTCGGCGGCATTGGTGCTGTCAACGCGCCCGGTGACCTCAAAAAGCTGCACGCGCTTCATATCCGATGTGCTGATTTCCATGACCATGGTCTACAGACTCCTTTCTGCGGGTGTGGGAGCATTATACCACCATTTGTGCGCGTAGCAGCACAAGATGCGGCGAATTCAGGGCAAGCGCATCACGCCGGCCTGGCCCCCCATCCCCGGCCCTTCCCCCACGAGGGGGGAAGGGGGCAAAGCGCCGGCCTTAAGCCCCTCCCCCGCAAGGAGGGAGGGGTTTGGGGTGAGGGCTGTAGTGGACCCATAAAGCTGGACACAATTATCGCATGGTTAAGGGGGATGTGTTGGCCGGATCAAAGAGCCACGCGGCTTCGAATTCGGACGGTGTGAGATAACCGAGTGCCGAGTGAATG
>Ga0232063_1016467_pt1 | contig 16933 bp, 15 predicted proteins | sample LAC_MetaT_7_FD_165509 | JGI IMG/M metagenome (GOLD analysis project Ga0232063, IMG submission 165509) | Metatranscriptome of anaerobic ammonium oxidizing microbial communities from anammox membrane bioreactor (MBR) in UC Berkley... | ecosystem: Engineered > Bioreactor > Anaerobic > Unclassified ... | reverse complement strand
GATACACTCATCACATGGCCTACAGACCCTGCGGTATCTATTCAAAAGACAAATATGATTTCCCGCGGTGATGAGTGGAACCTATCCGAGCTTAAATTTAGTTCCCACTGTGGTACTCATATCGATGCTCCATATCACTTTGACGAAAATGGTATTACGATAGACCAAATTCCTTTAGATTCACTTATTGGAAACGCAACGGTGTATGACATAAAGAATAAGGAAAAAATTGATGTAGAGGATTTAGAATCATTAAAAACAGGAAATTGTGATCGGATTATTTTTAAAACAATTAACTCAACTTATTGGAAACGTCCCACTTTTATAAAGGAGTTTGTTTATATTACAAAAGAGGCTGCCTTATATTTAGCTGATCATAAGATAAAACTGGTCGGGATTGATTATCTTTCGGTCGACAAATTTGACGATATGTATGCAGATGCCCACCATATACTTTTGAAAAAAGGTATTATTATCATCGAAGGACTTGATTTGAGTATGGTAAAGCCGGGAGATTATGAATTGATCGCGTTGCCATTAAAAATAAAGAATAATGATGGCAGCCCTGCACGGGTAGTTTTAAAAAGAACGCTCGCTAGTTGAATGATATATAATCCGTCAAACGATTGTACAAGTTCAGGAGCTAATCGTGAGATGAAACCGTATGGACTGTATACGTTGTGAGAGGGATTTTCCAGCCATGTTTATTGCAGGTATCCAACGCGATCTTTTGAATGATTCTGGAAAGTTTATAATAATCTTTTGCAATTTTTCCAGAGCATTCAGCAAAAATTAGGTAGTCCAGGGATGTATCTGCTACTTCTTTAAATTCCACATTAAGATTCAAAATAGTATCCTGATAACCTTCGTTGATAAGTCCCGCTTTTACCGCTTCTTTCAGTTTTTGTGGAACATCGGTAATACATACTGCCTGATGCTGATAATCGATGCCAAAGGTAACCCAGACGCAAAAGTTTTTGGAGAGGTTGAGAGGTTTTTGATTTAAGAATTCTGCTGTATGATATGTTTTAGTGCTTCCTCCCTCCACGACAAGTTGTACGACTTCTGGAGTTTGTATTGCGACTTTCCCTATGGTTCCATCTGCGAGAATAACCCAATCTTTCTCTTTGCACGGAAACCATGGTTCGTTGTGATGATAGGGACGTGATCGGATGTCCTTAAGTTTATTCAAGGGAAGTCGGATCCTTCCGCCCGTTAATTCCGGATTAACCAATAGTGAATTGAAGTGTAATGTGACGACCCTCCAGGGAAGACCGTTGTATATTACCCGTTCATTTTCCTTTACAGATCCAAGATTTAACAAGAGTGTTGCCTGTTCATAGAAACGGGGAAGGGTCTGTTTTGCCGTCCAGATGAGACCTAAAATAAAAATGAATGCTATACTCAAAAGTACCCAGTCGCCACAGAGGTAAAGTACGGTCAGCATTGCCCCGGTAGCGCCCACAAAAGTAAGCACCTGATACAACACTTCTGCAAGGCGAATGTAGAATGAACCCGCCACCGTCTTGTGAATAATGCTTCCTTTGTAAATATGCCGGTGAATATATCTAAGCAAAAAGAATACAAAAAAGAATGCAAATACGGATAAGATAAAATTCCTTCCCCGGCTCTTGAAAAAGACCCTCACGATATCTTTGCCCGATTCAAAAAATGTTTTTCTTTCGCTCAATTTATCAGTCAATTGATATTTCGCAACGGTAAGCTGGCTTGAAATTTGTTTTTCTTTGGTATACCAGATATTTTTAAGTTCAAGGAGTTGGTTTTTCAAAGTATTATCTTTGACCTGATCAGTAATCGTGTGGATATTTTCCAGGGCATTTTGTATCAGGGAAATTTGGTTTTCATAATAGGCTACTTGCATCCTCATGTTTTCTATTAACCGGGGACGAGCAGTCATATTTTTTAAGTCATTTACAATTGGGCCTATGAGGGTCTGAATCTCCTCCTTCCAGTCAAAACGTTTTTGCGGCTTTTGATAAAATGTTTCTAAATCCAAACCCGTTGCAATTTCCTCAAAATTTGTCTTGAGTGGTTCCAGACGTTCATTGAGTTTGTCAATTTCTTTCGTAATTTCCGATTTCTCTTCATGAGTTTTTACCTCACGGAGGTTTGTCTTTTTATTTTCGATATCCTTTTCTAATTCAGTAATAAGCTGGGAAACACTCATAAGGGTTTCGAGTGTGTTTTTCTTTGTGGCTATTAGTTCTTTAGTTTCATAGGATTTCTGATTTTCTGTTTGTCCGCATACCGGATTGTCCTTCAAACAAGTGAAAGACGAAATGACGATAAGAAGTGCAATCAGAAATACCTTTATTTTCATTGTTTTCACGCAGCTTCTACAAATGAAATATTACGAGAATAATTTATTATAGATCAAAGAATTTTTAGTAAAAGTATAGCGTTTTTAAAAGAACACACAAGAAGAAATTATACACCTCGTAATCATATCCCAAACAAGTTGTAAGAGACAAAATATACATCACATAATTTATACTTCAACTCTGTCAGGGATTCAAACTCCGGTAGGGTTAATTATCTTTGGATCTTCTAAGTTTTGTATGGATAAATTTTCATAATCCTGGTAAGAAAGGCGATAGTATTTTAAGTTTGAGATATTCACGATCTTTAATAACATCGGCTCTGCCTTTAATGATACGAACTTTATTATTACCTTAATCTTGCACTTGTGCAAGATTAAGGTACTTACTCGTGACAACTTATTAGAGTTTTATTTTATCTGAAAACCCTTATTTTTTATGGTATTGAGAAATAACTATTATGAATTTTCCCACATAAAACTTAGAAGGCCCTGGAATTATAAGTCGGAGGGATGGGCAAGACGTTTTTTCAAAAGCTGGATAAAGTCTATAAAGCGGCAGAGGCTTAAACCCTATGAGAAGTTTGCTGAGATGGTAGAAAGGCACTGGGATGGAATTGCTGCACACAGTAAACCGGAGAATAAAGTTTCTTTGGGTTTTGTCAAGGAATTAGATAACAAAATTCGGATTATCCAGAGACGGGCCTACGGTCTAAGAGATGAAGAATGTCTTCGATTAAAAATTCTGACCTGTATGCTTCCGGAGATATAAAAATGCAAATTTTACTCACTCGTTTCCATGATGATCCAAAATCTTGTATGGGAGATACAAAGTTTCAATTATCAGAGTTATGATAGGACAGGGATTGTCTTTGTATTTAAAATAGCGTTGAGATTATTTTAAAAAATATTCTTGATAAAAAATAACATTGATGATATTCTTTTTTGAAACGTAGCACTTCGTGATAAAAAGAAAGTATATCAAATATCTTAAAACTCGGAGTTCATCGGGAGAAGGAATAGCTCCATAAGTTTGATGAGCTTACAAGAAAAGAAAAAATACTAATTGGTTCAGCATATCAATACGGAATGCTGACTTCTGTATGAAAATAATTGTCATAAAAAACAAATTGAAAGAAATAGAAGGATCGTACGGGAAATTAAAGTCAGCAAAATGTGTAAAGCACAGAGGATTATCTATGGCATCAACGGGATATGGATATATTTTAACATAATCTTGATTTTTTTATATATTATAGTAGCACGAATACATATTAGGTAATACTGTTAGGTTTTTATTCATAATCAGCAATGAAATGTTCCTTCCGGCTTGTCGTTGGAATGGGTTTAAACAAGGCAAACAGTCCTTAACGGATAAACATTAAAATAATAGCGAATGGAGGTGATTGAAAGATATAGATTTTCAAAAAGTTTAGAGCGATTATTCTAAATGTGTCTTATAAAGTTTAAAATCATCAGTATGGTTTAGTAGTTTCTGATGTAAGTTTGAAATGAAGAGACACAATTGTTACTGGAATTGTCGCAAGATACAGACTCATTGCTCTTAAAAAAGAATAATAATCAAAGGAACGTAGCAGGGGGTGTAGCGTAGAACATTTTGCTTGTAAACAAAAAATATTTTAATCGCGATTTTTGCCCGTTAACTAAAGATACGTTGTTCATTTCCATGATTATTGATTACAGGTAATTCTCCCATGCAGATGTTTGGGAGTAATAGGGAATCCATGTCTCACTTCTTAACTGAGGTGAGATGAGGAGCGGACCCGCCGCTGTACCGGGAACGAACGTCACACCGCCACTGCCTTAGTTCGAATAGGTGGGAAGGCTTGATTAGTAGGATGATCCGGGAGCCAGAAGACCTGCCTGTAATTGCTTCACGTAGTTTTCGATGGTAAAGATGGTGAAGGTTTATAACTGCAGATTTTACAGATTACGCTGGCATGCAGATCAAAGTTTCTTTGATAATCTGTAATTTTAATGTTTTTCAAACCTATGTTTTTGCTGTCGAAGACATGGGTTTTTTATTTTAAGGGTTAAGGTTTTTTAGAGAATTAAAGTGACCAATGAGTGTGTTTTGTATTATTTATTCTATATAAAGAAAGAAGGCTTATGATGTATGCGCAACAACGTTTACTAAGATTTTCTGTGCTATTGTTACCGATACTCCTGAATTTTAATAGATTGCTCCCTTTATGTGCCGCTCCCGTTAACCCCGATGGAAAGACGGTTGGTTCTTCTACGGTAGAATTGCCAGATGAGGATGTTTCTCGTCAATCGGAAGAAAATGGTGATAATACGAGTAATTCACCGGATGTTATTCAACGATCTGCAGATTCAACATCCACCGAATCAGCAACTCTTTTGCCGGAGGTGTTAGTTTATGGTCGTGCGGACAGTTTGATCGGTATAGCAGATGCAGCGTCTCAGGGTACAGTGGGTAAGGACGAATTAGAGTTGCGTACCCTGTCGCGTCCGGGTGAGGTTCTGGAGACAGTTCCAGGGGTAATTGTTACCCAGCACAGTGGAGCTGGTAAGGCGAATCAATTCTTTCTGCGAGGTTTTAACTTAGATCATGGGACGGACTTTGCTACGTCGATCAATGGCGTTCCGGTGAATTTGCCTACTCATGCGCATGGTCAGGGCTATACAGATTTGAACATCTTGATTCCAGAACTGGTCGAGCGCGTAGACTTCCGGAAAGGACCCTACTATGCAGATCTGGGAGATTTTTCTTCTGCAGGCGCCGCTAATATCAAATATGTTGATTCCCTTCCATACAGCATAGCACAAGTAGAGGGCGGCAGTTTTGGATACGAACGCGGCCTCTATGCCTCATCTCGTCTTATTGGAAGTGGAAATCTCCTGTATGCTGTTGAATTATTCCATAACGATGGTCCCTGGTCGACGCCCGATGATTACAAGAAGATAAATGGCGTATTAAGCTATAGTCGGGGGGATGCAGAGCACGGGTATAGTGTAACTACGACAGCTTACGCCGGGCATTGGACTGCGACTGACCAAGTTGCTAAACGAGCGCTGAGTGAAATTCCTGGCTTTGACCGTTTTGACACGCTGAACTCAAGCGATGGTGGTAACTCTCAACGCTACAATCTTTCTGCGGAGTGGCATCGTGCTGATGCAGATTCTTCCACAAAGGTGTTGGCATATGGATTTTACTATGATCTCGATTTGTTTTCCGATTTCACATACTTTCTTAATAGCCCTCAGGGTGATCAATTTGAGCAACTGGACAGGCGGGCGGTTGGGGGGTTGAAGGCAAGTCAAACCTGGTACAGTCAGCTATTTAGCCGCGACATGGAAAATACCGTAGGTCTGCAAATTCGCAGTGATTCGATTACAAACGGTTTATTCCAAACGATCAGACGTCATCGTACGGACAAGGTTGACTACAACGGTGAAACTATTTCAAAGACAACCCGTTCGGATGATGTGTGGGAAGCAAGTTTTTCCCCCTACGTCGAGAATAAAGTTCAATGGGCGGATAAATTCCGCACAGTTTTGGGATTACGAATGGATTATTATTATTTTGACGTGGATAGCAATTTGTCCAGCAACTCTGGTACAAGGGACGATGCAATTGTTAGCCCCAAAGGGTCGCTTATCTTTGGGCCGTGGGCTAAAACGGAGTATTACCTGAGCGGGGGGCTTGGTTTTCACAGTAATGATGCACGGGGGGTTACCCAAAAGGTTGATCCAATGACGGGAGACCCTGTTAAACCAGCGGATCCATTGGTACGTACAAAAGGCGCGGAAATCGGCGTACGCACAACTGCTATAGAAGGATTACAAAGCACGCTGGCGTTGTGGTTGCTGGACGTGGACTCGGAATTGGTTTTTGCCGGGGATGCTGGCAGCACAGAGGCTAGCGCACCGAGCAGGCGCTATGGTGTTGAGTGGACAAATTACTATACGCCCACCAAATGGCTCGCACTGGATGCGGATTTCTCGTTTTCGCATGCAGAGTTTCGAAAAACTGTTGGGGATGATGGGTCTCAAGGTACACATATTCCTGGAGCAATTGACAGTGTTATGGCTATCGGCATTGCGTACCGTCAGCCAGGCGAACGTGGTTTCTTCAGTGACCTGCGTTTACGGCTTTTCGGTCCCCGTCCTCTTATTGAAGACAATAGCGTCCGCTCTGCGACCACCACTTTGTTGAGCGCAAAAGCAGGGTATAACTTCAATAAGAACTGGACTCTCAGTGTCGAGGGTTTTAATCTCCTCGACAACAAGAATCATGATATTGATTATTATTATCCCTCGCGTTTGAAAAACGAGGTTGCGGGTCCGGATGAGGGCGGGTACAATGATATTCATTTTAAATCAGTTGAACCTATTGCGGTTCGTGCCGCTTTGACCTTCCGGTTTTAATAATAAAAGGAGTAATAATGTTTCATTTATTCTTAAGAGGAGGGCCAGTCATGTGGCCTATCCTCGTTGCGTCTGTAGCTGCGTTGACAGTAGTTATAGAACGGATTTATTTTCTTATCAGTGAACGAAAATCAAGGTGTCCGGAAATAATAGAAAAAATATTTTCTGAAGTTGAGAGAGGAAAAATTGAAGAAGCCTTGCGAATAGGAGCGGGGTGCAATGATTTTGTTGCAACCACCCTTGTTTACGGTCTTCGTCACCGGCAGAAAGCCTTCTCGAACGCTCTTTTGCAGGCTGCAAATAAAGAACTTAAGCGTTTTGGACGCGGACTTCCTGTGCTTGACACCGTTATTACCCTTGGACCGCTCCTTGGTCTTTTTGGTACCGTGACCGGAATGATACATGCCTTTGGCCTTTTGGGGGGCAGGGAACTTGACTCCCCCACAGTTATTACGGGCGGCATTGCAGAGGCTTTAATTGCGACCGCCTACGGCCTTCTTACCGCCATTGTCGCCCTCATTCCTTTTAATTATTTCAATGCACGCCTTGAAGAAGCCCGACATGAGATTGAGGATGCCACCACACATCTCGAACTTTTGCTATTAAAACAGGATAAAAACCCATGAAGATACCACTGCCGACAACCAGACGGAAAGCAAGGATAGAGATCATTCCGCTTATTGACGTTGTTTTTTTCCTTTTAGCAACCTTTGTAATGGTTTCTCTTTCAATGATTAAGAATCAGGGTATTCGTGTGAACTTACCTTCCGCCGTGACGGGTACTCCCCAGGAGCGCGAAGTCGCAGTAACCGTTACCGTAACTAAATCAGGTGATATATACCTGAACCAGGCAAAACTTACTTCCGATCTTTTGTCTCTGCGGCTGAAACAATTAAAGGCAGAAAACCCCGACACGAAGGTTTTTGTTAATGGAGACAAGGACGCTTCTTTTGGCAGTGCAATTCAAATCCTCGACGAGATAAGATCTTCAGGAATCACGAAAGTTGCCATTCAGACAAGACAGCCGGAATCTTTGCAAAAATGACAACTTACAGATTCGGCTATCATAAGGTGAAACCAGTCAATCACGGCGTGATAAAAGGATTTATCCTTGCCTTATTCATTCATGGAATTTTATTTTTCATTGGTGGAAAATTTCTTGTCAAATCTGTTCAATACAGCGTTGAATCGACAAACGGGGCTATTGATGTAGATCTGGTGGCCGCCTTATCGCAATCAGACACGGAAGCAGTTGAATCTGTTGTGCCCATAACAGAACAACATCAGGAACTGGTTAAGCAACAACAGCCAGAGGCAGATATAGTGAAACCTAGTAAACCTGTGATGGAAAATCAACAAGAAACAGTTAAGGCAACACCGAAGGAAGACCCAGTTACATTACCGCAGTCCAATATGGAGACAAAGGAATTCATTACGCCTGTTGTGGTAAAACAAGAGGAAGCAGTTAAACCTCTACAACCTGATATAGAGGTGGCTAAACCCGGTGAATCAATTACTGAAAAAAAACAGGAAGCCCCCAGGATTACGCAACCATCTTCGCAAGGAACGACAATAACAAAAATTAAGCCTGATTATTTGCGGAATCAGCCTCCAGAATACCCTCAGCTAGCAAAACAAATGCGCCAAGAGGGATTGGTGATATTGAAGGTAGAGGTAGACCAGAAAGGTGTGCCAATCACAGTTGAAGTTGAACAAGGTAGCGGCTATCAACTTCTTGATCAAGCGGCTTTAAAAGCGGTAAAGCGCTGGAGATTTCAGCCAGAAAGAATAGGAGGCGTACCCGTTAAATCCAAGGTGTCAATTCCTGTCCGATTCCGTTTGGAAGAATCGGACAAAAAATTTCATACAAGACAGTAGGTTACAAAGCGTTAAATATTTTTTTATTTAATAGTAGCACGTATATCATATTAATAATATTTTTAAATTTATAGTGTAGAGGAGAATATCTTGAGAACATGTAATTTTTTTGTATGTCCAAATTGTGGTTATGATGAGAAGTTTAAAGTATTTACCAGTAATGTTCAGGTTATTTATCAATCCCCTGAGGCTGGAATACGTTCATTCGAAAGCAGTATTTTACCAAACCTGAGGCATAGTGATAACTATATCGAGTGTCAGTTGTGTTTTGAAAAATTTAGAGCATACTAAGGGGAATGTGATGAAAAACAAATATTTATTTACAATTATTTGTGTAGGCAACTTTCTATTAGCATCGTCTCCAGCTTTTCCAGAAACCTATGCTGAAGAGACAGAGATTGGCGAAGAAAAGGCAGAGATGAAGGAAAAAGACGAGGAAACCGAAGAAATTGTTGTTACCGCATCAAAATTGCCTCAAAAATCAGAGGAAATTACGCATAAAATAGACATACTTACTCAGGAGGACATCCAAGGTGTAACCTATACGAATAGAAATTTATCGGAGGCATTGCGGTATACACCAGGTGCCTTTGTGAATCCACTTTCCAGAAATGATGCAAACTGGGGATCCTATGGCGGGTTGGGGCCAAAATACAATATCTATATGTTGGATGGCCTTCCTGTGGATTCTTTTGTTGACACGATGAGCCTTGACAACAAATACCTTAATACTATCGAAGTGCATCGTGGCCCAACCGTGCTCTATCCAAATTATATGTCTATGGATTTCGCCGGTAACCAGTCTCCCCTTGCAGGCGCAACAAATCTGATTACAAAAGATAAAATATTATTGCCAATGACAACAATATCTACCGGATATGGCTCGTGGAATACGCTTACCGGCAGTGCCTATCATGAGAATAGTAAGGGAAATGTTCATTATCTATTCGGTGCAAATTATGAACAGTCCGATTATACAAACTATGGCACGAACCCATCATGGCTCAATATGCTTGATGATCCTGAGTACAAAAAGACAAAAGCCTTTTTTAAGACTACCTATTATTTGACACCAGAATCGAAGGTTTCGATATTTGCTCATCACACAGAGCATACCGGCGATGTTGGGAGACCGAACCGTGATTTCAAAAACTATTATGATACGATAAACGCCGCATACGAAAATCAATTGAACAAAGACATATCTCTTCATCTTAAGGCTGGCTATCGTCATTATGACAGAAACTGGGAGGAGGACAATTTTCCCGTAAATCTGAGTCTGCGTGAAAAAGACAGAGTTGTTCAACATATTTTCCCCGCTGATGTCTTTGTTAATTATGAACACACAGAAGGTTTCTTACTTACCATAGGATCTGATCTGCAGCATGTGAGATATAAGACAGAAACAGAAACCAATGGAATTGATACGACGGGTAATGATGTGAACGCTGATGCCTGTGGGCTATATGTACAGGAAAAATTAATTATTGACAACTGGGTCTTTAGAGTGGGAGGGCGTTATGGTTACACAAGACATGATTACGATTTGATTGGTGGCTCTGAACCGTCAGAAGATAGCAAGTCGTGGGACCGCTTTCTTTGGAGTACAGGTATTCGATATAATGTATCTAAAGATATCGGTATATATGCTAATGCCGGTTCAACTTTTTTAGTGCCATCAGCAAAATCTGTAGGCGGAACATTAAAATTGTCAGACCTTGGCATGCCCGGTAAAAACGGTCAGTTGCCAAATCTATCACTTAAACCGGAAAAAGGCATCGGGTTGGATTTGGGTTCAGATATACGGTTAAACGGTAATCTGCAGTTTGGTGCACGAGGATTTTATAACAGGATAGATGATGCTATCGTTGAAAATGTTGTCAGCGGCAATCCCTCCCAAACGCGGTCTGTCAACGCTGGAGAGAGTTATGCCTATGGTGTAGAAATTGAAGGGAAATATCAAATAGACAACATGCTTAAGTGTTTTGCCAATACTACAATCACCAAGACAAAAGTTGAAAATGATGTTGACTCAGATCAGGACGGCAGCGATGTACCATTTGTGCCCGATATCGTTGCAAATTTTGGCATCACGGCAAGTTTTCCATACGAAGTGAATATCAGTCCCTATTGTCAGTATATAGGCAGATATTACGATAGCACCTCGAAGGGTGGAAGAAACGACTTTGGCAGATATGTCATTATGAATATGAAGGCGCAAAAACAGCTTTATCAAAATCGTGATTTCACAGCCGACCTGGTTGTAGATGTAAATAACATACTGAATAAAAAATTTGAAATGCCTTGGCAATTTCAGGATCCTGGATTTAATACTCTGGCCTCGATTGTGGTAACTTTTTAATTGTGAACTCACCTTGAAAAATATTTGGTTTGCACAGAGGCTACCAGTGAAGTGGTTTTTGTTTTTGTCCGTGGTTCTTCATGCTGTTTCTGTATCAGCTCATACTTTAGAAATAATGGATTTTCGGAATAAAACAGTCAGACTGAAAGCGCATCCGAAGCGGATTGTTTGTTTGATAGAAAGTGCTTTAAGCGGTATCTATATGCTTAATCAGGGAAATCGAATAGTCGGAGTGTCAACAAATGTATACCAGACCGATGTATATCCATACTATGCGGCTTTAGACAAACGGATAAAAGACAAGAGACTTCCTGCGCCTGGCAACTGGGATTCTGTTAGTGTTGAAGGTATTCTCGCTCTCCGACCAGATCTGGTTATCATGTGGGCTCAGCAAACGGAGGCTATCGAAGCCATTGAGAATGCCGGAATCCCTGTTTTGGGGGTTTTTATGGATTCGATTGAAGACGTTTTCCACGAAATAAAAATTTTTGGTGTCATTACCAATAACGAAGAAAGGGCGAGTGAGATTATTGCGTATACTCAATGCGAAATAGCTTCTGTAGCTGAACAGATCGGGTCCGTTGATAAGGGCAAAAATCCTTCAGTCTACTACCTATGGGCTCAAAGTCTGTTAAATACTTCATGTAAAGGTAGCGTTGCAGACGACTTGATAGCAATGGCCGGGGGAAAAAATATTTGCACAGAAACAAAGGAACATATCGTCATAACGATGGAAAGGCTTATTTCAGCAAACCCAGAGGTTATTATCATGTGGCATAATGAACGTCTTGATCCTAGGGACCTCATGCTCAATAAACAATTAAGGAATATAAAAGCTATCAGGAACAAAAGAGTATATGAACTTCCAGAAGTATTTCATTGTGACCTCTGGACATTGAAATTTCAGTATGCCTTAAAGCTTATGGCTGCGTGGCTTCATCCGGAATTGTTGTGTGATTTAGATTCGAAGCGGGAATTGGACAAGATGTTTCAGATGCTGTATAACATAACTTTTTAAGAGAAAACGGATCATCGTGACCTTTTTTAGGAAAGACCTTGTTTTCTATGCAATGCCACTGATATTCATAGCAGCATCAATGTTTGTCGGTAGTTCTGACATTGCAGCGCCAAAAGAAACAATACGCTGGCTTTTTTGCAGGCATTCAAATGGTTCTTCCAATACGAATAACGATATGTTATACACCATAATTGTTGATGTCCGCCTGCCCAGAATCCTGTTAGCCTTTGCTGTGGGAGGTTCCCTTGCAATTGCAGGCAACTCTATCCAGAATGTCTTAAGAACCCCCCTTGTGGATTCGTTTATCCTCGGTATATCATCGGGCGCGGCGTTTGGAGCGGCGCTTTCGCTGGCATTGTTAAACGATTTCTCCGTTCAGCCAGTGGCATTTCTCTTTGGAATGCTTGCTGTCGCATTGACCTATTTTCTCTCTCTTACCAGAAGAGGCGTTTCACTACTTTCGCTGATACTTGCAGGAATAATTGTTTCTGGCTTCTTTACCTCTCTGCTTGCATTTGTCCAATATGTCACGGATCCTTTCAAACTCCAGAGCATCGTGCATTGGATGATAGGCAATCTTCATTATGCAACTTGGTCAAAAGTAAGATCCTGCATAATACCCATCATAATAGGAACTGCATGGCTCTTGATCATGAGATGGAGAATGAATGTAATTGCGCTTGGAGATGAAGAATCCCTTGCCGTTGGTCTTAATCCAACTGTCGAAAGACTGCTTATTATCATACCGGCCGCACTGGTATCGTCCTCAACCGTGTCGGTAGCAGGTATTATTCCGATGGTCGGTCTCATTATCCCTCACTTTGTAAGGCTTGTTTTTGGGGTTGATAACCGGCGCAATCAACCCTTGAGTTTTGTTATTGGGGGATCGTTTTTGTTGTTTGTTGACACCTTATCAAGAAGTATCACTGATGTTGAGATGCCTGTTGGTATATTCACTACGATTATTGGTGGCCCTGTATTTGTCTATTTGCTCAAGAGCGGCCGGATGCGAGAAGAGAATCTATAATGGCAATATCTACTTTTAACCTTAATTTTTGGTATGGCCAAAATAAGGTGATCCATGATATGTCAATTGATATTTTAGAAGGTGAGTTTGTTGTCATATTGGGCTGTAACGGGAGTGGTAAATCGACATTTCTCAAGATTTTAGCCGGGTTGTTGCCATACCGTGAAGGCATGGTGACTATTTTCCATCAATCGTTACAAAGCATCTCTATAAAAGAAAGAGCGAAAATCATCGGCTATTTACCTCAATTTCATAACCCTGTTTTCCCTTTTACCGTTGAGGATGTTGTCCTTACCGCCAGGGCATCCCATATATTTTCTTTGCCATCAAAAAAAGACTATGATCGAACAGCAGAGGCGCTAAAACTGATAGGTTTGCAGGAAATCAGAAAACAGCCATATACAGAGCTATCTGGAGGAGAACGGCAGATGACCATGATTGCCCGTATTATGGCACAGGAACCAAGGATACTTCTCTTTGATGAACCGATTAACCATTTAGACATAAAACATCAGTTTGAAATAATGAGTTTGTTGAAAAGAATAACAAAGGAATTGAATATCACTACAGTAGTTGTCCTCCATGATGTGAATATGGCGATGCGATATGCAGACAGATTTCTATTTTTCAAAAACGGGCAGCTTTACGCCAGAGGAGGCAAGGAGATAATCAATACCGAGACCATCAGAGAGGTGTATCGCATTGATGCCGTGGTTGGAGAAGTAAGAGGAATGTCGTTTGTGATACCCTATATGCCTCAATAAAGCATAAAGAAATTTAAAAGGAGGATTGTGCAATTTCGTGCTGCATGAAGATCGGACGATATGAGATATGAAAAATTATGGCTGTGGATCATTTTATCACTTGCAATTCATGCTGCGGTATTTGGAGTGTTTATTTACGTGCACAGTGCATACCGGGATTCAATGGTGCTGATGGAGCAGGGTGCTTCATGTGTTGAAGTGGAGTTGGTAGGTTTTATCAGATCGGCTGAAGGTCTGTCTTCAGAAAAAAAATCAGCAGGGACTGAAAAAAGAGATGCGTATGACTCTCCGACTCTTCCCGGTAATGAAGACGTATTGGAAAAAACAGTTTTTCAGAAAGAAAATAGTGAGGATTTGAGAACAGAGGAATTAATAACACTTGATAAAGTGCAGGATAACAGCAATGAAGCAAATGCTTCTAACACCGGGAATGCCATGAATAACTCACCGGTAATTGACATAAAACAGGAAAAAAGATTGTCTCATAAGCGGAAGGATTTTACAAAGGGAAATACCGAGGGAAAAAAAGACAATCACCATGAAATAAATCCGTCAGTGCACTCTTCTCCCGGCGCATATGGGAGTAAACTCGTAAAAGGAAGCCCTTCTGCAAAGGTTGCTGGTATCGGAAAGCCGGAATATCCGAAAGAGTGCATTTCCAAGGGGCATGAAGGAAAGGTTGAGGTGGAAATTCTCATTCTGTCAGATGGGGCGAACGGCGGCATGACGATTGTGGAATCTTCGGGATGCAAGCATATGGATACATCGGCGCTTGTCTTTTTAAAAAAATGTACGCTTGTACCAAAAATGATTATGGGAGTACCTGCAGTCTCAAAGAAGAAGATAGCGTTTCGTTTTAAAATTACCGAGGCGGCTAATGAGAAAGAAGATAGACAATTACGATAAACAATTATAAGGAGATAGTAGCAAGATATGAAAATAATATTTTATTCACATACAAAGTGTTTGCGCAGGTGTCCCCATGTTCTTTATCCGATATTTGCTAAAAATACCATTTGGAGGATATTATAAAACTACAAGGATTTTTAACTTTTTGTTTATTCGGAAACAGCTTCTTTTTTCTGTCTCCGGCTTTTTCTGAGAACGACATCGGTGAAACAGGTAAAAAAAATACCCAGGATGTCACAGAATGAAACGACCATTACCAGGGAAAAGATTGAAAATTCTACCGCAAACAGCGTTATGGAATTGGTGAAAGAAAGAACTCCTGGTGTTTTTGCCACTCAAAACAACGTTGTCGGGTTTGGGTTTGGAATGCCCGGAACAGGACAATTGAGCATTCGCGGTCTTGGCAGTTCACCAAATACTCAGGTGTTGTTCAATTACGCAATCTAGATGGCACCAAACCAATGCCAATTTGTTAAATTCCTTACAGCCACTTATTTTTCGCTATAACAGCCACCCCTGTTCTGCCAGCCCTATCGCCGCTTCCAGAGAATCAAACATTCTGTTAGCAAAATTATTACGCCGAAGGATGTTCTATATCTGCTCTATCGGTTTCAGCGTAGGAGAATATGTTGGAAAAACGACAGCAACACGTTTGGGAGAATTTCGAGTCTTTTACCTTTGTGGGATGCGGCACCATCAATATTAATAACATGGAACTTATATGGATGTGTCTTGCATACCTGTCTTAGAAAACAACTCATACTTTCCATATCCATCTTTTCTCTGGTTAGACGGTCAATATCTCCGTCTCACGGACTTACCGCTGCTAAACTCCAGTATCCGCGCAAGATTAACCACTGGCCTGCGGGATGATGACGCCCAAGGCAAACACGGGGATCGTCTTGATTCTTTAAGCAGGCACCAACTACAAGTTATGGTAAGATTATAAATTAGTGCCTTCTTAAACACACGTAAGAATTAATATAAGCTACATGACGAGTAACCCCGCCGCTGAGAATCCATTTCCTATCACTCAATAACTTTTAGCAAATTCTTTTCTACCAGTTCAATTATTGCAATTTATTTAGAAATTCATCTTTCATTTCGGAAAAAAGTTTCTATACTGGAGCATATGAAAATCGAACTGAGTACCATGTGTTTTCGTCGTGGTGAAATTCTTGCAAAGATCAAACGTTGCAGAGATTTCATTGAATCGCAGGGTTTTGAATTTGGAATTCAATTGCATAATTCCATTACGAAAGACTTGTACAATGAAATAAAAGGGCTCAAGGTTCCGTTTACCATTCACGCCCCGGTATTTTCTGACTACTTTATCAATCTTGCACATGATGATTTTCAAACTGCCCTGGAAGCATTTCAAAACACTGCACAAATTATGGAGGCTCTGAAGAGTACGGTGGTATTATTTCATGGGTTTTTTATGACGTCGAGACCAATCAAAAACGATCCTGACAATTACAATAAGGTTTTGCGTGACGTTATTGATAATAAATACCGGCTTAATGATACACGGGTCATGGATCCAAAATTTTTGGAGACAGAAGAATTCAAAAAGTATCAACGTACCGTGAAAACCCATATGAAGCAATTAAGGGAATGGTATCCATCATACACCATGTGTCTGGAAAACGATTTTCCCGGTATAGGAAATGGCAATCAAACACCTGCACACATGGCATATCTTGAATGTCCAGTCTGGCTCGATACCGGTCATCTCTGGACATCCGCTATTGTAAACAAGTTCGATTTTTATGAAGGACTCGAATCGATTTGTAAAAACGGCCAGGTAGTCGGTGTTCATCTGAATACCAATAAAACCCCGCACAACTGGAACTATGAATATCCAGACGGTGATACTCATTCGCATTTCTCAAGAGAGTATGATATGGATATGGACAAGATTATTTGTATTCTTAAAAGGAATCGGATTACTCACTATACCATTGAGATAATAAACGGAGACATAAAAGATGTAAAATTCTTTGTCGAGACGTATAAATCGGTCTGTCAATAAACTTGACAAAATAAAATTAATTTGTATTATTTTGTTCTTTGTACTAAAAGATAATTCTCATACTGTTAACTCACAAAAGTATCTTAATCTCTTACTGCGGTGCGAATACCCGCAAGATCTTGAGTAATAACCTTGAAAACTGCTAATAAAATCCTTATCGCATCAGGCATAGCCATTTGTACCTTTTTT
>Ga0232063_1140496_pt1 | contig 18827 bp, 22 predicted proteins | sample LAC_MetaT_7_FD_165509 | JGI IMG/M metagenome (GOLD analysis project Ga0232063, IMG submission 165509) | Metatranscriptome of anaerobic ammonium oxidizing microbial communities from anammox membrane bioreactor (MBR) in UC Berkley... | ecosystem: Engineered > Bioreactor > Anaerobic > Unclassified ... | reverse complement strand
CAGGCTGATTTTTTGTCCTTTTGGCCTGACTCCTGACTAGCTATACTGTAATGTAGAATGCCAAAACTGCCCCTGCCCTCAACAAAATCTCCCTCCAAAAAAGGCATCGCTCGTGCGCTCAAAGTGGTCAAGTATCTGCTGTTGGGCACGGTAGTGGTTGGTGCAGCTGTGGCAGCGTATGTGATCTATGCGTTGTATACCCAAAACCAAACAAAGACCCAGCTCCTGCAAGTTGGTGAGGAGCGACAGGTTGCCCTGAACCAGCAACTTCAGGAAGTTGAAGAAAAGCTGACGGTCACGGCAGCGGAGCTTGATGCAGTTAAGGCAGAAGATCAGTTCCAGAAGAATCAAGAACTAATGACCGAGATCCGTAACATTCAGACCACCTACCGGGATGCAGTGGCTGCTTACAACGATCTGCTTAAGCTCAAAGAAGACACCACCAGAACACAGACCCTCGATGCTGACTTTGCCCAAGTCTTGACCTACCTGTCCCAGCGCAACTACGCCTCGGCGTCTGCCCGACTGACCCGACTGAAAAGCGGCATCTCTACTCAGCGCGCGCAGCTCGATGCCAGTGCCGGTGGAGTGCCAGCCAACCTAACAGTCAATAACGCTCCGCCCGGCTCCGGGTACAGTCGGCAAGCAGTCGAAAATGAGTTTGGTAAGTTCCAGGTGGATCTCGTAGCAGCCGACCTGGGCAGTACTCGAGTCGTAGTAGAAACGGCGTCTTCCGGTGACTGTGGTGATGGCTGTCCGGTTGATTCATTGGCCAACTACGTCTCCCGTGCCGGCGGTTTCGCCGGGATCAACGGCCCCTACTTCTGTCCAGCCGAGTACCCCAGCTGTGCTGGCAAGACCAACTCTTTCGACACCTTATTAATGAATAAGAACAAGGTCTACTTCAACTCCGACAACAACGTTTACAGCAGTGTGCCGGCCGTCATCTTCCAAGGAGGCTCTGCCCGCTTCGTCGGCGCTTCCTCGGAATGGGGACGCGACACTGGCCCGGACTCGGTGATTGCTTCGCAGCCGTTGCTGCTGTTTGGCGGTGAGGTCAAGTTCGGTGGTGACGGCGATCCCAAGAAAGGTAGCCGCGGCTCCCGCAGCTTCATCGGTACCAAAGGCAACACCGTCTACATCGGCGTTGTCCGAAATGCCACCGTGGCAGAAGTAGCCCGCGTACTCAAAACGCTCGGTCTCGATAACGCACTCAACTTGGACAGCGGCGGTTCCACCGCCATGATGGCCAATGGCCGCTACGTGGCCGGGCCAGGCAGAAACACTCCATTCGGAATTGTGCTGGTTCGCCGCTAAACCCGTGACTGACGATTTCTCTTTCAAAGGATTAAATGCTGGTAATCAGCTGGAGCTCTTTTTGAGGCATCTTAATTTTACGTGGCACGATCAGAATATTCACGGCTGAGACAAGCATCATCAGGAGGCCAATGATCCCAATGGCTGGAAGGTTACCAAGCGCCATGCCTACCCAGCCCGCCAGCATTGGTCCGATAATGTACCCAATACTGCCGGCAGCATTTTGCAGGCCGACCATCTCCCCGCCAAAGTTGCCCAAGCGAGTAATGTAATCCTGAATAACGGCCAAGATGGCCGGGTAAGCGAGCGAGCTAAAGCAAGCTGAGAGGAACAGGATTGCAATTAGGAGCGGTGGCGAAGCCGCAAACAGGGTAGCGACAAACAGCAGTCCTCCTCCGATGCCGCCGGATAGGAAAGCTAATCGTTTTTTGCCAATCTTGACTCCTAGTCTTTGCACAAAGAAGCCCGTAAAAAGATTGGGCAACATATACGCCGGAATGAGGAAGCTTCCCCAAATACTGGTTTGGCGGAGCTCTTCCGATGCAAGAATTCCGATTGAGAAGAACGTCGCTTCCAGAATAAATAGCACTAAGATAAAGAGGAAGATTGGCCAAATCTTTCGAATGATACTTCGCCAAATATAGAGCTCTTTTAAAGCGCTGTTCTTCTTGGTGACCACTTCTTGAACCACTTCTCGCTTCCGAGTCGGGAAGATTCGGTTGAAAATTACAATACAGAAAAGGCTTAGGAACAGTAAGCTGAAAGTCACCATCAGTGGTTGAGCCACTCCTTGATCGAGTAAGAACGGCACAAACAAGGGAACGGCAAACATCGTCAAAGACCGGAAAGTATTCAGAATCCCCCATGCGAGGGCATGGCGGTCCATCTTAATAAATGCTTCGATGAAGTAGGCTTTGGAGAAAACCAGAAACTCGTAGTAAATTCCCCAGATTGCCATAGCCAGCACAAACTCAGGAACTTGTTGTGGGAAAAACAAAAAAATAGCTGGAAAAAGTAAAGCCAGGATGACCGTGTTCCACAGGAAAAAAAGGTGCTGCTTGGCCCGAAAAACACTCGGAAAAATCGCGTCACAGAAGAGACCAACGACCGAGGAGCTAGACAGGATAATACCCATGTAAAAAGAGTTTTTGACTCCGTTCTCCAGGAAGATTGGCGCCACATATGCCATCACACTGTCGGCCATCTCGATCAGCAAGATAATGAAGCTATAAAAAAGCAAGGCAGAAAGGTACGGAGGGATCGCAGGCAAAGAAGGTCTGAGAGCTGGCATAGGGAATGTTGAGTATCAATTCAGTGTACAAGAAAGCTGCCTAATTGCGCCAGAGCCATGCAGATCAGATCGGTTGTTTGTGAGTTAACCAGGCAAAATCACTAAAAGTTTTGTATACTCTGCTGGTTCAGCTGAAAACAGTTTAGCGGGATTAGTTCACTGGTAGAATGGCTCCTTCCCAAGGAGCAGAAGCGGGTTCGATTCCCGTATCCCGCTCAGCTCCCCTTCCCCTCACTTCGTACACGCGAAAATCTGCACCAAGCCACGAGCCTGTTTTAAGAGTTGAGCGGGTTGTTCATGAACTGGCGTCTGCGTATTTTGCAACATTTCCAGAGCAGCGGCTTTCGCTTGACCGGTAACTAGCCCAACTGTCACGTCAATCTTTTTAGTTAAAAACTGGGGCGTTACCGTAATTCGCTCTGGCGGTGACAGGTTTCCCTCATAGCCTACCGCCGAGTCATCGACTTCATAAAATATTTTTTGAAATGTGTCTGCAGCATCACGCATCGGTGAAATACCCGCGATGTGGCCATCCGGCCCCATGCCCAGGGTAGCAATCACCTCCCCCGCGGGGTTTGCAGTCAACCATGCAGAAAGCTCGCCACTGAATCGCTGACCAAATGCTTGCAAGGACTCCCCATCCTCAGGCACCACCAGTTGTATCGGTATCCCTGCTGCGCGCAGTTGAAGTGAGTTGTTCACTGCACTGTCCGCACTATACCTCTCATCCAAGGGATATATCGTAAGCGACTCATGATCCAAATATGCACCAAGTTGTTTGGCAACCCCTAGATTGCTCCCCCCAGAGAGTAAGAGCAATACCTTATGTTGCTTGGATTGGGCAGCCTCCAGCGCTGTGTGCAACGCAGCCGCGGCTTGCTTCAGTGCCTGGATTTCTGTTTCGCAGTGGATGATGTTCATGAATGAGTCTCCGCTTCTATTATAATGAAGGGTATGAAGCCAACCAGCACAGTTCTCACCAACAAAGTAGCCGTAGTCACTGGCGCATCAAGCGGCCTGGGAAAGGCTGTTGCAGAGTTGCTGGCTGCCCAGAAGGTAAAGGTCTTTGCCCTCTCCCGCAATATTGCACAGACGGATCTCCCCTCCTCCGTGATCAAAATTCCTTTAAACATCCGAGATTTGCAAAACATCGACGAGGCGTTTACCGAGATTGATCAACAGACTGACCACATCGACTTCCTGGTCAACTGCGCCGGTCGAGGTCTGGTCAAAGAGTTTGAAAACACCACTCGCCAGGAAATCATGGATGTCTTTGGTATCAACCTGAAGGGAAACATTTATATAGCTCAGGAAGTCTATAAAAGAATGATCCCCCGAAAGTCAGGTCACATCATCAACGTGATCTCTACTTCCGGATTGAAAGGCCGGGAGTTGGAAACGATTTACTGTGCTAGTAAGTGGGGGCTGAGAGGCTTTACCGAGAGTCTTAGATTGGCGGCGATTGCTCATCGGATCAGAGTCTCGGCAGTCTATCCGGGGGGAATGAAGTCCGAGAACTTTTGGAAAGACCAACCGGATCGGGATATCAGCGGCTATATGGACCCCAAGCTGGTAGCCGAGCAGATCATCCACCTCCTTCAATCTGATCCTTCGCTTTCGCCATCTGAACTTGTCATAGAAAGAAACTGAGACCAAGTAGCCAGTGAATCCATGCCCCAAGTGAGTATTTCCAGGCACAAACTTACGATCTTGTTGACATGCCTGAAAATGGGTAAGATCAAGTCATGGAAAACGAGACAGTTATTCCTTCTCTAGAAAATACCCCAGCGGTTGGTCAGCCTGTAGTGACTTCTCCCTCAAAATCAAATGCTCTTCTCCCTATTGTGCTGACGCTCATCATCAGTGGAGTGGTTTTTGGAGCTGGGGGTTTTTACCTGGGCAGCCAGTCTAATCGAGCTTTAGCCCCTGAGAATCCCTCTCCGGCTTCGTTGACGGCAGAGCAAGACCCGAGTACCCCTCCTCTTCAAACGGCAGCATCTCTGATTTCCGATGGGACTGCATACATGGTGATGAAGTTCTCGAAGGATGGAAATACTATTACACCAGCCGATGTCCAGGCTGAGTGGAAACAAGTAATTGAAACTATTCAGTGGTAAGAACGGAGGCCTATGACCCGAAATCGTACTCTTGCTTTGATCGCAGTAGGCGCCTTGGTCATCCTGGTTATTTTTGGTCGCGGTTTTGTTTCGCGGCTTCTCTCTTCCCTGCCCTTTACGGGAGTTCCAGGTTCCACGGGAGAGGTGATCTTTCCTACTGCTAACAGTAGCTTGGTCAAAGGTCAAACGTATACCTTACGCTGGTCCGGTGGCGGCGACGAAAAAACGATTGCGATCTTTGTGATCGATAAATCTCTTGAGTCTCAAGGTGTTTCCGTCAGCGCAGGTGATCGAGTCTATGATGTCCCAAATACCGGGACGTATAGTTACACTGTTCTGCCCACCTTAAAGGAAGGGGAATATAAGTTGCAGATAGGGACGCTGACGAGTCCGTACTTCCGCATTGTTGACACTCCTCCGGATGCAGAGATCTGTCAGTCGACTGACTTAGCCGCTAAAGCGGAGTTTGAGGGTGCTGCTGGAACTGTCTACGGAACATTTACGATTACGAATACCTCTACCGAGGACTGTACCTTGGTGGGTGAAAACTCAGTCCAGCTCAACTACGATTCAAACATCAACAACATCAAGGTAAACTTCGCGAAGCCGACTGCGACCGAGCGTTACCAGTTGAGTCCTGGAGCCAGTGTGACCACCCAACTGCAGATCCCCAACGGCCCGCAGTGCAGTAGTGATGTCCAGCCAGTCACTGTTTCCTATCGGTACTTCATGGAGAACAACCAACAGCTTACCTTTGTTGACGCTCAAGGACAAAAGAGCTTCATGATCAATAGCTGTGTGTCATCCAATGACATCACAAACATCGAGGCTGGAAGCTTTGCTACCAAGTAGTGATGAGAGTTCTGAATGGGGAGGAGCTGTTGGCCGGGTCGTTATAAGAAAAAAAGAAAAATGATGTAAGGGTAAAGGAGCCCCCATGAATCAAGATGCACTTCGGCTGCTCGACAAGCATCCTGTCTGCTCGTTGACTACTCTTCTTAAAGATGGCTCGCCCCACGCGGCGGCAGTTCATTTTTCCTATAGCGCTGAACCATTGGAGCTCTACTTCTCGACGTCCCGTACCAGCAAAAAGTGTGAGGCTTTGCTCGATGGAAGCGCTACAAAAGCTTCAGTTGCTCTGGGTTTCAGTGAGGAAGAGTGGTTAACACTGCAGCTGGATGGCGAGATCAAAAGTGTTACAGATCCGGCGGAACTCAGCCGGATTCAAACTATCCACTACGCCAAACACCCTCGTGCAGCAAAGTTCAAAGATGATCCGGAGACCCTGTTCTTAAAGTTCACTCCTACGTGGTGGCGGTACACTGACTACAACACGGTTCCGGAAACAGTTGTGTCTTCCGAAGGATAATCATGCTGCCTTGGCAACAGCTTTTTTTGATGATATTTAGCCTTTTCTCGCTGATCGTGTCGGCGAAAGGGCTATATGAGTCCTCACGAAAAGGGCGCGCCTTCACAGACACTATTTTTCTGGGTTGGCTGGGAATCTTTGTCTGGGGCGATGCAGTCGTCTTTGGTCCGTTTTGGTTTTTGGCGGCGTTTATTACGCTGCTATTACGTGATTGGTACCTTTTCGCAGTGATTATTTCAGTATTCTGGGTAGTACGCAGTGTCGGCGAGATGATCTACTGGTTTAATCAGCAGTTCTCTCCTCTCCGGCGGAATCCACCGGAAAAGATGCGCTGTTATGGTCTTTTCAAGAGCGAGGCAGTCTGGTTTGGCTATCAAATTTTTTGGCAGTCTGTCTGTGTGGCAGCCGTCATCAGCAGCATCTACTTCGTTCATACTTGGTTGAGTAAGTAGCATTAGAAGAAAAGAATGTCCGAACGATTTTTGGCTTGGGTTGTTTTTTATGGAGCACTCTTTCTGTTGAGTGTCGCAGGGATTGCTTTCTTTCTGCCAGGTCGAGGACTCCTTTTGCCGTACTTTACTCCTAAGCCGGAGACGTTTAGCGAGCTTTATTTTGAAGACCACTTGGAACTCCCTAAACGCATAACACCTAATACTCCCTATCAATTCTCGTTTACCATCCGCAATCATGAGGGCAAGACAATGATCTATCCGTTGGAAGTGTTTGCAACCAGCGAGACTACTCCTTCCAGTCAACTTGTGCTGCTAAAGACAGAGCTGGAACTCCAGAATGAGGAAGAGCGGACAGTCCCGGTGGACTACACGCTGCATGATTGAAGTAAAGCTTTGCGCGGGCTTGGCCATATCGCATATAGCGTTTCATATTCTGTCCAGTGTCGCCAAAATTATGAGAAACGGGAGCATCTTGGACATATCGGATTTTGTAACCGTGGTGAGTAGCTCTCCAGCTAAAGTCCATGTCTGAGCCGTAGGAAAACGACTCATCAAATCCGCCAATCTGGTCGAATACGTCTCTCGCCACGGCCATATTAATGGTAGGTGACTCGGTTACATAGATCTTCTCTCCACTCTGCTGCGTGACAGAGACATAGTTGTCAGTATTGGAAAGAGTCCCACGGACGATCTTTTCACCTTCTTTAGTAATCGGTCTAGTAAGGTTGGTCAGCCAGTTTTTGGCGGTTGGTACACAGCTGGCATCCAGAAAGACCAGAATATCGCCTGAGGCCTTGCGAAGGCTGAGGTTACGCTGCTCTGGAATAGTAATCTTCTTGTGGCCACTATGCTTGAAAGCGAACCATTTGACTTGAGGAAACTGTTTCTTAATCCAGTCAAGCTTATGATTTGAGGAATCAATGACGATGACCTCGGCTTGCCGAAAAACGTTCGTCTGAACAAGGGACTCTAGTGTATCTTTGATCTGCTCGTCGTCTTTGTTGATAATTAGGATTGAGAACATTATCCCATTCTTCCAAAAACTTATGCATGACCCTTTCTAACACTTTCTAATTATGATACCACTCTATATCAGAAAAAGACTTGGTATAATTCAGCTACTATTGCCAGAATAACTCAGTTGGTAGAGTAGCGGTATCGTAAACCGCAAGTCGCGGGTTCGAGTCCCGCTTCTGGCTCAAGACTATGACAGAGTACACACCTGGATATCACCGCTCACAACGCCTAGTTACCTCCCGCAAGGTCAAGCAAGAGCAGTCGGCTGCGCTTCGTCAAACTGTCCTGATCGGTCTGGCGGCAGTTATCTTGATGCTCCTCAGCATCTTCGTGATCATTCCCGGTTTTATCCGTTTCATCGGCAATCTTTCTAATACGCCGATCACTGAAGACGAAGGTTTGCCGCCTCAAATCCCTCAGCTCTCTGCTCCTGTCGAGGCTACCTCGAGTGCTGCCCTAACGCTGACAGGTTTTACTACGCCTAACGTCAAGGTCTACGTTCTGCAGAACGGTTCGGAAGCCAAAATTGTCGATGCTGATGGCTCCGGGAACTTCTCCGTGGAGCTCCAACTCGAAAAAGGCGAGAATCGCTTCTCTGCTTACGCCAAGAATGGCGAGCTGGAGTCAGAGGTAAGTGAAGAGTTCTTGACTATCTTTGATAATGAAAAGCCGGAGATAGAAGTGACTGAGCCCACTGAGAATCAGTCGATTCAAGGCAAGAAAAACCAGAATGTCACCGTAAAAGGGAAAACCAAACCAGGCTCAAAACTGTACCTAAATGATCGCCTGATCTTCATTCAGCAAGATGGTACTTTCGAGACTACACATCGCCTGGAGAACGGCCAAAATAATCTGTCCTTTAAGGTGATAGATATGGCCGGCAACGAAGCGGAAAAAGTTATCCCCGTGAGCTTTCAAGAGTGAGCGCTCCCCAACTGATCAGCACTAGCCAGACAAACGGATAGGTTAAACTGGCATTGAACAGACCATGGCTGAGTACTGCCAGGATAGCAACTCCTAACAAGGAGCCGGACTGGTGAAATAACCCACGCAAAAGCATAACCAGCAGAGCACATCCCAGGACTGTCCCCACTAAGCCCGTTCCACTCAGGAGGGTCAGCACCCAGTTATCGGGAATTTGAGCATGAGAAGGTCTACCAGTATAAGGAGAGACCACTTGTGTCTCTGGATCACTGCTCGAAAAAACAAATAGGCCATTCCCCAGGATCAAGGCAATAGGAGAGTCAACGGTTTGCAGCGCGGCCTGCGCAGTATCAAGACGCGCCACAATCGTAGAAGTGCGTTCCAGCCTGACTCCTTCTCCCCCAGGTCGAGGAAGCCAAAACATAGCAAAGATAAAACCACAGGCAATTACCACTTGAGTAAGTGCCGCCTTTTTTTGGAGCGAACTCCAGCTTCTCCAGGCCAACAACGCCAGCGAAACACCCAAAGCGATATAGCTTGCTCGGGAGTAAGTCAGCAGAACAGCCAAGACCATCAGCAGAGAAAGTAGCTGTAGATAGCGACGCAGGGGTTTGCGAACCTGGGGAGTTGCTTGCTGAAGAAAGAGATATCCGAGTGTAAACAGCAGGCCGGTAAAACCCGGGTCGAAGATTGTCGAGATCAGCCGGTAGTAGTGATCATCCCAGCCCAGATAGTACAGAAAACGAACATCGGGTAGAAAAAGATACTGGAGGAAACCAAACAGCGCCAAAGCAGCAAAAAAGAAGGTCAGTCCGGAGCGTAACAACCGGGGGGTGACTTTGTGGTGATAAAGATCAAGATGAAGACAGCTGCCGGCTAACAGATACAGCCCGAAGCGGGACAGGACTAACAACGAGTAAGTGATTGAGTGGTGTGTTGCGGCTGCTGCAAGGAGGCCTGCCCCCACCCACCCTAAGCTTACCCAGCCAAGCGTAGGAAACTGCTGTACTGCCCGTTTGACGAGCTGCCGCCAGGATTTTTCGGCCACGTGTGCGGTCACGTACAGGGCCAATACTCCATCATGCAAGTAAAATGCTGGCAGCCCAGGTAGCTCTACCCGTTCCAGCTGCCCCAACGCCAGAAGTCCATAGAAGGCCACGACTCCCCAGATCCAAAGTCGATCGAGGAAAACGGAATGGGTAGCTGCCGATCTAGACGTGGACATACTACCACCGTTGTCGGGCGACAGGAGTAGGCGCCTTATAGAGAGTTTGGTAGACACCAAAGAGCGAGATTGGCAGCGCCATTGCCCGGGAAAGTAAGACACCAATCACGGCCCCGATCAGTCCGTACCTTGTTCCTAGAATGAACACCAACATGGCCATCGAAACCACTGTCATCAGTAAATTAGCATTCATCCAGAAGTAGGCGCGTCTAGAGACCAGCAGCGATGAAGAGATTGCCGCGACGCTTTGAATAATTCCGGCAATCAGCAGTGGCCTGATCAATGGGACTGCTTCCAGCCACTTGTCACCCAACAAAATTGAGACGGTTAGTTCCGGGAAAAGGAAAAACGGAATGGCAATCACAGTAAAAATGCCAATCGAAGTACTGACTGTGCGAAGATACGCTCGGCGCAGCCTAGGCTGATCGTTACTCATCCGGGCATAGACTGGAAACGTGCCGTGTTGGACAGACTTAGCAAGCTGGAGGTTCAGTTTATGCGTGAAGCCGTAGCTATTTTGGTAGATACCAAGTCCACTGGTGCCTACGACTTTCCCGACAATAAGACTATCGACGTTTTCACTGGCATATCCCAGGATGGACAGAATATTAAGACCCTTCATGTTAGTAAAAATTTCGCGGGCTCTTGAAGAAATGTAGTTGAGCCGAGGGCGAACGTTAAACATTAGCCAAGTTAAGACCACCTCAAAGGACGCACTGACGATCAGGCCCAGCACCATCGCAAAGACTGAGCGGAGCAGCAAGGCAATCACAATCGTGCTGCTGACCTCCACCACCAAGACTAGAAAGCGATAAACCGTATCCCGAAAGAAACGAAAGTCCTTTTGCAAGGTTACAATTGCCGGATTAATGAAGCCTTTGATGATCGGGATTAGAGCTGCAAGACCAACGAGTGTGAGCAGTTGCTCTGATTGATAAACACTTCGGAGCACGAAGCCCATCAGGATCATCAAGATGCTGATCAAGAGTCCTCTGATCAGCGAGATCACCCAGGCTGTGTCAAGAAAGTACGAAATACTTTTTTCGGACTGAATAATAGTGGGATTGATTCCGGTCTCAGACGTAGCCTCCAAGATTCCCAACGTAATGACGACTAGGGCAAAGAGTCCAAAGTCATTGGGTGTCAGAATCCGAGCAAGCACCACGATCTTGACTGCAGCCAGGACTGTCGTTGCTACTTGAAGAGCCCCGTTCCACCCCGCTCCCCTGATCGCATGCTTGGTGTATCCCATAAACTGCCAGTTCTTTGTACGTCTTCTGATTGAATCTTTTTCGATTCCGCAGCATAATTCTCGGATATGGAGAAACTTTTGCAAGTACTAGGTGGCTTCTTCCTCGATATTATTGAAACAGTTGTCATCGCCCTGTCAATCTTTCTGATCATATACCTCTTTGTGGCATCACCCCATCAGGTAAATGGTCAGTCGATGGTTCCTAACTTTCAAAGTGGTGAGTTTGTACTGTCAGATAAAGTCTCGTATAAGTTCGGCAATCCGAAGCGCGGCGATATCGTGGTCTTCCATGCACCTGAAGCAGCAAACTGTCCCAAAGGTACGGGCTGTGACTTTATTAAACGAGTTTTAGGTTTGCCTGGAGAGACAATCGAAGTTCATGATGATTCCATCTGGGTGAATGGCCAAAAGCTTGATGAGCCATACATTCCCACGGAGTTTGAGACGCTGCCCGGACCTGCAACTAAAGGAACAGCGGTCTACCTGGGACCTGATGAGTACTTTGTGGTCGGCGACAACCGTCCCTACTCAAGTGACTCTCGTTCCTGGGGTGCTATTACTAAAAACGATATTGTCGGTAAAGCAATCTTCCGCTACTGGCCACTGAATGTCGCTGGTGTTATCAAACACTCGACGTATCCATTCTAAGTTGTATGCTCGCCACTCTGCACAAATGGCTGCCGAAGATAGCCCTTCTCGTTCTATTTGTGGGCGCTCTCTATCTGAGACTGCATAACTTGGTAGAAACTTCTTTTTTTGATGTGGATACGTCTCGAGATCTGATCGCAGTGGACCATATCGTTCGCTACCAGGAGCATCACTTGGCAGTTCCCGATGCCGCGGGAAGCGAAAATAAACTCAAGAACTCCCCTGTGTACTACTATGTGCTCATCCCATTTTACCTTCTGGGCAAGTCGCCTGAGGGGATGCTGTATGTGTTGAATATCGCAGCTAGCCTAAATGTATTTGTCTTTTATTTGATCGGGAAAAGGCTGAAAAATCACTGGGCTGGCCTCCTGTGTGCAGCTCTCTTTGGTTGGAACATCTTGTATGTAGAGATGACCAGTAATATTTTGCAGCCGTTCTTTTTATCTGTCTTTCTGCCCTGGGGATTCTTAGTGATGCTAGTGAGCTGGCAAAAGAAATCTGTTAGCAGTTTTGTCGGATCGCTTCTGATTTTCGGATTGGCGATACATATCCATAGCTCGGTGTTAACGCTGGTGGTGCCGTTCGCAGTCTACTTTGTGGCGATGAATGCTTACTTTTGGAAGAGGAATCGATATGTGGTGTTCTTTTCAACAGCGCTTGTGGCAGCGCTAGCTGGGTTTTGGATCGTGGCATCGGGTCAGTTGAGTATCTCCACCAATATTTTTAGTTATCTCTTTAACGTACTTGTCCGTCACCACATCAGTCCAGTCAGTAGCCCAAAAAGTGTGGAGTTCTTTCCGGAAGTAAGCCCAGATTTCTCTCTGACAGTTCTCTATGTAGCCGTGGTGTGGGGTCTCTGTCTATTGAGTTATTTTTTGCGACGGACGACTTACTCGTTGCCAGAACGCCAAAAACAGACACCAGTTCATATTTTTTTTGGCTTACTCTCTTGTCTTCAACGATAGCGTTGTTTTATCTTCCTCTTCGCTACTACTACTTGGTTATCATCCTTTTTATTTGGGCAATCTACTTTGGCTACATAGTCGCGACGACAGTGTCATGGGCGACTTGCTTAATAGTCCTGCTGACAATCTCTAGCTTCTCTTTGTTCAGCGATCCCGCGCGGACAGAGATTCTGCGAAACTGGCATGATACAGATATCAAACAACAGAGAACTGTCGCTGAGTTGATTTACTCAGATGCCTTTCAGCATGGGGTCTCATCCGGACAAGGGATCAGATTTTTATCTTGGGTTACCTATGGGGAGGGTGCGTTCTTTAGTCCAGGGCATGCCTATTGGTACTTTTTAGAACAGCTCAGTGGTCAACGGCTTGTTCAACTGCTCAAAGAGAATGCTTATCCAATCGCCCTCTATAAACAGCGGGTTTTATATTTAATCTGTGAATCACCGGGAGTGTATCAAAATGACCTCGAACGCTGTTTTGCAGATACCCAGCGGGCACTGGACCTATCATTCTCCAGGCTATCCTGTGTCCCCTGGCAGTTCAACGAGCTTGAGGTAACCTGGAAACCACAGTATGGACAAGATCTGTGGAAGTATCGAATCTTCCAAGTGCAGGAATAGTTACTTCTTGGTCAACGCCATCACCTTTTCGATCTCACCTTGGGTTTCCTCAGGGGTTCCGTGGAAAGTGATGGTGAGCTTGGTCTGACGATTGGAGACCACCAGTTTGACTTTGGTATCTTCTTTAAAGACACTCTTCAGTTTATCTTGCCAGTCGTCAATCTGAGTATTATGAAGAGCTACCCTGCCTACTTCGTCAACTTCTGCCTGGGGTGCTTGTTCACTCGCCTGCTTAAAGCGACGGACCAACTCTTCAGCGCGACGGACCGAGGCACCCTCTTTCAAGATCTGCTTGTAGCACTCGATCATGACCCGCTCGTTCTCGATGCTGGCAAGAGCACGGGCGTGGCCTTCCGTAATGAGACCCCCGACTAGGCCATCTTTAATGGCATCCGGCAGGTTGAGTAAACGGAGAGAGTTACTGATGTAGGCAATCGACTTACCAATCTTGTCAGCGATCTGCTGATGGCTAAACTTGAAGTCACGCAGCAGCTGTTGGAAAGCCTGTGCTCGCTCGATCGGAGACAAGTCAACGCGCTGAACGTTCTCGATCACGGCCATCTCTAGCATTCCACGTGGAGTGGTGACTTTCACAATTACCGGGACTTCTTTGAGACCGGCCAGCTTGGCGGCGCGCCAGCGCCGCTCACCGGCGATAATCTGGTAGCCGGCCGGGGTATGAGCAACGACGATAGGTTCCAAGATCCCGTAGGTTTTGACCGACGTGACAAGCTCTTCAAGCTCTTCTTTGCTCATCTTGCCACGGGGCTGGAGCGGATTGGGCTGAAGCTGGTTCAGCGGTAAGGAAGTCGGATGTTGGATTGGCATAACAAATGTATACCACACTAGATCACAAAGGAAAACAACGAATAGTGAAAACCGCGTGAAAATTAGGCGGAGACGACGTTGACCACAGTTTTGCCCAAGCGTTTACCGAACTGCACCACGCCATCCATCATCGCAAAGATAGTATGGTCACGACCGACACCAACGCCTTTACCTGGTTTGTAGCGCAGGCCGCGTTGGCGCAGAATGATATTGCCAGTAACGACTTTTTGGCCACCGAACTTCTTCAAGCCTAAGCGCTTGCCAGGGCGTTGATGATGTTGACGGACGGCTCCACCTGCTTTGACGTGTGACATAGATGTTTAGCGATTTTTTTGCGCGCTTAGCGAGCGTTCGCTTCTCCTACCGATTTCTTAAACTGAAATGTCCAAACTTGGCGCTGAATCACTGCTTGCGGGCGATGATACAGACTTGGATCAGATGTTGGAGTATAGCCAAGAGTGGCCAGTTTGTCAATGATGCTCTCGAGGGAAAAGATGGCTTGGCCGTCCTGAGCGTACGGGAAAATGATTACAATAATGGAGTTATCCTGAAGAAGAGTCCGCCACTGACGGAACGCACCCAGGTAGAGTTTCTCCATGCCGCGGAAGATATTGGGCAGCTGATGAGAAGCTGGCTTGGGTTTGCCAAGGAACGGCTCGGTCACGATCAGGTTGGGTTTTTCATCTAGCTGAGAAGCCTCTACGTGAGTGGCGTCAGCCTGGAAAACCGTGTATTCGCCTGCCAGATCATATGTTTCCTGGAGCCATTGGAGGTTGGCAGTAGTGCCGGCGACGGCGATCTGATCCAGGTCAGAACCAACGACTTGATGCCCCAACATCATTCCTTCCATTAACACCGTCCCGGAGCCGCAAAACGGATCATAGAGAACTGGAGTAGCGTCACTCGCTCGGGCGAGCTCTCCGACTCCAGTGTTAACCATCATCCGGGCGACTTTGGGAGGAAGCATTCCTTTTTTGCGATCGGCATAGGGTTTTTGACGGTCGCGGACGGTCCACTCATCGATGTCTTGGACAGCAAGTGTCTTGGCAAAAAGTGTTTGTTGATCATCCAGACGGATGACCAGCAGTTCCTCAACTTCCTGGTGCAGGAGCACAGAAGCTGACAGCCCATCTCGAGGGGACTCAATAAATCGTGAGCTGACACCCTGCGCTTTGAGGGTTTGCTTGATGTCAGAAGGCTGGAGCTTAGGCAGATGATCGCGATAGAGCTCACCAACGGCAAACGTCGGCCGCTCGAACTGAGCGAAGTAGGCAACGACGTACTTGGCGAGATCCTCTTCAGTCAAGTCACCAAACTCCCCGACCACTTTCAGCAGCTTCAAGCTGCCGCCCAGCTGGTTAAACTGCTCCACCAGACGAGTTTCATCATCGCTGTCTCGCTCGACCTGATAGACCTGAGCGGTGAGCAGCTTCCCTTCCAGCTGGCACGACACAAGCTCTCTCACCGAGAGTTCTGGTGTCCGACCTAACAGGAAAAGATATCTATCCATTTAAGCTTTTCTTTCGCAATATTCTTTTCTATTACAAGTCTACAGGATTCTGTACAAAGATCGTTCGCCTTTCCTTGAAGTACGTCCAGTACTCCTGCGTCAAGACTCATGCCTTTTTACAAGAACCTGCCGCCTTTCACTACGAAACGAAATTGTGAAAGAAAAGCTACCCAATCGAAACGACTTCGACGGTCGTCTCTGGTTGCCGATGACCGTAGACACGGCGGTACCGAGACTTAGCCTTGTACTTGGCAACTCGAATTTTGTCGGCCTTTTGATGAGACTTCACCTTTAAGGTTACGCTGGCGCCTTTGACCAGAGGTGACCCAATGGCGACGTTGTCACCATCGACAGTCAGTAAAACATCAGAAACTTCGATGTTCTTGCCTTCTTCGGCGTCCAGATGATTGACAGTAAGTTCTTGGCCAGGCTCAACACGATACTGCTTGCCGGCGATCTGAATAACGGCGTACTTCATACAACTCCTCTTTCTTGAGACGTTAAATTATATCATGGGGACTGGCTTTTCTCCATTGAGCGGGTTGGGCTTTTTTGCTAGACTGTCAAAAAGACTAGCTGGTTGAAAGTCATTGTTTGACTAAAAATCTAAAAAAGCTTGACAGATCATGCTAAAAAATGATGTCATGAAGTTGCTTGACAACGAGCCTCGTCGCGCGCGCTCGTCGCATTTTGTACCCTAAAAGGATCCTCACTCTCCCGGCGTGGAGCCACTCTCATTGAATTGATCATCTCGACAGGTGTGGTTGCCTTGGTCATGACCACGGTAGTGGCTGCCATGTCTGTTTCGCTCCACTCGGCAGTTATTTCACAGTCCAAAGGCCTGGCCACTAAGTACACCCAGGAAGGCATCGAGTACTTCCGGACCCAGCGGAACCTAATGGGCTGGGAGAGCTTCCTGCAACAGCTTCAGGAGTCCTCGGTGTTCTGTCTGGCAGAGCTCTCCTACACCGAGACTGGAGGGCTGGAGAACCTGCCAGAAAGAGCATGTACGTCCACCGAGTTTGTGGATGAGAAAGATCGTTTCCAACGAAACGCTTACGTCACTTATTCTGAAGTTGAAGGGCAGCAGATTATCACGGTCAACATCGAAGTTACTTGGGAGGACTCTGGGCGTCCCCTCAAGTCCAATGCAGCTATTGAGTTACGGAATAACTTCCTGGCACAGTATGACCCGCCGGAGTTTGTGCCTTCACCACTACCCCCCTCTCCTATTCCGACACCGGTACCTACACCCATACCAACACCTTCTCCGTCGCCTTCGCCACTGCCTTCCCCAAGTCCATCCCCTATCCCGCCGCCTCTTCCATCTGGAGCCGTAGTGGCGTTTTCCGGAGGCAGCTGTCCCTCGGGTTGGGTTGAACTTACTTCTCTGCGCGGTCGGATGCTGATTGGGACCAATCCAACAACCAGTGGTGGTATCAGTGCTAGGTCACTCGGGCAGACCGGAGGTGCAGAAACCCACACATTGACGATCGCTGAGCTACCCTCCCACTCTCATGGGGGCGGTGCGACCTCAGATCCGGTAGGAGTAGCTGGAGTCACGTTCAATACAGCCGGTGCCATGACCGGGAGTGGCTGGGGACTGTTAACGGCTCCATCTGGACTTCGTTGGGCACCTGGCGGAATTGCGAATACAGGCGGAGGGGGAGCCCACAACAATATGATGCCGTTTATCAGTTTACTTTACTGCGTAAGGAGTTAGGTTATGTCTGCCTCACAGTATTATATTTCTTCCCCGGTTAATAAAAGTTTGGCGGTTTCTTTAGGGATATCGATGGCAACTTCAATCTTCCTTATATACAGACTGGCAATGGTCGGCTCTGTGCCGGAAGTACAGGCTCAGGTTGCTGAAGTCTTACCGGCGGGGACCGTGATCCCGTTTAACTTAAGTAGCTGCCCGACAGGGTGGAGCGAGTATACGGCTGCCCGAGGAAGGACGATCATTGGAACCAATCCAACGGCAGCGGGAGGAATCAGTGTCCGGACATTAGGACAAACAGGTGGCGCGGAAACCCATACCCTGACTATTGCAGAGATGCCGGCTCACTCTCACGGTGGGGGTGCGACCACAGATCCAGCGGGTACGGCTGGAGCTACATTTAACACGACTGGTGCCATGACGGGGAGTGGGTATGGTGGCCTCACCGCTCAAACGGGAACCCGTTGGGCACCTGGCGGGATTGCGAATACAGGCGGCGGCGGCGCACACAATAACATGTCTCCGTTTGTGGTTTTGCTGTACTGCCAGAAGAACTAAGTTGCCGGCAGCTCTCTACCGAATCACCAACTTCGCCTTGGGCACGAACTGCCTCATCAGGCTCTGGACACAGCCTAAGTGGAACGACAACGCTAGGATCGAGCTGCCGCCGTACGATACAAACGGCAAAGTAATGCCAGTGATCGGTACCAGGCCAATATTCATCCCGATGTTAATACCGATCTGGGCCAAAAACATGACTGCCGTCACTAAAGCAAACAAGTGCGCACCAGGCGAGTCGAGCTGATTAGCAGTGGCCAGACACAGTCCTACCAACACTGCATACAAGCCAATTAGTAGCCCTCCACCGATAAAGCCGGTTTCCTCGGCAAACGACGCAAAGACAAAGTCCGTCTGTCGTTCTGGCAGAAAGCGGAGCTGGGACTGGGTCCCCTGCCCTAGCCCACGGCCAGTCGTTCCACCCGAACCCACGGCAATCACCGACTGAATGGCGTTATAACTGGCAGCGTGCGTCTGACTTTCCTGAGATAAGAAGCTGGTGATCCGCGCTTGCTGGTAGGGTTTGAGCAGAAACATCCAGCCGACCACCACTGCGGCCACTCCGAGGGTAAATGTCCAGGCCAAGTACAGCTTGGGTACCCGGCGCAGGGTGACTGCGGGCAACAACGAAATAAAGAAAATAGCTGCTGTTCCCAAGTCAGGTTCGGCAAAGATCAAACCAGCTGGCACCACAATCAGCAGCAGTAACACCACGTACTCCCAAAGTGATAGCTTGGCTCTCTCTTCCAGGAACTTGCCGACGGCCAGCCCAGTTACGGCGACAGCTAGTTGAGATGGCTGCATGTGAAACGGACCGATCTCGATCCAGCTGCGGGTACCACGCGTGACAGTGGCAATCAGTTGGGTCAGGATGAGCCCACCGATCAAGCCGGCATAGAGGTACCAGCTAACGTTTTGCCATTGGCGAAACGAGACGCGGGACGTCACCCAGAAGATACCGGCTCCCAGGGCAAAAAAGAGTAGCTGCCGCTCCAGCAGTGCCGGTGCGACACT
>Ga0232063_1181627_pt1 | contig 19120 bp, 30 predicted proteins | sample LAC_MetaT_7_FD_165509 | JGI IMG/M metagenome (GOLD analysis project Ga0232063, IMG submission 165509) | Metatranscriptome of anaerobic ammonium oxidizing microbial communities from anammox membrane bioreactor (MBR) in UC Berkley... | ecosystem: Engineered > Bioreactor > Anaerobic > Unclassified ... | reverse complement strand
CTTAACATTCTTAAAGGATCTTCTTTAAATATAATATCTGGATCTAATGGTGTTCTAATAATTTTATTTTGTAAATCTTTCATTCCTTTACCAGTTAAATCTAATATTTCACCACTTGTTAAATCTTTTAATAATGAATTAATTGTTAAATCTCTTCTTTCAACATCTTGTTGAGGTGTTCCATAATCAACCTCTGGTTTTCTATTTCCATATTCATATTTTTCTTTACGAGTCATTACACATTCAATATCAATAGATGATAAATCTATTCCATTATATTTAACACCTTTTAAAGTTATTTTTGCAGTTCCAAATCTAGGATATATAACTGGATTACTATTTTGTCTATATATTTTTAATTTTTTTGCTAACCATTCTGCAAATTCAATTCCACCATTAGGAGCAGCAACTGTTAAATCTAAATCCTTTATTCCCATCCCCATAAGTTCATCTCTTACGGCTCCACCTGCTAAAAATACCTTATTTTTCCACTGACTATTTTTAATTAAATCGGATATTAATTTAAGTGCAGTATCGTGTTGTATTTCTTCTAATATCAATTTTAATTTCATTATTTAACTTTTAATTCTAATACATAATAATAATCAGGAGTACCTTTTTCTACAACAACTTTATATAATTTTTTTAATTCTTCTACTTTAGGCAAACCCATTTTTTGTAAATTTGGATCAACAGAATTTTTTATAGAATTACCCATATTACCTGCATGAGTAATTTTAAGTATTCCTTTTTTATTTAATTTAAATTCTGTAAAACCCATTCTTCCATCGGTTTGATTACCTATAAATCTAGTTATATCAACTTTTTCAGATAAAATTTTATTTAATTCTTCTCTTATAAGTTGTCTTAATTCAGATTTTTTTAAAATATTTTCTCCAATTGACTTTTTATTTATATTTTTAATTGCTGCTTCCATTTTAGTTCTAGCACTAACATTTGCAGAATGAACTTTAATTTTAGGTGGTTTAAAGTTATGTAAATATACTTGTTCCTCTATCCATAACAAAACATCATAACCAGTTCCTATATTTTTATCATCACCTAAATCATGATCTAAACTTAATTCTTCTACTTTACCAGTTTTTAAATATTTAATTACTTCTTTGGGTGTTTTTAATAATTTCCATCCACTTGGTGGTGTTCTTTCATCATCTAAATAAATTTTCATATTTTTTCCTTAAGATATATAATTTTTAATGAAATTTAATACTTCTGAGTCACTCTGATGCACCAGGTTATTACCATATTTATCACTTAATATTTTTAACAACCTACCAATTTGAGGTCCTGGTTTAACACCGAGTTTATCCATTAACCATTGACCATTATACTTACTTCTAATAGGTAAATTATTATCAATTTCTTGTTTTTTAATTTCTACTTCTTGATATTTTTTAGGATAATATTTTTTAAAATAATAATCTTCATCTTTTATAGAAGATTTTGCTCCTTTTTCTCTTAATTTATTAATTACATAATCGATAACCGGTCTTTTCATAGATTTTCTATCTGATTGATTCATTTCACTAGAAGTAATAAATGAAAAATCAAATAATTTAGAAGTTGATAAATAATCTACCATATCATCTACATCAGATATATTATTAAATCTAGTTGGATTTAAACCTAATATTTTTAACCCATCCATTAAATTAGATGATATTAAAATGTCATGATAATTTCCTCTTCTATCTTTAAATCTTTTAAAGAAACCAGATGAACCATATTTAAAATGTAGCTTTTTAGAAAATATACCAACTATTCCAGAAAAATCATTATATGAATAATATTGAGACATTGATTGAAACTTATCATCATTTCCTGTTACAATAAAATCTACATGAACATTTTTATTTATTTTAGGAAAATTAATTAAATATGAATGAACACCACTATTACTAGATTTATCAACTATACTACTCTTTAATATTTTTTCTATATTAGTTTTCCAATCTGTTAATGGTAATGCAATTATATCTACATCTCCGTGATCTTGTTTTGATGATAATGCTTTTGATAAATTAAATTTTTTAAAATGTTTAGAAAGTTTATTTTTTAATTCATTAAATATATAGTTCATTTCTTCAGTAGTAACTCTTGATGATCTACTTCCAAATAATTTTCCACCTTCTTTTATTAATTGAGACATTAATATCATTACAAATATTCTCCTGCAAATTCATCTAGATCCATATATTCTGATCTATGTGTTTTTAAATCTTCTACAAATATTTTTGTAGGTCTATATTTCATTATTTTTTCCATTGCACCATCTTTTGCACGATTTGATATTTTAGATGGATTAATAGTAAAATATAATTCTTTTCTACTTGGTGACCATATACCACCTCTAATAAATCCAGCATCATCTAATATTGATAATAATTTTTCACTTCCATCTCCAACTAATATTGCTAATTCTGATGAATTATATCCTACTAATTTTTGTGCTTTATTCATTAGTTGTTCAAATCCTTTTTCATAAAAAATATCACCGTGATAATTTAATTCATGAATTTTTCCTTTATTATCAATTACAAATGCACCTCTTGAAGTTGCTTCTTTTAATAATCTTTTAAGTTTTTTCATCGTTTAATATTTTTTTTAGTTTAGAAATTGTATCACTTGCAGATTTATGAAGTATTCCTATACCTCCTGCTGCTTTCCAAGGATTTATATTTTTTTCCATATCATCAATTAATATTCTATTTGGACCTGCATATTTATATTTATCATCTTCTAATATCACCGTAACTGGACCTAAATTTTTGGATATCCATTGTATTTTACCTCTTCTACTTTCACCGTTATCATGAGAAGACGGTGCAGATAATATATTAATTTTATAGAAATTCATTATTAAAAATACCCATAACTTTTTACCATCTTTCATCCATGGCATATCTGTCCAAAATTTAATTCCATATGTATTTATTATATTTCAAAATTTTTCTTTTCCATATTTTTTAGAATAAGACCAACCATCTTTTGTTTTAATATCTGCAATACTAACAAATTTAGAATCAAAATCTGTTAAAACTGAATCCATATCACAAAATATTTCATACTTTGTATTTTTTAATATTATTTCTTTTAATAGTATTTTCATATATTTATTGTTTTTGTTCCTGTTTTTGGTATAAAGTTTTGTTTTTTCATAACAGTTATTACAATTACATCTATCTTATCACCTGCTCTTTGTATATTAGTAACAATATTTAAGTTATCATAATTTCTTTTTAATAAGACATAATCACCCATATCTATTTTATTAAATAATAGAGATTCAGCAATCTTTTCTAGTGATGAATTAACAATTTCTATAATATCTTTATCATTTATATAAAAATCATCATGTCTGGATTGTCTGTCATTTGCATGTTTAGTTTTATCTATTTTAACCTTGATTTGTATTTGTTTTAATAGATTTGCAATTGTATTTTCTAATATTATTTGTTTTAATTTCATAAAAATCCTTAATAATATATAAATATAACCGGACATAAAAAAAGCCGGTTTTTATACCGGCTTTATCATCTATTCAGATTATCTATTAAATGAATTCAGTGTGAGCTACTAAAACTCTACCATAGAATTCAGGTCTAATCATCTTCTTAGCGTATCTTGTCATAACACCTTTACGAGGAGTAAAGTTATCGAAGTCGTAAATTACTGGTGTCATAATCAATGGAACATAAGGTGAATAAACAGCACCTGATTCTAAGAATGATCCACCTTTGAAACCAAGTAATATTACGTTACTTGTTAAGTATGGGTTCTTATAAACAGTGTATCTATTTGCAAATGAACCAGCTTTTGTTACACCCATTGCAAATTGCATCTTATCACCATCGGTGTCTACCATAAATCCAGGAATTGATTCAAGGATTGTAGCAACATCAGGAGAAACAACCATAAAGTTAGCTCCACCTCTTAATGTTTTTTGATGAATTTGATTACTTACTTTACCAATCTTAATACCAAGTGTTTGATACCAGGTTGATTTTGTGTAAGCTTGGTTATTTACTGCTGTTTGAACAAATGTTTTTGTTGTTGAATCAAACTCGTAACCAACTCTTGCTGACCAAACTTCAGTTGTTGAAGCATTTTGGATTAACATGTCAAGAATTTCAAGATCTATTTCCATAGATACGTATTCACTTAACGTTGATGTTAATTCAGCTTCAGCGTCAATTGAGTGATAAGCATTTAAGTCTTGAGTTAATTCAGGTGTCCAAACTGCTTTCAATTTTCTTGTTTTAGCAACAATAGGTTCTGATTTCAACACGATGTCGATTTCAGGAATATCTAATTTTGCATATGAACCAGAATATGAAAGGTCTTCGAAGTCACCTCTGCTATCTGCTGTTGGTTGAATATGATATTTAACTGTACCGTTAATTAAAGCAGGACCAGCTGCAGGAGCATTTGCGCCAGCATAAGCGATTGCTGAAGAACTAACGATAAATGTTACTGTATAACCAGCACTACCTGATGTAGCAACTGCTGTATATTCTGGGTAATAGTTAGCTACGCTTGAACCTGACCAGAATTCGAATGCTCTTGCACCTTGAGGATCAATGTTTAAAGGCATTCTAACTGCAATTTTCTTAACTTCTAAACCAGCTGCAACTGATGCTGATAATGGACCATCTACGTAATTTACATCTTCCCAAGAAGCTGAAGCTACTGTAGCAACTGATGCTGTTGAAAGATCGTTAATTGTATAACTAAAACGACCTGCACCGTAAAGACCACCATTTACATCATTTGTTCTACCAAATAAACCTGCTTGACCATTTGATCCAGTGTCACCACCAAAGATCGAATGTTGGAATTTAAATCCAGGTTGTGTTCCTGATCCATATCTAAAATCAAGGAAGAATACAAGACCTGAAGGTAAGTTCATAGGTTGAACGCTAACAAATTCTTTTGCTGCGATTTCACCAAAAATTCTTCTTACTAATGGAAGAGCAACGCCTGACCATTCTTCTGTTCCATCACCAGAAATTCTTGATGATTCTTTAATTAACTGTCTTGCTTGGTTTTCAAGTAAAACTGCCATTCCACGAATTTCAGTTTCATTCTTTAAACCTTTTAACAAACCAGTTGGTTCCCATTTTGATACTAATTTACGGGTTTCTTCAAGTAATACTTCTTGAGGATTACGACCGTTTAGTATGCTATTTATATTAAATTTACTCATTTATTTTTCTCCACAATTAATGTTTATTAATTTTCTTTAATATTTGCAAGTTTCATAAATCTACTGGTAAGATCTTTACCTTCACTTAATATTGTAGATTTAGAAAAATGTTCTCCAGCTATAACTGTTTTTGAAGCACCTGTGTTTTTAACTTCACTAAGTGTTTTAACATTAGCTGGACGTTTTTTAGCACCACTATTCTTATATGATTCATATAATGTAGCAAATACTAATTTAACTTCTCTAACAGATCTTGCTCTATCGAATGTTTCAACAATTTTCATTTTTGATTCATTTGAAAGATTGAATGCTCTAAATAATTTTACTGTATTAACAAGTTTATGATTTAATAAATTAATATCATTAACTTCTTCAGATAAAATCTTAATTGCTTTCTTGCTTTCTGTTAAATTTTTCTTTAAGTTCAAGTTTTCTTTACGTAATGATTCTAATTGAGATTGTAATTCTTCATCTTCAGAAGGTACAACATCTAAATTTTCTTCTTCTGTCATTTCATCTTCAGTTTCATCATCACCTAAAAGTTCTTCAAGATTGATTTCTTCGTCATCTTCAGAAGGTACAGCATCTAAATCTTCTTCTTCAGTAACTTCATCTTCAGAAGGTTCAGCTTCTAATTCATCTTCAACAGGTGCAGAATCTAAATCTTCTTCTTCTGTCATTTCATCTTCAGAAGGTTCTAATTGTTCTTCATCAGACATTTCGTCATCTAATTCTCTAAGAACGTTTTCAAATTCAAGATCTTCTTCATCATCTTCAACTGGAAGTTCATCTTCTTCAGTTAAATCCGGTGTAACATCTTGATCATCACTAGTTTGGTTTGGATCATCTTGACCTGGATCTTCAGTTTCTTCTAATTCAGTTTCATCTTCAGAAGGTTCTAATTCAAGATCTTCTTCTTCTGTCATTTCTTCTTCATTATCAACAACTGTTTCTTCATCTTCATCACCTTCCATTTCTTTTTGAAGTTTAGAAGATAGAATACTATTCATCTTAGGTTCGAATGACTCCATAAGTATTGTTTTTGCATTTTCAATTGCAACTTCTTTCAATACTTTTGCTTGAGCAATAGCATCTTTTAAAATGTCATTATTACCCTTGTTTTTTGTTTTAATCATTGTTTTATTCTCCATAAAATTGTTTTATTGGATTAAACTTATTTGGAAGTTTAATGATATGTTATATAGTCGGTACGTTATATGATGCAATAAAAAGAAAATAACGTGTTCGTTAATAATATATATAGGAAAACTGTAGAAAAATACAGTTTTCCAAAAATATTTTTTAAATTTTTAATTTTTAAATAAATTAAGTATAAGTGCGATTGCAACTGGAATAAGCCCTCCAATTAAACCCCATACACCTGACTTTACTTTTAACATCCCTATTTCAACTCTAACATTAGTTAGTTCTTTGTTAATATCTTTTAATATATCTTCGTGATCTTCTAATTTAGTTAAAACTAATTTAGAATATTGTGTCCACCCGTCACCTCTATTTAAATTTATTGAATCTTCCATTAAGTTAATTCTCCATGAATCTTTTTAATTGCTATAAAATATTTTATTTCACCGTTATATACGGGTGTTATTGTAGTTGTATATTTAATTAGTTTTCCAGATTTTGTTTTACTAATAATTATATCTGACCAGACTTTTCCAGATTTAATAGTTTTCCATAAATTTTGATAAAAATCATCTGGATGTTGACCAGATTTTAATATTCTTGCATTTTGACCAACTAATTCTTGTGGTTCATATTCAAATGCTTTTTCAAATGCATTATTTGCATAAATAATATTAGCATCAATATCTGTAATTACCATTATCATATCTAAATTATTTAAAATTCTAGTTTGCATTCTTATTTTATTATCTTGTTCTAATATTATTTGTTGTGCTCTAAGAAGTTCAGTATTTAACTCTCTTAATTTTTTAGTATTATCTTCTAATATATTTAATTTATTAGATATTGATTTTAAATTATCTAATGAATCATCTTTCCAAAATAATAGTTTATGTAATGCATCTAATATCATTTATTTTTCCTAACTAATATGAATCTTTATTTTGCTGATTAATGAATTTATTTCTTGCAATTGCTTTTTGTTTTTTTCTTCTTTTACTTAAAGAAGGTTTTTCAAAAAATTGTCTATCTTTAATTTCTACCATCAACTTTGTGTCTTTTATTTTTTTCTTAAATGATCTTAGCGCTTTTTCTAAATTTCCATTTAATACTTCTACTTTTATGCTACTCACGTAACCTCCGCTTTTAAATTTTTGTAACTAAATCAATATTCCATTTATTTGTTTTTTTATTATGTTTTAAATTAAATTTCCAACCTTGGAATTCTATATCTAAACCAGTTTTAGAATTTTTTGAATTATCAAAAACACCACCTCTAGCTCTTTTATATCCAGGAAGCCATTTTTTAAAATCACTCATTATATTAGATGGTACTTTACTGTTTGCTTCTTGTAAATTTGGTTTTTTATTTAATGTATCGATAAAATCATCTCCAGAAACTTCAAAATATCTACCTAATACATGACCCATATCTTCATATAATGAAAGCATTCTTTGTTGAAGTGATTTTGCTTCTTTACTTGTCTTAGCAAATTCTTCATTTATTCTTTTTAATTCTTTCATATTTCTGTTTATAGTCATTTTATCAAACCACTCATCAGCTTCTTCTAATGTCAATCTTTCAGCCATTTGACATATATGACCTAATTCTTCAGATAATTGAACTAAATCAACTTCAGATCTAAGATTTTTTCCATAATTAGAAAATGATTTTATATTTTCTAAAAACTTCTTTTTTTCTTCAGTTGTAAGTTGAGGTCTTTCTTGTTCTTCTTTTATTATTCTTGATAATTTTGTTTTCATTTCAAATTTCCTATCTATTTTTCTTTTTAAATTTAGATACAATTTTTGCTACTTTAGTATCAAATATTTCAAATTCTTGTTTTATTTTACTCATAGCATCTAGAACTTGTTGTTTATTTTCTAATGGAACAATAAATACTGGACCAGGATATGATGAATATGTATCTATTTCAAGTTCAATTAAATTTTCTTCCATCGCATCCATAGATGCAGTTAAATTTAATCCACCTCTAATTGTATTTTTTCCTTTTACATCAATATCTTTATAAAATTCTTTTGCTTCTTTTATTACAAATTTTTCAAGTTCTTCTTTAATAAGTTTTTTTAATTCTGATTTTTTCATAATATTTCCTTAATGTTTTTTATTTTCTATAAGTGATTTATACATTATGTTTGCATATTTATCTACTTCATCAATAGACATATTTTTAATATTACCTTTTTTAATTTGTAATGCTAAAAATTTTTCTAAATCATTTATAAACTTTCCAGTCATAATTGAATATTCTTCATTTAGTGTATCAATTATAATTTCTCTAATAGCATTTCTAATAGATTCTTCATTCTTTGACTTTTCTGGTAAATTATCATGTTTGGTTGAAGCAAAATCTTTTGCTGCTTTTTTTGTCATTCCTTTTGCAGTCTTTTTTACTTTACTTGAAACTTTACTAGGATCTAATTTTCCTGTTTGAACTGCATGAACCATACCCATAAATTGTTGTTGTTTTTTTGATTGAGCTGGCATTTTATTTTCCTTTTACATCTTTAGGTAAAAATTTAAGTGTATTTTTAACTGCAACTTCTAATTCATTTGCTAACGCATCAGCAAATTTCTTTAATATTTTATTGTCTGGTTCTTTTGCTAATTTAATATATATAGGACTACCACCATTTAACCATATAGCTATATATGGTGTTTTAAATTGATCAGTAGGACCTCCTGATGATGATTGAACACGAGGTGATATATTATATTCTCTACTTTCATTTCCATTAAAAGAACCACCTTCGTTAATAGCATTTATTAATTCTTCTTTTATTAATTTTTTTAATTCTGATTTTTTCATTATTTCTTTCCATATAATTTATATAATGTATTTGCTAATGGTTCAGCAAATAGTAAATTACTTAAATGTTTTCCGGTTTTAATCCAAGTAACAAGTGCTGCTTTTTCAGTTTTTGTTAAATCTTTTGTTCCTAAAAATGTTTTATTTACAATTTTCCATGCATTATTTCTTTGTACTGAACTAAATTGTTTAGAATATTTTACAAATTCATCTACAGTATTAGGAGTACCCCATTTAATAGGAGCTGTTTTAGATTCACGTATAATATTATTTAATTTATTATATGTATCTATTTCTTCTATAATAAGTTTTACTAACTGTGATTTTTTCATTATTATGCTCTAAATATTTTTCTTTTTAATTTAGTTTGTATTATTTTATTTGTTTTATTTGCCACTGATAACATACCAGATATATCAAATTTTATATTTTTCCAAAATGAAATATCTTTATCAACGTCTGGATCTTTTGTAATTCTTTTTTTATTATTTAAATAAATTAATTTATCATCTAATTCATGTAATATATTATCAAGTTCTTCTTTTATCTTATTTAATCTTAACTGAGTTAAATCTGATGCTTGATAATTATCTTCTATTAATTTAAATATTTCTTCACTAATTATTTTTTTAAGTTCTGTTTTTTTCATATTACTTCTTATGTTCTTTTTTTATGTTTAAAAATATTTTTTCTAATTTATCTAATATTGGACGAACAGATTTTATTACTTCAATAGAATCATCTAAAAGCTTAGGATTATCATTTTCATCATATTCATTTATGTATTTATTTATATAATGTCCAGTTGATATTACTTTATTAGTAAGACGTGTTATTGTATTATATTCACTCTGTGTAATATCATGTTCATTTAATACTTCTATTATTAGTTGTTTTAATTCAGATTTTTTCATTTTATTGCCTTAAAAAATATTCCAATTAACATTAACTTGAATATCTGGATATTGTTCTTCAATCATTTGTTTAGCAATATCAACAGATCTTTTATCTCTGGTATACCAAAATGCACCAATTCCATTGTAATAAAATTTACCAGAATGTTCTTGTGTATGAGCACTTTCTGTTAATTTACTTACTTTCTTAAATATTTCATTTATTTTAACAGGAACATTATAAAAGCCCCATACTGCTGGAGCACCATCTGATTCCCATGCACGTGTTTTTTTAACAATTATTTTCATTTTAATTTTTCCCAATTAATTTATTTAATGATGCTGCTGCATCTGTTAATCTACTTAGAATTCTACCAATAGATTCTGTATCTAATGTTTCATTATATTTTTTTGCTCGCTTTAACATTAATATTACAACCTCTATATTACCTTTAACATTTCTAAGAGGTCCTCTTATTTTAGGATCACTTATATCTTCATCTAAAACTTCTTTAATTAATTCTTTTAATTCTGATCTTTTCATTTTATTTCCTATCTAGTTAATTTATCAATGAAGTTTTTAGCACTTGTAAGTTGTTTTGTAATTTCTCTAGCAGATCTAGGATATTTAGTATAATATTTTTCTGCAAGAACTTCTAAATCTTTTGATAATGCATTTTTACAAGTAACTACTAAAAATACAACAGAGTCTATAAACAACTTTCTTTGTTCATCATCATAATATTCTTTAATAACACTTCTAATTTCTTTTCTAACTGCTTCTTCTAATTCATCTGCTAATCCAGCACCTTTTAATTTACTATAATATTTTGGATCTTCTGCTAAATGATCTAATGCTATTTCTCTTGCTTTATCAGAATCACCAGTATGTTCTAATTCTGTTTTTATACCCATTTGTAATTCTTTAGAATTAACATTTTTTACAGATAATTTATCTCCTTTGCCACCAGGAATTAAATCTTCTTTTAATTTTGATTTTTTCATTAAATTTCCTCAATCATTGAATATTATTAATTTAAGTTTTTTATCTGATGATATATATTTCCATCCACCAATTTCTTTATCTTCACCACTACCAGAATAAATTGTTTCTACATATTTAAATTCTTGTGAATTTAAAGTATTAGAATTCCATAATGTAATTGAATCTTTCATACTTCTCTGATATCTTAATGCATTTTTAATATTAGATATTTCTACAGAAAATGTTTTAGTATTTTTATTATAATTTATATTATATTTCTGTATATCTAATTTTGTTTCTGTTAATATCTGTTTAATACTAATCATTTAATTACTTTCCAAATCTATAATTATATCTCTAATTAAACATTCAACATTATTTCTACAAACCATTTTAGAATTTATATCTGCATTAATACTTTCATTTATTTTTACTGGTTTCATGAATGCACCGTGTGTTGATGGATTAGAAACAAAATCCCATGCAATTAAATCAAAATCTTCTGCTACTTCTACAGTATCTTCATCAACTTCATTTACACTTCCTAAACCTCTAGATGATATACCTAATAATACATTTGCTTCTATTAAACTCTTTAATATTCTACCTGATGGTGTATCTAATATTTCAATTGTTCCAACTATATCATCACCTTCCCAATGTGCTTCTAATACTAAATGAGATACATTTTGTAAATTAACGACAGATGAATCTGGGTGATCTAATTCACCTAAAGCTCTTCTTTCTTTAATAAGTTGAAGATATTTTTTTAATTCTCTATCTAATATTTCTTTAGAATATATTCTACCATTTTGATTTTTAGCATTTGCTCTTTGCAAAACACCTTTAACTATTAGTTTTCCATTATTATTTTTAATAGACTCAGCAATAAGTTGTGGTGTTATCTTAAATGCAATATAATCTACAAGTAATTTTTTACTCATTTTATTCCTTATTTTACGTCAAATACAATTTTAACAATATTGTTATCAATTTTACTATAATTCCATCTTTGAGACATATTCAAAGATGCACCGTTTGTATTAATTAAATTATTAACAACATTTTCATCAAAAAATACTAATTTTATTTTAGCAACCACTTTATTATCTTCATCAACTATTTCATATGAAGCTTCATCATTTATTAATTTTTGTTCATTTTTAAGAACATTGATTAAATTTTTAATCATTGTTTCTGCGAATGTTTTTTCAAATGAAGGAACTGAACTTGGAAGTTCTATTTTTTCGTCTGTCATTTGACCAATCAATTCATTTAATAACTTATTATCCATAATTTACCTCTTACCAGTTTTTTAAACCTTTATTTTTTAAAACTTTTTTCATTTCTTTTTCTAAAGCATTTAATGCTCTTTTTAATTTAATAACATCACCTTCGTTAATTGAAGTTGATACTTGTGGTAATGATTCAAAATGATTTTCTAAATCACCTAATAAATTCCACAAACGACCTCCGGTGCTTTCATTTATAGGTCTTTTATCTTCATTTAAAAATTTTCTAAAATTTCTTATGAAATAATCTCTATCTTCTATTAAATTTATTTTTTCACTCATCTTTATTTCCTTTAATTTAATGGTGTATAATCTGAAATTTGAACAAAATCAGAAGCTTCTGGCCAATTTATTCCATAATTTCTCCAAGCTTTTATTATTTTACTAATAGCTTGTTTATTATTAACAATAATATCAATTGCAGTATGATTAACATATGCAGATGGATATATTGATATTTTTTCTATGCCAGGTATTTTTTCAATATATTTTTTCCAATCTTTTGCAGAATTACCAGAACCTTTTCTTACACTGAATTTACCACGATATTTTATTTTAGACTCTGATAATATTTTATCAATTTCTTCTTTAATTATTTTTCTTAATTCAGTTTGTTTCATTGTTGTTGTCTCCAATATAAAAATGTTGTATCTGGACTAATTTTTAGAGTATTTTCTTCAGAACTACTAATAAATCTTGCATCATTTTCTTTAATTGCATTTATAATATTTTGAGCATCTTTTTTACTCATTGCAGACGCGATTATTAAACTATTATAATGAACTCTAAATGATTGTATTTCTACAGCTAATTGACCCAAAGATTTAAAATATTTAATTATTTTACCACCATGTTTTTTAACAATAGGATCAAAATGTGCTTTTGCTGCTGATAATTCTTTTGGATTTAATTTTTCTAAATCTTCTTTAATTACTTGTTTAAATAATTGTATTAATTGAGTTTTTTTCATATTATTTTCCATTAATTTTTCTTGTCCTTTAAAATCTAAATACATTTTTTGTGCTTCATTATGATAATTTTCATCTTCAGCAACATCAATGACAGTTTTTGCTAATTTTTTATTATTTCTATTTTTCTTATATTCTTTATATAAAAAATCAATAATTTGTTTTCTATTAGACATTTTATCTAAATGTCTTTTTAAAGTTTCAAAATAAGAATTATCTTCATTTATTTCTTTTACATTGTGTGTTGGTTTAAATTCATATGTAAATGTTTGATAATTATCTTCTTTAACATTAAAATCCCAGCCATTCTTTTTTAATCTATTTTTAAAAAATTTAATTTCACTATTACTTAAAACTGGAATATTTTTATCTGCAGTATTAACAGTAAATGGTTTCTTTTTATTAAATTTTTTATGTAAAACTGTCATTAAAAGTAATATACTATTCATAATTATTCCTATTTTATAGCTTGCATTTTGTTCATAATTCTTGTTACTTGTTCACCTATTTTTCTTAAGTGATTATGTGTTCTTTTATAGAAATCTGATGTTTTTAAACCAACTTCTTCTTTAAAATTTACTGATTTATCTAATACTTTTTCAATTTCTTGTAATTGTTCTCTCATACCTTTAACAGCACTTGCTATTCTTTTTTTTGGAGACAATTCGTTATTATTAAAATCTACTGATTCGTTAATATCAACTGTATGTCCAAACTTTTTAACAAAAGCATCACAACGAGTTTTATATTTTTTATAAAATTTATATAAATCATTATATGATTGATTACCCATATTTCTCTTCATATAAGATACAATTTGAGAAGGACCTTTGTGTTGTAAATGAAAATCACCAGGAGTATCAATATATGGTTCTTTTAATGCATCAAATAAAAATTCTCTAACATTACCTTCAGCAGTTGCTTCAATTGTTAGTAAAAATTTTTCCCAAGAACTTTGTTGTTTTGCTTCTACAACTGGCCAATCCATTGCTTTAACTGCTCTTTTCTTTTTAGGATCTAATCCTGGTTTAGAAAATGCATGTGGTGTTTCATATCCAGCAATTCCTGCACTTGTTGATGATTCTTCAATATCAGATTTTTTTAAGTTTTCAATTCTTTCTTTTTTTCTCTTAATTCTATCTTGCAAACTTTTTATTAATTGAGATTTTCTATTACCAGATATATTTGTATTACTATTTGCATTACTCAATTGTTGATTTAATATATTAAGTTCTTTTTGTAATGAAGCAATCTGAGAATTTTTATCTTCTGAAAGATCTTCTGGTCTATGTAAGCTTGGTTCATCATACTTTAAGTTTCTTTTAACTAATAATTCTGGATTTTCAGTAATTATTTCATTTACCAAGTCTTTTATTACATTATTTATTTTTTTATTTTTATTCATTTTTAGTTTCTCCATAGAATTACTTCTTACAACCACTTTTTTTCATATGACTATTAATTTCATCTATTAAAGAATATGTTCTTAAAAGACCTAAAATATGATTTTCTTTAATATTTTTAATATTTTTTAATTTACTAACACTATTATTAACTTCTAATAGTTTGATTCTAATAGCATCATCAGGAACTACTTTTGATAGTTTCAATAATTTACTTTCAATGAGTGGAAGTCTTTTTGAAATAGACTCTCTTAGAGGATTTGTATTTGACACGTTATTAATATAATCTTTAACTAAAGATTTTTGATCTTCAGTTAATTTATTACTAAAGTTTTTGTTAAACTCATCAATTATTATTTTTTGAGTTAACATTCTTATTTGTATAGGTTCTTTTACTAATATTTCTGAAACTTCTGATTTTTTAGGTTGTTTATTAACCTTTCTAACCAAATGTTCTACTACAGTAAATTTTGCATCTGTAATTTCAATTGGTTTAACGTTTTCAGTTAATAAAGAATTATATTCAAATAATTTATAAATAGAAGCATATACTGGATATGAATCTATTCTAGAAGAAAACAGATTTTCAATTGAAAAATTTTCTTTCAATTGCTTAATAATTTCATATTTTTCTCTTCTAAGTTTAGAATTATTTAAGTTTTTTCTAGATTCTAAAACAGTATCTACAAAAGAAGCTGCTTTTACTTCAGAACTGAATGATTCTTTAATCAATGATTGATATAAAGATAATTCTTTTCTAAGTTCTGTATTTTTATTAAAAAACTGTTTAATTATCTTTGCAGCAATTGAAGAGTTTTTATTTTCTAGAACATCAGCAGTAATTTGACGAGCCAATGACTCAAATAATATTCCAGTATTTTTTATCTTATTATGACGGATTTTCATATTGTTTCCATTCTTTTATTTCTATAAAATTGCAACCCAAAAAATCTATTATTTCTTGTTTTCTAATATTATCTCTTTCTGATTTACTTCTATGAGATTTTTCATAATATTCTATAACGACATTTTTATCTTTATCATAACCATCTACCCAATATCCTAATTGTTTTATATGAAATTCCCCACCATTAAGAGCATGTTGAAAATTATATCCATTTTGTTTTCCATATTCATCGATTATTTTACAAGCAAATGAATTAAAATTTGGTTTAATCTGGCCATTTTGATTTTTAATTCTTTTAATTGCAGCTAATCTATTTTTCTTTCTAATTTCAGGAGTTCTTTCATATATTTTTGGTTTTCTACCTACATTTTTACCGGTGTTTGCACATGTTTGACATTTTTTATTATCACGTATAGAATAAATAAATGTATATTTATCATTATATATCATTTCAGAAGAACAATCTGGACACAATTTAATATATGGAGGACTAATATTTTTATATTTAGTATTTATTTTCTTCCATCCTATTTTATTGTAATTCCAAGGTTTTGCCATATAAAGTTTCCTATCAATATATAATATTATATAAATATAAAAAAACTTAAGATTTTTAAGTTATTCAACATCACCGTCTAATAAATTTTTAACGCTATCATTTAATATATCTTCATTTATTATATTTTTTCCATTTTTATTCTTAATTATATTAAATTTAGTAGATAATTTTTTCAATTTATTTTTATTTTCTACAGCAAATGCACTTTTTCCTTTAAATTGAGGCTTTGTTGATTTATCAGATGCTGACATTGAACCTGCATCTTTTAAATCAGATTGTCCTGTTGGGTTTCTACCTAAATAATGTTCATCAGTTCCATATTTAGGATTATTTTCTTCTGGACGACCAACTTCATTTTCACCTCCAGTATCGTTCGCAATTTCATCTCCAGCAACATCAACTCTGTCAGGATCATCAACTCCTCTAACAGTTCCACTTTCGTCTGCATGTTGACCTGTTTTAGCAGGGTCATTACCTTGTGTTTTAATTTGTTCAATTCTATAATCAAATTTAGCATCTTCAACAACACGTGCTTGACTCTTATTTTTATCATCATCTGAAAACTTAAATACTTCTTTATATATAAAGTCTGTTCCTAATAAGTTTTGATCTTTTGCAGTTTGTGCTACATCTAATCTACTTTTCATTAATTCTAATTTTTCTTGTTCATATATAACTGAAGGTGATGATAATACTATTTCGAAATTTGTTAAATCTTCAAAATCATAACCTTGAACAAATAAATGTAATCTTGCAAGGTTTGTAAGTTCTGATGCTAATATTTTTTGTATTCTTTCAATTGTTCTTGCAAATCTAATATCTTCTTGACTTAATGTTGCTTTTGCACCAATTGCTTCTTCATAACCTAAGAATGCTTTTGGTATTCTCAATGCAGCCATCATCTTATTTCTTAAATACTCAACATCTTCTATTGCATTATATTCTAATGATGAAAGTGTATCAACATTTGTTTTACTATCTCCACCTCTATTTGGTATAAAGAAATCTTCTGTAATATTTTGCATATTATATTTTAAGTTATAATTACCTGTTTCATCAACATAAGGAACTTTTTTAGTTTGATTTGATATAAATTCCATATATTGTGGTATTTCATTAGGACTTAAATTACCAACATCAATATTAAATACTCTTTTTTGAGGTGCTCTCATAATTCTGTGAATTAACATAGCATCTTCCATCAATGTTAATTGTTTCCATATTCTTCTTGCTGCTTCAATCATACTTTTACCATAAGGTAAAAAGTTAGAATCACTTAATAATCTAAAATGTGCAATTTCATAATTTTCATACATACCAGTTAATATAGGACCTTCAACTTTATATTTAACATCAGATGCATCATTTGGGTTTAAACCTTCATGTCTTTCAACTACATATGGTGAAATTGGAATAACACCAATTATTCCGATTTTTTCTGCAATGTCTAATTTCATAAACATATCACCATATTTTACTAAGTTTCTTGTCCAGTGTAATAAATTAAAATCAACATTTAATATATCATAAAACAAATTATCTAAATTTTCTTTTATATCTTTATCATCAGATTTAACAGTTAAAATATCACCAAATTCATTTTTAATAGTAGATTCTTCTGCATATAAATCAAGAGCAGACGCAATTATTGGATCTTGATCCATTAGTTCATATTCTCTAAATAACATTAATCTTTGTGATAATATAGATAATGATTGGTTATAACCATAGTTAGTAGTATTATATCTTAAAACATTATATTGTTTTCCTAAATAATTAGTTGCTAATGAACCCATTGTCTGAGTATTATACGCATCAATTACTTTAAATTTACCACCACCTATTCTTCTAACTACTACGTCATTTGAAAATAGTTTTTTTAATTGCTTAAATACGTTTTCTGTTATTGTCGCCATTTTATCCTCTTATTTTTTTAAAAAACCATTATATATTTTCTGGTCCAGTTGGTTGTTCATCTGAAAATTTATGTTTTTTACCCCAACTAGAATATTTATCCCATATATGTGTTGCTAAATCTTCAAGTTTTGCACCTTTAGGTAAATATCTATTTAACATTTCTTCATCAGAATGCATTTCTAGAAAACCTTCTAATTCTCCAACATCACCATTTTCTAAAATATCATAATATTCATCTTGAACATCTGTTTCTGCCGGCATCCATTTATCCATTTTAAAAACAGTTTCATCTAAATCTGATTCATCAAATGGTTTAGTTTTTTTCTTTGTTAACATACGAGCAATTGCTTCATCTGATATTGTACCACTTGTATGTGAATCATCTCTAGTATCATATGTTCCAGGTTTAAGTTTTGCTGTATATGAAAATCCACCATTTTTTAATCTACTCAATTTAGTAAATTTTTCGAACTCACCACCACCCAATAAATCTAATAATTTATTTGTATCTACTTGATTACCTTTAATATTATATTTATTTACTTTATTAGTTTTAGGTTTATCAGTTACTTTCTTTTTTAAATTTTTAGCATTAACTTTTTTTCTAAGTTTTTTTGCAGGATCATTATCTCTAATTTTTTCCATCCGGGTGAATCCATATAATATAAACCACCCTTAGGACCTTTTTGAACTTTTTTTCCTTTAGGAGGTTTTTCACCTAGATCTAAATATATTCTTACTTGTTTTGCTTCTAATATTAAACTTTTTAAAGATGGCATTTTATTTTCTATATATTTTGTATTTTTAGATTTAGTTAATTTTTGTTTTTTTATCATTTTGATGCCTTTGTTATTTGGTCTATTATTCTTTTGTCGATTTTAACACCATTTTTTAATAAATATTGTAAAGCGCCGAAATACTTAGTTTTTTGCTTTGGGCTAGGACTATCTAATAGATTTTCAATCATATCTAATAATTTTACTGAAAGTGCAATG
>Ga0232063_1106205_pt1 | contig 20700 bp, 15 predicted proteins | sample LAC_MetaT_7_FD_165509 | JGI IMG/M metagenome (GOLD analysis project Ga0232063, IMG submission 165509) | Metatranscriptome of anaerobic ammonium oxidizing microbial communities from anammox membrane bioreactor (MBR) in UC Berkley... | ecosystem: Engineered > Bioreactor > Anaerobic > Unclassified ... | reverse complement strand
GATGAGAACGTGCATTTGGTGCGCGCGTTGTTGGATGAGGTGTTTGGGAGTGAGAATTTTGTAAGTCTTATCACCACAAAGAAAAGTGGCGGAATGGGACAACAATATATTGACAATGTTTCCGATTTTCTGGTTTGGTTTGCAAAAGACAAATCAAGAATGAAATATAGACAACTTTTTACTGGCAAAATTCTCGCGGAAGGAGCTGGGGCGCGCTATAACCAAGTGCAATTAGAAGATGAGCTAGTCAGACCTATAACCAAAGAGGAGTCTCTAAGACCACACCTCTTGCCTGAAAAATCGCGGGTATTCTTGGGAGGACCTCTGATTTCTGAAACCCCCAGTCCATCAACGGTTTTTGAATTTGAATTGGAGAATAGAAAACTCTATCCGACTAAGGGTGGATGGAAAACGAATCTTGAAGGAATGCAACGACTTATTAAAAGTCAAAGATTGTTTAACACAAAGGGTTTTGTAAATTACAAAATCTATTTTGATGATTTTCCTGCGGTTGACATCTCGAATCTCTGGGATGACACAATGGGAACAGCTGAACAGAACAAGGTCTACGTTGTCCAAACTACATCAAAGGTAATTGAGCGTTGTCTCCTCATGACCACCGACCCCGGCGACCTCGTTCTCGACCCCACATGCGGCAGCGGTACGACGGCGTATGTGGCGGAACAATGGGGGCGGCGTTGGATTACGATTGACACCTCGCGCGTCGCCCTCGCCCTCGCGCGCACGCGGCTCATGGCGGGCCGCTTTCCCTATTACCTCTTGCAAGATTCGCCCGAAGGCGCGAAAAAGCAAAACGAAATCACGCCTCACCCCCAACCCCTCTCCTTTGAAGAGAGGGGCGCTGAAGGCGGGATGCGGTTTGGCAGCGACCTCAAAAAAGGATTCGTGTACAAACGCGTGCCGCACGTCACGCTCAAATCCATTGCCAACAATCAAGAGATAGACGTCATTCATGCGCGCTATCAAGCACAACTCGAACCCTTGCGCGCCGAAATCAATGCGCTCGCCAAACAAAATTGGCACGAGTGGGAAATCCCGCGTGACCTCACGCCCGACCAATCCAAAATCGAAAATCTAAAATCAAAAATTTCCGCGTGGTGGGATTTGCGCCGCGCGCGCCAAAAAGAAATTGACGAATCCATCGCCCAGCGCGCCGACATTGAATTGTTGTACGACCAACCGTATGAGGACCACAAACGTTTGCGCGTCACGGGTCCCTTTACCGTCGAATCGCTCTCGCCGCATCGCGTACTCGCCGCCGATGAAACCTTGCCCAAATCGGAAAGGGACGCCAAACAACTTTCGGCGGTTGACCAATTCGAGACGATGATTCTCGAAAACCTCGCCAAAGCGGGCGTGCAAAATACGCGGCGCAACGAACGGCTCACCTTTGAACGGCTCGAACCGTATGCCGGAACATACATTCACGCCAAAGGAATTTACAGCGACAAAAAGGGCGAACAGAAAACCGTCGGCGTGTGCATTGGACCCGAACATGGCACGGTCAGCGCGGAGATGATAAAGAGCGCGGCAAAAGAAGCGCGCAGAGGATACGGTTTTGATCTGCTCGTCGTGTGCGGTTTTGCCTTTGACGCGCTCGCGGGCGAAACGGCATCCGAATTGATGAACGATTTGCCCAAACGCGACGAACGCGCGCCCGAAGCGCGCGAGACGCGCATCGGCAACCTGCCCATCATGCTCGCGCGCATGAATCCCGATTTGGCGATGGGCGACGAACTGTTAAAGAAAACCGGCGCGGGCAATCTCTTTATGGTCTTTGGCGAACCCGACATTGAGCTCAAAACATTGCGCGACGGCAAACTCACGGTGACGCTCAAAGGCGTTGACGTGTACGACCCGACGACGGGCCAAATTCGCAGCAGCAGTACTGACGATATCGCGTGCTGGTTCATTGACACCGATTACAATCAAGAAAGTTTTTTTGTGCGCCACGCCTATTTCACCGGCGCGGATGAACCCTACGAAAAATTGAAACGCGCGCTGCGCGCCGAGATTGACGAAGGCGCGTGGTCCACTCTGTACGCGACGACCAGCCAACCCTTCGACAAACCCGCCACAAATAAAATCGCCGTAAAGGTGATTAACCATTACGGCGATGAAGCGCTAAAAGTGTATGACGTGTAATACGTCACGAGACGAAACGTAAAAAAAGTAGGAGCAAAGCATTTGCATCCACCTCCGCAAAGCGAGTCACAACTCTCAATGCAAATGCTTTGCCCCTATCCCGCCGCCAATTGCTCCACTAATTCCGCCGCCTTGACCAATTCCGCGATGGGGAGATATTCGCTCGTCGTGTGAATTTGTTCGTACCCCACGCTGACGACCACCGTCTTGATGCCTTTGGCGTTCCACACATTCGCGTCGCTCCCGCCCATCGTCATTTCATACCGCGGCGCGCGGCCGATTTGTTTCAACGCTTTGGCGACGCGCTGCACGATGCGCTCGCTCTTTTTGAATTCGTAATGATTGTACGCGCGCGTCACGCGAAATTCCATTTTCGCGCCCGTGCCGCGCGCCGTCTTGTCAAAAACCTGTTTGATGGCGCGCGTGTGGCGCTCTAATTTGCGCGCCTGACGACTCCGCACCTCGCCGACAATTTCCACCTTATCCGGCACGACGTTGCGCGCTTGGCCCGCGCGCACAATGCCAAAGTTCGCCGTCGAATCGCGGTCGAGCCGTCCCACTTTGGTTTTCGCCAGCGCGTCCGCCGCGATTTTCAACGCGTTGACGCTGCCTTCGGGACGCGCCGAATGAGACGCCTTGCCTCGAATCGTAATGTCCAGCAAATTGTGCGTCGGCGACGCCAGCACAATCGCGCCGACGGGCCCCCCGCTGTCCAACACCACGCCCTCTTTGGCGGTAAAATTTTTCAAATCCAATCCTTTGGCGCCGACGAGACCCAATTCTTCTTGCGCCGTAAATACAATTTCCAGCGGCAGAAAATTTTTATCGCTCTCGACCCGCGCGGCGACGCCTTCCAAAATCGCGACGACGCCCGCCAAATCGTCCGCGCCCAAAACCGTTGTGCCGTCCGACGCGATTTGACCGCCCGCGACCACCGGCTTGATGCCGCGCGCGGGCGCGACATGATCCGTATGCGCGTTCAAAAATAACGGCTTGGCGTTTTGCTTGACGCCGCGCCCCGGCAAAAACGCGCTCACATTAAACAGCGCATCAATCTGCGTCCGCGCGCCCAACGCGCGCAATTTTTCCGCGATGCGTTCCGCCAGCGCCTGCTCATCGCCCGACGGCGAATCAATTTGCGCCAATTCCAAAAACGTTTCGACCACCCGGCGTTCGTTAATCATTTTGCTCCTCCGCGCTATCGAACCAGATTCGCCAAACCCAATTCCTCCAATTTTTCACACGTGGGACTGCCCGTCTCCCAATCCCAACCGCGCACTTGATAATACTCGCGCAGCATCACGTCCAAGTCCGGCACATTGCCTTCCGTGCCGCCTTCGCTCAAGGGGCGCAGCAGCAATTCCGGCAATTTTTCCACGCGGCGCGCGCAATAGCCCAATTTCAAATTGAGCAGCCGTTTCAAATTCCAAATGCGTTCGCCATAGGTCAAGATATTTTCTGGCGCCACGTCGTAACCGGTCGCGGCGGCGAGCATCTCGCACATTTCTTGGACGGGCGGATTGGGAAAGAAACACAACACCAGCGCATTATTGATGGTGCGCCAATCTTGATGCCGCGCGAGCGATCGCATTTTATCGTGCGTTTGAAAACGGTCCACCGTTTCGATGCCCAATTCATAAATGGGCCGCCCGGACGTTTCGACCATGAAAAAATCGCTATAGTTGTGACTGGCGCCGATGGGCGAAGTGGCGTACGAGACCGCCATCCCGCTGGCGGCGCGCGGGTCGTGCATTGCCATTTCCATCCCGTTCACCTGCACCGCCAATCCTTCGACGCCATAGCGCGCGCCGAGCGCCTGCGCGCCTTCCGCCAAGACCGCGCCGAAAGCTTGGCGGCGCGCAATCTGTTCCACCAACGCCAACGCGCCTTCCGGGTCGCCCCACGCCAAGCGCGCGCCCTGCCCCGCCGCATCCGGCAAAATTCCCAAGTCGTGCAAATAGATGGCAAACGCAATCGTAGAGCCGGCGCTGATCGAATCCACGCCCAACGCATCGCACTGCGCGCCAATGTGAGAAAGGATATTGATATCGTCCGTCAACATGAGCGAGCCGAACGCCGCGAGCGTTTCATATTCGGGCCCCTCGGCGTGCGGCAAAACATAGGGCCCCGCTTTTTGGATTTTGCGCCCGCACGCGACCATGCAGGCATGACACGTGCCGCGCCCGGTCAAAATCGTCTCGGCAATCAAGTTGCCCGAAATTTTCGAGTAATCAAATTGCCCTTGCGTCCAATACTTGACCGGCACATCGCCGAGCAAGCCGAGAAAATCCATCGTGCCGCTCGTCCCCACCGCGCGAAACACTTCGGTGGACATGTCGTCGCTCAAAAATTTTTGCGCGCGCAACATTGCCTGCCGGAAACGCGCCGCGTCGTGCAATGGAACTTTGAACGAACGCGGATGTTTCGAGCCGCGCACCGCGACGGCTTTGAGATTTTTCGACCCCATCACCGCGCCCATGCCGCAGCGGCCCGCGATGCCTTTTTTGGCGGCGGGGCGCGCGCTCGTCGCGAGAATGAGCGCGTACTGGACCAAATTTTCGCCCGCGGGCCCAATGCACGCGGTCACCAACCCCTCGTCGTTCAACGCGGCGCGCAGCGCGTCGCCCGCGTCAAAAGTCGTCATGCCGCGCAAAAAATCCGCGTCCCGAATTTCTACGCCGTCCGGCGTAATATGCAAATAACACCACGCGTCCGCGCGCCCGCGCACGACCAGCCCGTCATAGCCCGCGAATTTCAATTCGGGCCCAAAAAAATTGCCCGCAATCGCTTCGCCCCACAAACCCGTTTGCGGCGAACGCGCGCAGACGGCGAAACGCCCGGACGACGGCGCGCCCGTCCCGTCCAACGGGCCGTTCATAAACACCAATGGATTTTCGGGGCCCAGCGGGTCAACGCCGGCGTCAATCCAATCATAAATATAACGCGCCGCGAGACCGCTGCCGCCGAGAAATTGCGCCGCATAGTCGCGATTCAATTCTTGCGCCGTGACGGCGCGCGTCGTCAAATCTACAAACAACAACCTGCCAATGTAACCGTTCATTGCCGTTCTAAACGAACGCGCGCGTCAGTCAGCCGCATCGGGCCGACAACGCGCGCGTCAAGCGTGCGTCTCAAGACAAAAATTCAGCGTCAATGCGCGTGCAGGCGTTCACCATTTCTTGCGCGGCTTTGACATTTTTCATGACCATGACCATATTGCCTTTGAGTTTCAATTGGCCCGTCATGAGCCCTTGAATCGGGTCGAGCTGTTTTGTGACGACGCGTTTCCATTTGGAATACGTGGCGGACATGACGAACGCGGGTTTTTGCGCGTCCTTGTCCGTGACGAGATACGCGTCGCGACATGCGCCATGCCACAAGTCCATATACAAATAGACCGGCTCGGGCAGCGCCGCCGTATCTTTGTCCGGTTCAATCACAAAATAAAAATCGCCTTCCCAATTTTTTCCGGCTTCGTTATACGCGGCGCTGCGATTCAGTTCGACTTCCAGCGCCTTGACCCATTCCTGCGATGGAAATACGGGTTTAGACATCCTCGTCCTCCTGACGCGGATTCCCTTTGCTATCCGAGAATCCGCTCGAAAATATAAAATCAGTTTTTTGGCGTCGCGCTCATTATATCACATTTTTGACGCAGTGCGTCATAAAAATAAAATCGCCGCGCCCACCGCCAGCGCGCTGCCAAACACGGACGCGCTGAAATTTACCAAGTCATTATCGAGCCACGCCCAGCCGCGCACCAAACGCGTCGCGCGGCCGCAGCCGTGAATTTTCTTTTCCGTCTGCGTTTCGTCGTACTCGCAAAAATAAACGCCCTGCGCCGTCGCGCCCAACAGCGAATCAAATAATGAACCGCCCAAACCGCAAACGCCCGCGAGCAGAAGGATGCCGCCCACGCTCATCGCCGTCGCCTGCGTTATAAAATTCCAACCGCCTTCCCAACCGAGATTGCCCAACGCCAACGCTTGCGCGAACAGTCCCGCCGCCGCAACAATGCCCATAAAAATCCCGCCGCCAAACGCGGTTGCCGTGCCGAGCGGCGTAATACCGCCGGACGTTCCCGCCGGAACCACGCGCCCTGTCGTCACCAGACGCGGCAGCGTTTTGGACAAGACGCCAATTTCCGTCGCCCACGTATCCGCCGTAACCGTCGCCAACGCGCCGAGAAACGCCGCAAACAAAAGCGCGTGGACGCGCGCGTCCCAGCCGAACCATTGCGCCGCGCCCATGCTCACGGCAAGCAGCGCCGCCCAGCCGCCATTCGCCAACGCCTGACCTAAATCGCGCCGCGAACCTTTTTGAAATTTTTCGGAAAATTTTTCCTTGACGCGCGTCTTGTAATGCGACAAGAGCGTAGAGGAAACAAAAAAAGCGACGAGGAGTGAACCGGGGACAAAACCGCCCAGCCCAAAAATTGCCGTGCCGGTGAGCACGGCGCCCAACACGCCGCCCCGCGACAACGCGCCGCGCCAATAGGCAAAGCCGCCAATCAGCGCGCTCAAAGCCAATCCGATTGCCAACGACCCAAGCCAGGGCATGTCCGTCGTCAATTTATGCAATCGCAAAACGCACGATACTGATTGCCGCAAACCAGAGCAAAAATTGCGCGCCAATGGCGACGCCGCCAAGCAGATACGAAACCAACGTCTCGCGCCGGTGCGCTAGCGCGCCGAGCGCGAAATTCAAGCCAATCATCACCAAACCGATTTGCGGCAGCGAAAAAATCGCTTCTCGCGATTCGATGCGGTCCGGCTGACCGGCGGCGTTAAAATGCAGCGACGTCAACAGCGGCAGCTGCGGCATGACCAAAAACAAGAACGCAAACAAACCGACGTTGACAAACAACGCCACAATCAGCATGGCCCAAAAATAACGGTCGCGCAGCGCGCCGCGCAGCCAGCCGGGCAAACGCGCGTCGAACGACGCGGGAAACGACACTTGGCGCATGAAAAGTTATTTCGGATACACGGGCGTCAACCAATGCAGATAGCGCGCGTGTTGACCGCGCACCACGCGAAAATACAGGTCTTGAATCTGTTTGGTCAAGGGCCCAATCGTCCCCTCGCCTAACGGCCGATGGTCAATGGCTACAATCGCCGCCACCTGCGCGCCCGTGCCGGTAAAGAACGCTTCATCCGCGACATACACTTCACTGCGGTCAATCGAGCGTTCAATCACTTCCAAACCCAACTCGTCGCGCGCCAATTCCATAACCGTCGCGCGCGTAATGCCTTCCAAGATATTGTCATGAATGGACGGCGTAATGAGTTTGTCGTGCCGAATCAAAAAAAAGTTTTCGGCGCTGCCTTCCGAGATATGCCCTTCTTGCGTCAAGACGAGCGCTTCGTCGTGGCCATTCCAATACGCTTCGGTGCGCGCAAAAGAGGAATTGATGTACGCGCCCGTGATTTTGCCGCGCGCGGGAATCGAATTATCGTCCACGCGCCGCCACGACGAAGTGCCCGCGCGCACTTCGAGTTTGATATAGTTGCCCTGCGGCCGCGTGAACATGGCAAATTCATCGTCGAGGTCGTGCAGACGCGGCGTAATATCTTCGGTCGCTTTATAAGCCAGGGGCCGCATATACGCATCCTGCCGATACTTGTCGCGGCGCAAGAGTTCCAAGGTAATCCCAATCATATCGGTTTCATTTTGCGACAATTTGATATTCAACATGCGGCACGATTCTAAAAAGCGTTGAAAATGTCTTTTGGCGCGAAACACATACAGCTGCTGCGCTTGGTCATTCCAATACGCGCGGATCCCGCCGAAACAACCGGTGCCATAATTGAACGCGTGCGCGGCGATACTCACTTTGGCTTCGGACAATGGGACAAACTCGCCCTCGAAAAAAGCCCATTCGCCCATCGGCGCGACGCGATGTTTTGTTTTCAAACTCGTCGGCGCCACTGCCGTGTCCGCGACTTGCATTGTCGGAATCATTTGTTAGGTCCTCCCTCTCTGTTCGGATACTAACGATGATACTACACATGACAAACCGCGCCAAATGATTTACCAGTTATCTTTATAAACCGACGATTGATTTCAAGTAATTGAAAAAATTAATGTGCGCGTACGCGCTCAACTGGCGGCGCGCCAACAGCAGCGCCCATTCTTGTTCCGCTTGCGTTTTACGCAGCTGCGTCAATTCCTGCTCCACATTTTCGATGCTGTGGCGAAACCGCGCGGGCAATTCTTGCATCTCGCGCGTGAGGCGCGCCTGCTCTTGGCGCGCGCGTTCGACGGCGCGCGTCTTGTCTTTATCCACCTGTTGTTGCTTTTTCAATTCTTTGAGCTGGAGCGTCACTTGGGCGTCCTTGAATTTTTTGGCAATGTTCGCGCTCACGTCCGGCGGCAACGTATCGGGCAGCGAACGTTTCACGCGCGCTTCCATTGCGCGCCGCCACAGAATAAGCGGAACGCCGCGTTTGCCGTCCAGCCCCGGCACATAGACCGCTTTGCGCTGCCGATTCACCAATTGAAACTGCATCCCCGTTGATGTGGGCGCTACGCGGAAATTGACGACATCCGCCGCCGTCACGAAACCCATCGCCGCGAGCTGCTGTTTTAATTCCCGGCTCAGGAGTCCCGGCAGCGGCGCGTCCGCGATGCGGTACGACTCTAACGCTTGCGTAAATTTTTGCGTCTTGAATTGTTCCAGCGCGGCGGCGAGCGTTTCGCTCTCTTGCGCGCTCAATTTTTTGCGTTCAGCGGCAAATTTTGCCTGCGCCGTTTGCCAAGCGCGGTCGAGCTCAGCCAGCGTTCGTTTTTCTTCAAAGGCATTATCGCTCTGCCGCTGCACCAATTTCTGGAGCGCGCCTTGCGACTCCTGGTCCAACTGGGCGCGGCGCGCCGTCAGCGTCTGGATTTGATTTTCCAAACGCGCTTTTTCTTGGACGTGCGTTTGCGCGATGCGCGCGGCTTTGCGGCGTTCAGGGTCATTGTAACGCACCATAAAACCGACGCTCAACATCGCCGCGCCCACCAAAGGCGCGAGCGCCAACATTGCCGCGCCAATCAACGGGTCAAGGGGTCCCAAAAGCAAGAGCGCAAGCGCCGCGAGAATCACCAAACCCAACAAAACGAGCAGCGTTTGTTCGGCGCGAAAAGAACCGTTCAAAGGCGGCGGCGGCGCGGGCGACACATGGTCCAAAAGCCAATCCGCGCTGTTTGGCGCGGGCGCGGCGGGTGCGCTCGGCGCGAGCTCTGCCGCGCCTGCCGACGCGGGCGCCGCCGCGCTGCCCATGCGTTCATGCAGCCAATCCGGTAAATTGACGGGCGTCGCTTTGGCAGGTTGCAGCGCGGCGAGCGCGTTCGGTTCCAGCGGCGCAATCGTATTCAAATCGCGCGCAAAGAGGTACGGCAAAAACGTTTGCGTGAGATTTCGCAAAACAGAATTCGGCGAACGCTGCAATGCCAACAACAATCTCGATTGCGCGGGATTTGCAAAATCGGATTGCTGAAGCAATAACGCTTCGCCGCCGCCGCCGGCAAAGGCAAAACGCAAATCGGGGTCGAGCGCGAGCCCCAGCAGCGAGAGCGTAATCACCCACACGGAAAAATTATCCAGCGTCGGACCAAAATCGCGCGCCGTCCGCGCGGGATGCTGATAATTCGGCTGCCCCAATTCATTGCTGGGGCGTCCCGCCAACGTCGGCACAAACATTCCATCGTAATCGAGCAGACGCAACTGCCCGTTAACAATCAATAAATTGCCGTGCTGTAAATCGCCGTGCGCGATATTGGCGAGCCGCAGCGCGCGCGCCAATTCCAAAAATTGACGCGTCAGGTCGAGCAGCGCGAGCGAGTCGTTCAGATGCTGCGCGACAAAAACATCCAAACGGCTGCCTTCGAGCCAATCCATTTTCACAATGGGAAACCACTGCCCGCGCAGACGAATCCCTTGCGGCAAAAAAGAAAACTCGACGGTGTACGGCAGCGCCGTTTGCTGCAAATACGCGCTGATGGCGGCATAACGCTGGGCAATGTCGGGAACGTGGCGCAAAAAACAACGCACCGCGTGACGCCGCCCGCGATAATCCACCTGATACACGGTGGCGAAACTGCCGGAAATCGGTTTGGGCAAACCCAACGCGTCGCTTACGACGACGCCGTCGCGCAATGCGCTATCGGCAAAAACCGTTTTAGGATTTTGCACCGCGTCTTGATATTCCGAAGGACTGGGCCACCACATAGTTGTATCACGTCAAACCAACGATAGAGCTTTACCCGCGATACTGCAAACGAATCAAGGTTACATCGTCATTGCGGATGGCGCGCGCCGCGCGCAATTCGGCGAGCCACGCGGCAAACGCGTCCGCGTTCCGATGCGCGTCCACCTCTGCCCACGGCTGCGCGCCCGCTTCGGACGCGCGCAGAAACCACGCCGCCAACGCGTCCGTCATTACATAGAGGCGGTCGCCCGTCGCAAAATTTCCTTCGACAAAGCGCCACTGTTCCGCCAGAGCGATATTGCGCGCCGGATTGCTGGACAAGAGATATGGACGATTGTTGAACGCGTGCGCGTCCTGCATCGGAAACGCAGCCAATAATTTATCGTCGCGCACTTGGACTAGACAACAATCGCCCACCGCAGCGGCGCGCCAGGTGAGCGCGTGCGGCGTGGGCATGAGGACCAAACCTAATAACGCGGCGAACGCGCCCGCTTCCAAACCGGGCTCTTCGTACCACTGCACCGGTTTGTCCGCGCGCGCGCGGCGTTCCATGTACGCGCGTTTTTCATTTTGCCACACGCGCAGCGTCTCATTCCACCATCCGCGCCAATCGCGCGCCGCCAACCATTGGCGCGCGAATTGACGCGTCAGAACTTGGGCCCATTGACGGCTTAGCAAACTTTCCGTCGCGCCATCCGCAATCGCGCAGACGAACGGTTTGCCATTGCGCGCGCGGCGCGGCAAGACAAACGCGTCTTCGTATTCGTCAAGGGCGTTGCCCGCTTTGGGCTGCCACAAGGCATACCGTTCAAGATTCACAATTCGACGTATCGCGATACAAAATAAAATGCCCGGCGCCTTGCGGCATCGGGCGCAAGCTGTAGCTTGCCGAAACCGAAACGAACGCCAAGCTTTTAGCGCAAGTTGCTGGGACGCGTGCCAATGTCCAGCGATTGCACCACGAGCGCGAGGTCGCCGTTAAAAACAAAACCGCGCGCGCCCGGTTCGGGATTGTACCCCTGCTCTTGCGCGATGCCAAGCATGAACGGCGTCAATTCGCTGGCGGTTTCAAACAACAATCGCGCGTACTGATCCGGCAAATTGTCCGCGCGGTTGGGATACGCAATCGGCGCGTTGGCGTTGCTCGAAAGATGCACGTTAAACAAAAGGACGTTGCCGTCCGACGATGCAATGCGCGTCACATTCTGCATCGCGTCGGTCGGGTCGCCGTCGGTGGATTCGCCGTCGGTAATGTGAATCACAATCGGCGGAAAACAATTGGGATGCGCGGCGACGAAACCTTGCAGCATGTTTGCCGCCAACGTCATGGCTTGGACCATTGGCGTGCCTTGATGCGCAACGGGTTCCAGCCAAACCGGAAATTTTACTTTTTGTTCCACGAGGCCGCCCGCGCCGTCGTCCACTTTTTTCGCGCGTTCTTCGATGCGCGCAGGATTCGCCGCCACTTCACTGATGGACACAAGTTCTTTGCCCGCGAGCGCGCCCAAAAAAGCCGAACCCACGCGCGCGCCATAGCCGATGACGCCGATGGAATAGTAATCGCGCACGCCTTCGGTCTTGGCGCATTTAATCACCAAATTTTGCAGCAGCCGATTCAATGCGTCCGCTACGCCGTCGGCTTTACGTTTGCCCGCTTCGCCGCCAAACGGGTCCGCCATCGAGCCAGACTGGTCAATCACAAACAAAAAGCACGAGGGATTTGTGCGGCTGATTTCCGCTGTATATGCCATTTTTTATCTCCTTTAGATTCTGGAAAGATATACGCTGCGCGTTGCAAAAGGTTAATCCAAAATTAAAAAAAACGCCTGCGTCTTTTTTTTTCAGGCGCAGGCGTTAAGGATAGTTCGGTCAGCGTTAGAGAACGCTTTCTACACAACAGGGCTGGCACACAATCAAGCGCAGAGCCAAGCCCCCAAGTGTTTTGTAGCAAGAATAGCTATCGAATCGCGCGACACGACGAAAACACTTGGGGGCTTGCGAACCATGCGCCAACCCTATTCTATGCAATGTGGAGAATCGCAAACCGCGCGATTCTATTTTACAATGAGCGAGCCGTGCATGCCCGCTTCCGTATGACCTGCCACATCGCAATGAATGACATACGTGCCAGCCGCCGCGGGCGCCGTGAACGTACCGGAAACAGATTGCCCCGGCTGCGCGGTCAGTTTGAAATTCAAATCTTTGATGACAAAGGTGTGTTCGACCGTGCCAATGTTTTTGAAATTGACGGTCACTTTTTCGCCGGGCTTGGCGTTAATGTCGGCGGGTTGATACGCGAATTCCGAACCTTCGATATTGACCGTGGTCGCGCCCGCGCCGCCACCGCCACCACCGCCGCAAGCCGCCAAAACCGCCGTCGCGGCAATCATAAAACCAAGCACAATCAAAAACTTGCGAAACATATTTCTCCTCCTCGTGCGCTCTCAAAAGGCGTCTTTTTTTTTCTGCCGACCAAGCCAAAAGCAGAGCTTTGCGGTATGGCGGCAGCGGCATTGTCTTTTGAGCGTGCATAGTATTGATGGTCACGCCCCTCGCGTGACAAAATTTTTTATGCAAACATATCTATTTTAGGCAATCCGCGTAGAGGCGCAAATTCTTGTCGCATCAAAAAAACAGGACAACCGCAATGGTTGTCCTGTTCGCTTTAGATCCGTAGCCCCCGCTTGAGAACGCGCAAAGGTTCGCGCCAGAGCGCTTGCCACATCCTTTCCTCCCAGAGCCAATTTCCACTCTGCGGATTTTCGGTCTGCGGCTTGGGCCGATGCGCGACGAGAAAGCGCACGCTCGCGCTGTCCGTCGCGTTGCCGGCGACATCATACGCGCGCACGTGAATCGTATGCGTTTCCGTGTAACCGCCCGCGTCCATAATGACGCCAAAACCATTTGGAAAAACGCCGACGACGCGGTCCGCTTTTTTGGTCATGGTGGCGACGAGCGTTTCGGTAATCGTCGTAACGGTCTGACCGTCGTCTTCTAATTTGCGCGTCTCGGCAGTGTACGCCAGCACGGGCATCGTCGGCGAACCGACCGGCAATTCCAGCGCGGCGCGCAAGGTCGGCGAAAAGGAATCGCGCATCGTGATATTCCACTTGTACGAAAACGGCGAGACCTGCGTGCGGCCCAAATACGAATTGTCGAGCCAGAAATCTACATAGCCCATGGATAGATTATCGCGCGCGTCCGCGTCAATGCTGACCCATTCATCATCTTCCATGAGATATTGTTTGTCGTCCCACGGATTGATGATTTCGACTTGGGGCGGTTTATTGTCCACCGTCACTTGCGAAGAGGCGGTTTGCACATTGCCCGCGCCGTCAACGGCTGTAAGCTGCAAAGTGTACAAACCGCTGTCGGTCGTATTCCAAGTTGTCAGAACGCCATTGTCCACGCAGCAGCCGCCTTGACCGATGGTCAACCATTCGGTCGGGTCGAGGCCCGCGCCCACATTCAAGCGCCATTCGTTCATGCCGCCCATTTTCGCGTTGCCGCGCACTTCGACCGCGCCTTTGACGGACGCGTAATTTGCCGGCGAAAAAATCGCCAGGTCGCCGCCCGCCGCGCTCGCCGCATACGTCGTATCAAATTCCGTCGGCGGCTGCGGGATATTATTTTCTTTGACCCAATCTTGCGCGTCCGGCGGATAAATCGGATACACCACCGTCGTCACCTGGTCGGGCGGGTCGAACGCGGTGGCAAGTTTTCCATTTGGCACGAAAATGCGGAACGGTTTCCAGATGTCATCCGGCTTGGTCGGTTCGTTGCCTTTGATAAATAATTCGCGCACCACTTGCGGACATTCCGCCGTCGGCAGCAAACCGCTGGCGAGACACACCGGCACACGCACGATATTTTCGGGTTCGACAAATTCTTTGACGGGCAGCGTTTGATGCAAAAAGGTCATGACATCGTGCCAAATCGGCGCGGCGCCCGTGATGCCCGAAATGTGTTCCATCTCGGAATTGTTTGCGTTGCCGACCCACACGCCGACGACGTAATCGGGCGTATAGCCGAGCGTCCAATTGTCGCGCCACGAAGAGGTCGTGCCGGTTTTCACCGCCGCGGGCCGGTCCAATTTCAAAACGCTGTTCAAACCGAACGCGGGCGCGCGCGCGTTATTGTCGCTCAACACATCGGTCATGAGATACGCGGCTTGGGGCGAGACAATCCGTTCGGTTGCGGGTTCTTTATATTCTTCAATGATTTTACCTTCGGCGTCCGTAATTTTCAGCACCGATACCGGATTGAGCGTGCGAAAGCCGGGTCGCTGTTCTTGCGCCGGAACTTTTTGGCCCGCCATGACGCCGTCGTTCGCCAGAACGGAATACGCATAGGTCATGTCGAGCAATTTGACTTCGCCGCCGCCGAGCGTCAACGCCAGCCCGTAATTTTTATCGAGCGTGGTGATGCCCAATTTATGCGCGAGGTTCAAAACATTTTTCACGCCGACCAAATCCAACACTTTGACCGCCGGGATATTGTACGACGAACCGAGCGCGGTCCGCAAACGCACGGGCCCATGATATTTGCGGTCATAGTTTTCGGGAACGTAGGGCGGATTCGGCGGGTCTTCGAACGCGGTGCGAACGTCATACACCACGCTCGCGGGCGAAAGCGGCGCGCCGTCTTGCGCGCCCTTTTCAAACGCCTGCAAATAACTAAACATCTTGAACGACGAACCCGGCTGGCGGTCCGAAATGGCGATGTTGACCTGCCCGTCAATGTCGCGATTGAAATAATCCACCGAACCGACCATCGCGCGAATTTCGCCGGTCTTGGGTTCCATCACGACGACGGACGCGTTGGTGACGTTGCGTTTTTCTTGGGTCAATTTTGCGATTTGATTGCGCGCGATTTCTTCGGCTTGGGTCTGCGCGTCAAAATCCAAAGTCGTATAAACGCTCCACCCGCCCTTGTTCACCGCGTCGGGCCCGTACTTGTCTTCGAGATAACGGCGCACATAAAAAACAAAGTGCGGCGCTTTGATGTCAAATTTTTTCTGAAAGACCTGAATCTCTTGTTTCTTGGCGTCGGCGGCTTGGCGCTCGGTAATGTATCCTTCCGCCACCATCCGGTCGAGCGCAATGTCGCGGCGTTCGCGCGCGAGGTCGGGATTATCAACCGGATTGAGCGCGGGATATTGCGGAATCGCCGCGAGCGTCGCCGCTTCGGATAACGTCAATTCGTCCGCGTGTTTGCCAAAATACGCTTCGCTCGCCGCTTCGATGCCGTACGCGAAATTGCCGTAATAAATTGTGTTGAGATACCATTCCAAAATCTGCTGCTTGGAATATTTCTGCGAAATTTCGCGCGCCATGATGGTCTCTTGAATTTTGAGATCCACATTCGTGCGCGATTGCATTTCGCGTTCGGGCAGCAGCACTTTTTTCACCAATTGCTGCGTGAGCGTGGACGCGCCTTGCAGGGGCTGCCCGCGCGCCATGTTGTAAAACGCGCGCACCATGCCCATATAATCCACGCCTTCATTCGTCCAAAACGTTTTGTCTTCGAGCGCGATCGTCGCGTTGATGAGGTACGGCGAAATTTTCGACAACGCTACATTCGTGCGATTCCCGCCGGTGGGGTCAAACAATTCATACAACACCACCTTGCCGTTGCGGTCATAGATTTTAGTCGTCTTGAATTGCGTTGCGGCTTGCTGGGAAACTTTTTCCGGTTCGGGCAGATTCTTGGCGTAATCGGCATAGAGATTCATAACGGTCATGGCGGAAAACGCCACGCCGCCAATCACGGCGAGGAGCGAACCAAAAACGAGGACGGCGAGCGCGCCGAGAATAACTTTGGGAATCCAGCTGTTGCTGTGTTTGCTTTTGTACCGCGTGTGACGGCGGCGATTATAGATGGGTAAGGAACTCATGCAATCAATCGGTCATGCCGTTTTCGGGAGCATTAGAAAAAACGGCGCAATGATTTTACTGTGTTTCGGTTTTACTGCAAAAAACGCCGCGCGCCCAAACACTTGGGGGCTTGCGGACAATCTGCCAGCCCTACTTGAGGACTGAAAACGCATTGACATTCCACTCTTTCTGTATCAGAATCCAAATGTATGGCTACGCTGCGACTTTTTATCGCCATCGAATTGGACGACGCGCTGCGCGCGGCGCTGCGACACGCGCAAACCGAATTACAAAATAATGGCGCGGCAAATCAAACTGTCCGCTGGGTCGCGCCGCGCAACATTCATCTCACGCTCAAATTCTTGGGTAACGCAGAAGCGTCCCGCGTGGCGGCGTTACAAGCAATGTTGGCGCGTCTCGCCGCCGAGCGCGAGCCCTTTGTTTTGACCGCGCGCGGCTTGGGTTGTTTTCCCAACTCGCGTCAGCCCAATAATGTCTGGGTCGGTTTGACCGGCGACTTGGCGCGCGCTGCCCTGTTCGCCCGCCAGCTTGACGACGCTTGCGCCGCGTTGGGTTTCGCGCGCGACGAACGCGGGTTCACGCCGCATCTCACTTTGGGCCGCGTCCAGCGCCACGCGAGCAACGCCGAACGCGCCGCATTGGGCGAACTCGTCGCGCGGCGCAAAAGCGAAACGTATGGCGAAATTTCCGCGCAAGCCCTCGCGTTGATTGCGAGCGACTTGCGCCCGACGGGCCCCGTGTACACAATTCTAGCCAAACAGCTTTTAACAGGCGCGGCAAAACAATGAAACTCTCTCGCAATCAAAAACTCGTTATCGGCGCGGCAACTTTATGGACGACATGCTATCCCTTTATATTTTTATTGGTATGGCTCGCCATGTTCGCGACGATTTTTTTTACCGCCGCGGCGCGCCGCGAATCGCCGCTTGCGCTCTGGAGCGTCTTGGTCTGTTTCATGCCGTTTCACTTGATGACTCTCGCGCTTGCGATGGCGCTGACGCTCTTTTATTGGGCGCACATTATCAAAAATAACGCCATGTCGGACGCGCTGCGAATTATTTTTGGCGTCGCCATTTTTTGGTTTGGTTATCTCGCCATGCCCATTTATTTCCCTGTCGCCGTGTGGCGCGACGAGACGCCGCAATGGGCGCGCCCCAGCGCGCCGCTCGCGCCGTCGGCGGATGCCGCGTCATGATCCAATTTGCCAATCGCCGCGACGCGGGGCAGCGGCTCGCCGCCAAATTGCACGCCTATAAAAATCGCGCGGACGCGCTTGTGCTGGGCATTCCGCGCGGCGGCGTCGTCGTCGCCGCCGAAATCGCGCGCGCGCTCCAGGCGCCGCTCGATATTTTTATCGCGCGCAAAATCGGCGCGCCCTTTAATGCGGAACTCGCGATTGGCGCGCTTGCCCAAGACGGCGCCGTATTTTGGGATGACGCGCTGATCGCGGAATTGCATCTGTCCGACCGCGCGGTGCAGCGCGCGCGCGTCGCGCAGCAAGCGGAAATCGAACGCCGCGTAAAATTGTATCGCGGCGCGCGTCCGCCGTTGAACATTCAAAACAAAAACGTGATTGTGGCGGATGACGGCGTCGCCACCGGCGCGACCACCATCGCCGCGCTGCGCGCGCTGCGGCAGCATCAACCGGCGCGCTTGGGTTTGGCGATTCCCGTCGCGCCGCGTCAAGTGGCGCCTTTGCTACGCGCCGAATGTGACGAGGTCATTCTCTTGGACACGCCCGAACCGTTTCAGGCGGTGGGATTTTTTTACGCGGATTTCGAACAGGTGACAGATAACGAGGTCATTGAAATACTGACGGCGCAAGCGCCGCCATTGACTCAAGCCCCCTCATAGGCGTTGTGTAAATTTCGCGGCTGAGGTTGAAACCATCATGGCAAGGAAACCTCAACGCATTGACGCTGAATCGCTTACCAGCAGTTTTCAAACTGCGGATTTTACACACAACGCGACATACAACTTTGCGTTCAATACCAATAAAACGTCCACGCTTCGCCCGGCGCGCTCAAGAGTTGATACGGCGCGTCGCACGTCGAAGGCGCAAATTGTTCCGCGCGCACCACATTCACGCGCCAGAGGAACGAGCGCACATTGGGCGACGTTTCTTCAAATAATTCGCGCGGAAAATCCAGCGCGCTCGCTTTGGTGAACGCGCACCAACTCACCGGCTGCCCGACGCGATCCAAATAATCCACCTGCACGCGATACCATTCTTGCGCGCCAATGGGCTGCGCGGGTTGAAACGTCAGCGCAATGCGTTTGTTGGCGCCTTGAATGCGTTCGTTATCCGTCGGCGCGACAAGTTTGGGCGGCGGAATGGGAACTTGGGTTGGAACGGGCGTAAAAGTGGCAGTGGGCTGCGGCGGGCCGCTAATTTGCGTCAGGGTCGGCGTCGGCGTGGCGGTGAAACGCGGCGTTGCCGTCGGCGCCGGCGTTGACGACGCGACAAACGCTTGGGTTGGCGAGGCAGGGATGCGCGTCGCGGGGCGCGGCGTCGCCGTAATAATGACGGTGATGGGCGGAAGCGTTGCGCGCGCGGTGGGCGTCGCGCCCACCGCGATAGCGCGGAACGGTTCAAATTCGTTCAACGTCGAACCGATAAAATCTGCGCCCAGCGTTGACCCCAAAAAGCCCAGCGCGCACAAAATGAGAATGACCGCCGCCACCCCATGCCATCGCTTCCAATAAAACGCGCGCGGATTGTGCTGACAGTTGGGACACACTGTCGCCGCGGCGGGAATGCGTCGCGCGCAGTAGCGACATCGAATACGAGAAATTGTTGGCACGTTACCGTAACCGCAAGTTGGACAGGCGGGTTGATTTGCGAGCATACGCTTGCCGCATTGAGGGCAGCGGATGGTGAAATCAGACACAGCCGGAATTTTAATTTAGATGGGTTTTGAAATCAAACGCCTGGCGCGTTTTCCGACGGCGGCGCATACGTCAACTGCACCATTTGCAATTGCGGCGGCATGGTCGGCGCGAGCGTGATGAAAACATCCAACGCGCCGCGTTCGCATGTGATGCGCCAACTGCCGCGCAGCGCGTTGAGCGCCTGCAACGCGCCCACGTCAAGAAATGCTCCCGCGTTCTGGCGAATCGTTTCCAATTCCGCGCGCCGATGCGCCGCGTCCGAGTCCAAATAAAAATTGTCGGCGACACAAGCCGCCAGCGGCGCGTCGTCGCCCGTTTCAAGCCAACGCTGAACGACTTGGGCGCGCTCGCGCAGAATTGGCGCGGGCTGCGGCACGCGCGGCGCCAAGCCCCCGGTTTGTTGCAGCGCGTCCAAAATTTTTGGAAACAACATGCCGACGCGCGCGTATGTTTTGTTGCCCAAGGCGAGAATGCCGACGCCGCTTTCGGGCAGCAGATAAAAATAACTGCCATAGCCCGGCAAACCGCCGCCGTGCGCGACGCCATAGCCAAAGCGTTCGTCCTGAATCACGGCAAGCCCGTAACCGTAACCAAAGACCGCGCGCCACGTCGTAGCGTCGTCCAACGCGAGCAAGCGTACTCCTTCCAAACGCTGCGCTTGCTGCATCTCGCGCGCCGACGCGCGCGCCAGCGGACCGCGCGCGCGTTCGTCGCGCGGCGGAAACGCGTCGAGTAAAAACGCCATATAGCGCGCAAAATCTGGAACCGTCGTGAACAGACCCGCCATGCCCGCGAACGCGCCATCCGCTAAAATCGGTTCGCGGCGCCACGTTTCATCTTCGTAGCGATAGCCATAAGCAAAATGTTCCGCCGGCACGCGCGTTTTATCCCACGTCGTCGCGCGCATCCGCAGCGGCTGCAAAAGCGCGCGCGTGATATAGCGTTGAAACGGCATACCGGCTATGCGCGTGACGATGCGTCCGAGCAGCGCATACGCGTAATTTGAATATTCAAATTTCAAACCGGGCGCGTTGGCAAAGGGAATCCCCGCGCGCAGACGGGCTGTAAATTCTTGTTCCGTAAGCGCCATTTGACGGTCGCCCCACGGATTATCTTCGGGGAAACCGGGCGTCATGGTCAACAAATCGCGCAGCGTAAGCGGCGCCGCATCGTTCGTCGGATACGCCAGCGTTTTCAATGCGGGGATATATTTTTCCGCCGCGTCGTCGAGCCGCAATTTTTTTTCGTCGCGCAATTTGAGCAGCGCCATCGCGACAAAACTTTTGGTCATGGACGCGATGCGAAAAACAGTTTGCGTTGTGACCGGCGCCTGCGTTTCGACGGCGCGCACGCCCAACGCGTCAGCGTACGCCAATTCGCCGTCCACCACAATGCCAAACGCGAGCCCCGGTACGCGCGTCGTTTCCATAAATTCGGCAAACAGCGCGCGTACGGTCGGAAACGCGGTCGCCAACTTTTCGCGTCGCAGCGGGTCCGCAAATTGCGGCGGCGGCGCCTTGAAGCTTGAATCCATTTTTGATTTTTGCGCG
>Ga0232063_1020574_pt1 | contig 24128 bp, 15 predicted proteins | sample LAC_MetaT_7_FD_165509 | JGI IMG/M metagenome (GOLD analysis project Ga0232063, IMG submission 165509) | Metatranscriptome of anaerobic ammonium oxidizing microbial communities from anammox membrane bioreactor (MBR) in UC Berkley... | ecosystem: Engineered > Bioreactor > Anaerobic > Unclassified ... | reverse complement strand
TTATGGTGGGTGAAAAAAAAGGGCTGCTTATGGTGGGTGAAAAAAAAGGGCTGCTTATGGTGGGTGAAAAAAAAGGCTGCTTATGGTGGGTTTAAAAACGAGAAGCCCCCGCACAAAAAGTTGCACGGGGGCTATTAAGGTCTCTTATGAAGAGTTTATTTTTGCAGGATCATCTTTTTAGTTACAACATTGTTGCCTGCGGTAATTCTGTAGAGATAGATACCGCTTGCAAGGTTTGAAGCGTTGAAATTAACCTTATGTGTTCCTGCAGGGAGTTCGCCCGAAACAAGTTTCGCAACCACTTCACCGAGCATGTTGTAAACCACTAATTCAACTTTTTCAGCAACAGGTAACGAGAACTCGATTACCGTTGATGGATTGAATGGGTTCGGGTAGTTATTCGAAAGATTAAATTCTTTCGGAATTTCCAATCCCGCCAAACCTTTGAGTGAAGTCGGGGCATCGTTTCTGAAGACACCGCCGTTTGTTGTAGTTGCGAAGAGGCTTCCATCCGCTTGGTTGTAAAGGAGTGTGCTGATCTTCTGACCGGTTAAACCGATGCTTACCCAGTTAAGATCGGTGCTTTCTGTAGCCACCACTTCAGCAAGATAGATGCCGTTGCTCCATGAGTTAACAAATATATAATTGTCGGCTTCAGCAGTTATATAGTAGATGTGCGTAGCCATGATACCCTGTGTCTGAACCTGCCATGTATCGCCGCCGTTAGCGGAGAGATACAGCCCATTACCGTAAGTACCGGCAGCAACAATTCCGGAATTGGTAACAGCAAGTGACCAAACAAACGGGAAGTTCATGCTTGTTTGTACCCAGTTTGCACCGCCGTCAACCGATTTGTAAACGCCGCCGCCAAAAGTACCTGTATAAAGGTTACCGTTGCCGTCAACCGCGATAGCCTGAACGGATTTGTTTGTCATTCCGTTACTTACATCTTCCCAAGTAGCACCGTTATCAGGTGATCTGTAAACGCCCTGACCCCAGATACCTGCATAGAGGTAGTTTCCTCTTAATACAAGAGATCTGACATCATACTCGGGCATTGCAGTTGCACTCCAGGTGGCGCCGTTATCGTTAGAAGTGTAGATACCTCTTTCAGTGGCAGCGAAGAACCTGCCGTCAGGTGCCTGAATTACATCCCAGATATACGAAACCTGCATACCTTCGTTCAGCACGGTGAATGTGTGTCCCTCGTCCGTGGTTCTGAGGATTTTACCGCCCCATGTGCCGGCGATAAATGAACCATCCTGTGCACGGATGAACGACCAGATGAAGTGCTCGTCGCTGACTGAACCAATATACTGCCAGTTACCGATAACCGCACCGCCACCGCCACCGCCGGAGTTTGTTCCGCGGACGGTGAATTTGCACATTGCAAAATCATCTTCGTATTGCGCACCGTTGTTCGGGCTTGAATCGCCGTCAACTTCGTTGCATGCAGTAACTTCTGCTACATTAACAAGAGTTGTATCAAGCGCAATATTTCCTACAAAGTTAGCGAGGTTATACTGCGCACCACCGGAGAGAGATTTACAGATCATCTGACCATGCTGCACACCGCTGATGAAATTCACATCAGCCGACGGAGCAAGTATGGTGCCTGTTACATCGATGCCTTGAATTGTAATATTTTTGGCTTCATTGAAATTGAACATACAGTTCGTAATCGGTGTGCCGGAAACAATCAGGTTGCCGCCCCAGCTTAGGTTATCGCCATCGATATTCACTAAAACTACTGAACCGTTCGGAACATTAATGAAAATTTCCTGAGATGTGTTTAAAAAGTCCGCAGGGACTCTGAATACATTCATATAAGGGTCGCTCCCCATCAATCTGAGAGTAACACCGGATAGACTAATGTTACCGTTAGCATTGTAGCCGGCTAATTGTGCTGAAAGAGCAGATAAATAGGCGGCTGCAGCTTGAAAATCGATAACTGAATCTTGCCGTGCTGTTCCGTCAGGAATACCGACCATCTGCGAGATGGTTCCGGTTGCACCGTAAACGATATTACCGCCGACAACATTACCGGAGGCAAAAGTAAGGTGCCTGCCAACAACCAACACATCTGTCTGACCACCGGATTGAGGAAGCTCATCACCAACACTAAAGTTGGAGAAGAATCCATCCTGACCAACTGCAACCTTGCCCTGCACATCTGCCGTTGGTTGGTTCATATCTTCCAGTGTGAAAACATTAAACCCGGTTGCGGGTCCCAAATCGAAAAGGTAGTTCTGAGCAATATCCACCTTAACGGTAACAGTAAGAGTAACGCTTTCGCCGTTTGCAATGTTGCCGATTCTCCAGGTGCCGTTGATTGGGAAATATGTCCCGCGGGAAGCCTGATGGGAAACATAAGTAACACCACCGGGCATAAAGTCGGTAACTATTACGCCGGTTGCGTTTGCAGGGCCCGCATTTGAAGCGGTAACGGTGAAGGTGATATTATCACCGTTTTGCGGGTTCTCGTTGTCCACAATTTTTGTCAGGCTGAGGTCAACCTGTGATGTCCAGTAGAAATCGCACATAGCACTTCTTTGTGCTGAAACAGGTGTTGCAAGCACCAATTTCTGATATCTGTCAGGAAGTGTCGCATGTACAAACCGGGTTCCCTGCGGAATAATAACATCCGCCTGAGCAGTAACAGTAATGTTAGTTGCATTACCGGGGCGAAGCTCGATATCCGGTGTGATACCGTTGGGGCCGGTTGTGGTAACAACAGTTGAAAGAGTTCCGGCGTTTACAGAAAGCCTGATTTGTTTATTGGCAACCGGTTTTGCCCGTTCGTCAAAAACTCTTACTCTAAACTTAGCGGTTTCCCCGCTAATCAGGTTCTGATTTTCCGGGATGATAATTAAAGTTTTAACCGGAACAAAGCCGGCAGCATTAGCGTTTGCGTCTGAAATGATCTGCAAAGCTCTGTTTTTTATATCGTTATTGCCGGTTAAGGTACTTACATCAACCCCGTCGGAGAAGTGCCAAACAGCCATCTGAACAGCTGCCGCTTCTTTAGAGATAGGGTTGATTGAACCGGAATATGGGTAAGACCTGTACGGATAATAGTTCATCAGTATATATGTTATCTCCGATGGCGTAAACCCATTATCTATATACTGAGGAGGATTATTCTGATTTAACACCAACGGATTTCGGATATCAATACAGAAAAACTTTGTAACCTGATTGTTCATCCTACCGTTGAACGAGCCACCCCAAGTCTTTATTGTTGCGTTTGGGTTATAGGGATCTTTAAATATTAAATTGTTCACACCCTGGTCTTTGGTTGTTACATAGGCAACACTGCTGTTTACACCGCCTGTATTATTGAAATACGCAGGGGGAATAACGACGCTGCCACCGCGATTTGCTTCGGTACTTGTCGTATCGATAGCAAACAAGGGTGAACCCGACATAAAAAAGACGAGTACAGCCGTTAAAACAAATCCAAAAAGTTTACGATTCTTCATAAGAAACCTCATGTATTTGGTTAAAAATGATTATTAACATACAAAAATTGTGCCGATAAAAACCGCTTAAAACCCGATAAAATCGCTGTCTGGTTTTTTAAAAAGTGTCTCAGTTTGATATTGTGTATTAAATTGATCCATTTTTTAAGAGTCCTCCTTTTGAGACAGACGATCTTATTCTTCCAAAGTGCTTTTATCTCCTTCAGGTTGCCCGAGCGCCCGTGCCCTAAGAAGCCTGCGCATTATCTTACCCGACCTTGTTTTCGGAAGAGAACTCATAATTTCAATCTTTTCCGGTCTGGCAATTGGTCCGATTTCGTGGTCAACATGCTTTTTCAGCTCTTCGCCGAGCGTTTCTGTTTCAGAGAACCCTTCCTTTAGAACAACATAAACATGAATTGCGTGCCCTTTAACATCGTGAGGCAACCCAATAGCCGCCGCTTCAGAAACCGCCGGGTGGGAAACTAATGCCGATTCAATCTCGGCGGTACCGAGCCTGTAACCGCTTACTTTAATAACATCATCCAGCCTTCCGATCACCCAGAAATAGCCGTCTTTATCCTTCCTTGCAGCGTCACCGGCTTCATAAGCAGTGGTGAATTTTCCGAAGTATTGCTGTTTGTATCTTTCCGGATCGTGAAGAATCCCCCTCATTAAACCGGGCCATGGTTTTGTTACCACCAACAGCCCCTCTTCGCCCGGGGCGGTGGGTTTTCCGTCGAGATCGTAAACATCGGCTTGGATCCCAAAGAACGGACGGGTAGCACTTCCGGGTTTAAGCGGTGTTGTCGGCAGTGCAGAAATCATAATACCGCCGGTTTCAGTCTGCCACCATGTATCCACAATCGGGCATTTCGATCTTCCGATCACCTCATAATACCATTTCCAGGCTTCGGGGTTTATCGGCTCACCGACACTTCCGAGCAATCTAAGTGAAGAGAGGTCGTGTCTGTTGGGCCAAGCATCGCCGAAGCGCATCAGACCTCTTATCGCTGTTGGTGCGGCGTAAAGCACTGTAATTCCGTATTTTTCGATCATTTTCCACCATCTGTTCGGATAGGGGAAGTTAGGCGCACCCTCGTACATAAAGCTTGTTGCGCCCTGAATGAGGGGACCGTAAACGATGTAGCTGTGCCCTGTTACCCAGCCCGGGTCGGCTGCGCACCAGTAGCGGTCTTCATCGTTTATGTCAAAAATGTATTTGTAAGTTGCCGAAATGAAAACCATGTAGCCACCGTGCGTGTGAATAACCCCTTTCGGTTTGCCCGTAGTGCCTGAAGTGTAAAGAACATAAAGGAGGTCTTCGGCATCCATCTGTTCAGTTTCGCACGGTTGGTTGATGATCGGCATGCCTAACAAATCATGGTACCAATAGTCACGCCCCTGTTCCATGTGAACATCGTGCCCGGTTCTTTTTACCACAACAACATGTTCAATGGTGCCTTGGCGGGCTATTGCTTCGTTGGCAATTTGTTTCAGATTCACAATTTTGCCCCGCATAAATCCACCGTCGGCGGTAATTAATACTTTACTGCGTGCGTCTTCAATTCTTTCAGCGAGCGATTCAACGCTGAACCCACCATATACAACCGAATGTGCAGCACCAATTTTTGCGCACGCCAACATCGCAAACTGAAGTTCCGGTATTCTGGGCATATAGATGGTTACTATATCCCCTTTTTTAACCCCCATACCTTTCAGAATATTAGCAAATCGGGTTACTTCACGGTTTAGTGCGTAATATGAGAAAGTGCGGACTTCATCGCCGGCTTCGCTCTCCCAAATCAAGGCTAATTTGTTTTTACGGTAGGTGGTCAGGTGCCGGTCGATTGCGTTGGAAACAATATTCGTTTTTCCACCGACAAACCACTTGAAAAATGGAGGGTTAGAATCATCAAGTACTTTATCCCAGGGTTTTGACCAGTAATACTCCCGAGCCATTTCGTCCCAGAATTTTTCCGGTTCTTCAATTGATCTTTTATACATCGAATCATAATCTTTTGTGTAAGATTTTTCGATCACTTCTTGGGAGGGGTAATAAACATCTCCCTCCAACTTTCCGTTGGTATTCACTTCGTTCATAAAAAATGTTCCTCTGTATTTTAATTAGGATGAGTTGAATTCAATGCCGGAATCGGAATATTATAATAAAGGAGTATAAATTACTAATGTTAAAGGAATGATACAAGTAAAAATTAACCGGTGAAAATAAAATTTTAGCGATATGGGTAAAATTTGAAGTGGTAAGGATAAAATTCATGGAGTAAAAATAAAAAAATGCCCGTCATCCCGAAGGATCAACGGGCAAGGTTTGGTAGGTGAAGGTTTCACTCTTTTAGAGAACTCGTTGCAGGTTCCTCACCTCGAATTGTTAACTGTCTTCACTAACCGAACCCGGCTAAAAAGAGAAAACCGTTATTTCACCAACCTTTGAAACTTTTTGTGCCTTCTGACCAATTATCTCATCAAAAACTTTTCACTCATCAGTCTTAAAAAATGAAAGGGTGAGAACAGAACAAGCAACAGTGCAACTGGTGTATATACCGCCACGAGCATAGCAGACCACAGGAAATTCTTCGCCGGAGATCTGTTTTCTGACCTAAGGGCACGATGAGACATGGCAACTCCAAATAATATGTGAAATTATTGTTAATTGGGTTATATATTTAAATTCTAAGCATAACTCATGGCTGAACAGCATCGTAATTAGGCGCCACCATCATAACAGCGCACACTGATGCGTTTAACCGGGCACGGTTATTTTGTTCGATATAAAAGTAATTTGTTGATTTAATCAGCTTTTCTTCAGATTAGATCAAGCGTGAGGATAAGCTACAGAAAGGAAATGGTATTTTTGAAATATTTGTGGTATAAATCGAAAGGTGTGCTTTTTCCCTCACCACACCAACCGCAACCGTAAAACCTGTTTCCGCATCCATAGCGGGAATTAATCTAAAAGAATTAACCTCCAATTTTGGTTCTCTAACAAGGGTTAACTAAACCTCACCTTAACCCAACGCAAAATTAAAAAGAAAAAAGTTTAAAATCAATAGGTTGGGCAAAAAAATCTTTGATTTTTCACATTTTTTTTAATAAATATTTTCGTTTCGGGTTTATTAATATTTTATATTATTAAATTAAGGCTGTTTTCCGCCGCGATTTTCAAAAGCTACTGATTCGTTTTTCCCGGAAATTATTGTTATTTTATTATTGCTGCGGATTGTAATTTTATCAAAAACTGTTATTTTAACTCAACATTTTCTTCTTTTTTCGCAGGTATATGAAAGAAACATTCTCGGTAGTAAAAGGGATTCGGTTCCCTCGTTACTCATTAAAAGTTGTTCAGTATCTCGACAAAACATTCGGTGTAATAGAATCGTTTTATTTTTTTAAGTTTTGTTACAAACGAGTGATATTAAAGTTCGATCGGGCAGATACTGCCCTTGAAAAATATGACGAACTTCATGCCTCAAGAAAATTTGACTTTATGACCCGCTAAACTCAAGCGGCCTGTGAATAAGTTATTTTGGTTATAAAATTTTCACAATTGGTTAAACCACCGTGCAAAAACTAACAGATAAAAAAATTATCTCCCGCGGTTCACTTGCTTCTTTAACAGTTCCTGCTAATCTTACATACCTGCCGATAATTCAAAATCTTGCCACTTCAATTTCCGACTGGTTCGGTTTCGAGGGTACTGAGCTTCAGAATATTGAATTGTTAGTTGAAGAAGCCTTCGTTAGTGAGATAGAAAACTCTTTTGACCCCGATGAGTACGGAGAAATTTCGTTCAGAGTGAACTACCGGCCGGGCAAACTTCTCTTCAGTTTCGAAGATAAAGGATTGCCGGTTAGTGAAGAGCTGTTGGAAAAAAGTGAAAGCTCTTCTCTGGGAATTTTAATTATTAAACATTTAGCCGACGAGTTTCACTTTGTTAACCTTGGGAAAGAGGGAAAGCGGATCGAAATCGTTAAAAATGTGCCGCAAGCGAACCTTACCGAGTTCTTAAACTCGCTTCCCGAACCGGAGGAACAGCCGCTTGCTCAACCGGATGAAGAACTGCACTTTCAGATGATGGAGCCTAAATACGCCACCGACCTTGCGCGGCTTACTTACCGAGTTTACGGTTACACTTACTTAGGTTTGGCGTACCTTCCCGATAAATTGATTGAACAGCTCGAGTTTGGCTACCTGAAAGCGGTGATTGTCTTTAACTCCGCCGGGGTTCTGATTGGGCACTTAGGGCTCTTTTTTGATTCTCCCGGTGCAATGGTTGCCGACTCGGGGATGGCAATAGTTGACCCGAGGTACAGAGGGCACAGCCTTTTTAAAAGAATGAAAGAATATGCACTTGAACATGGGAAGAAAATTGGGCTTTACGGAATTTACAGCGAAAGTGTTACAATACACCCATATACACAGAAAGGGAACATCACTCTCGGTGCGAAAGAAATCGGGTGCTTAGTCGCTTTTGCTGACTCCCATATTCAGTTCAAAAAAATCAATGAAGATGGGTTGCCACAACGGCAGGCTGTGATGCTTTTTTATCTTAAAATTGGTGAAGAGCCGGAAAGAACGGTTTATTTACCGGAAATTTACACTGATATAATCTCTGATATCTACCAAACAAGTGGAATTAGACGAAAAATTGTCACTCTGAAAAATTACAGAAACTTGTTCGATTTAACCGGTGAATCAGTGATTGAAACCGCATTTAAACCCGATTTTAACTTCGCCGTTATTAGAGTCAGTAAATTTGGCGAAGATATTCTGACACTGATAAGGCAAAGTGTGAAAGAACTCTGTTTTAAGAAAACGGACACTATTTTCTTAGAATTGCCCTTGTCTGACCCCGGCACAATGATGCTGACACATAAGTTTCGGGAATTTGGGTTTTTCTTCGGCGGTGTGATCCCGGAGTTCCGGGATGGCGATATACTTAAACTTCAGTATCTGAACAACATTTACATAAACCCCGAAATCATAATTGTTGCCTCGGACAGAGGAAGAAAAATTCTCTCTTACATTTTTGAAGATAAAGAAAAAGCAGGGAAACAGTAGGGATACAGTGAGTTACTAAAAAACTCATGGGATAAATAACAGCACTATTTAACAACTAAAATTTAACTAAAATGAAATCTTTTTTACTGCTTGCAACCGCAATACTGATGGTTTTTTCCGCTAATGCACAATTTCCCGGTAACACACAATTTAAATCGGGAAAAGAGTATTGCTCAGCAAAGAAACAGGCGATGACTTTCACAAGCCAAAGCCACGGCGAACAGACCGAATCCGTGCAGTTCCCGTTTGATATTCTGCATTACAGCATGGATATCGATATTTACAACAATTTCGTTTCACCATATCCGAAGAACTTCAACGGTAACCTTAAAATCACATTCGTTGCCGATTCAGTTATTAATTCGATCAACTTAGATGCGCAAAACGCTTCACTTCAGATTGATTCGGTTAAGCTTGCCGGCACTTCTTTCACACATAATTCGAATGTGTTGAAGATTACTCTTGATCGTACATACAACCCGGGTGATACAGCGGAAGTGTTGATTTATTACATGCACAAAAATGTTTCGGATAAAGGTTTTTATGTCTCAGGCGGAACCGTTTTCTCCGATTGCGAACCCGAAGGTGCAAGGCACTGGTACCCGTGCCGCGATAAACCCGCCGATAAAGCCACTTTTGAGGTGAAAGCAAGAACACCCGTGAATGTGAAACTTGGCTCGATTGGTACTTTGGTCGATTCAACCAATACCGGGCAGGAAATTTTCTATCACTGGGTGAGCCGCGACCCCGTTGCAACCTACCTTTTTGTTATCGCAGGTAGGGTGAATTATCAACTTAAAATGTTTGACTGGATTGACCCCGTAACACACGACACTATCCCGGTAAGGCTGTATGCTAACCCTAACGAAAACCTCTCTCAAAGTTTAGTGGAAACTGTTACCCAACAAATGGAAGGGTTTACTGCTAAGTTTGGCTCATATCCTTTTGAAAAACACGGCTTCGCTACCCTGAACTCGCAGTTCGCATGGGGCGGGATGGAAAACCAAACGCTCACAACCCTTTGCACAAATTGTTGGGCGGGGTATTTGTTGGCTCACGAATTTGCCCACCAGTGGTTTGGTGATATGATTTCGCCGACTACCTGGGCAGATATCTTCCTGAATGAAGGATTTGCCGATTTTTCCGAAGCTCTATGGGAAGAAATAAAAATGGGAGGTGACATCTCCTATTTTAACTCGACTATTCAAGACGAGGCTGATTACTACCTTTCTTTCAACCCGGGCTGGCCCATTTATAACCCTGAGTGGGCAGTTGTAACTCCGGGCACGAACACTTTGTTCAATACAGCAATTACTTATTCAAAAGGCGGGTGTGTGCTCGCCATGGCGCGCTATATGATGGGTTCCGACGAGTTCTTTAACGCTATTAGGTCTTATACTTCTGACCCAAGATTTCGCTATAAAACATGTTCAATCCCTGAATTTATCGATAAAATGAGTGAAGCTTACGGGCAGGACCTTCACTGGTTTTTCGAGCAGTGGCTCTACCAGCCAAATCACCCGGTTTATGCGAATACCTATTCGATCAGATCAGCACAGCCGGGTGAGTGGACGGTTGATTTCACGGCAAAACAAACCCAAACAAACACCGGTTTTTTCAAAATGCCGCTGGAACTAAAAATTAACTTTTCTGACGCATCAGATACTTTGGTTTCCGTTTTTAACGACGAAAACAACCAGGTTTTCAGTTTCAATTTCACAAAGCAGCCGGTTTCACTTCGGTTTGACCCCAACACCAAAATATTGCTGAAACAAGGCTCAACGGTTGTTTCTGTTGAAGATGAAGATTTGTTGCCAAAGGATATCCGTTTATTCCCGAATATGCCGAACCCTTTCAACCCGGAAACTGTAATTCGTTTTAATTTGCCGCAAAGCGGTGCGGTTAAACTTTCGGTATTTAATTCAACGGGCGAAGAAGTGTCGGTTTTGGCTAATGAATTGATGCCTGCCGGCGAGCATAAGCTTTCTTTTAACGCAGCGGGCTTGCCAAGCGGCGTTTATTTTGCCGTGCTGAATGCGGAAGGAAAAGTTTTAACCCAAAAGATGGTTCTGCTTAAATAGCTGTAGTTGGTAGCTGTTCTATGCCATTCGTGGCGTTTTTTTACTGCCTGTTGCTTAGTAACTTAACCGGTTGGAGGTAACTTTTCGCTCTATTTGTAGTAGTTAATTGCAGTTAGAAGTTATTATTAACTTTCACTTGTTTACAGTGCTATCTGTGAAAAAATTTGAGGTGCGGGAACCTCCGGTTAGATGTCATTACTTGCTTACACCTGTTGAAAGTGTTTTTAAACCGAATAGCTTTTTGACCGTCTAAAGGATGAAGCAGATGTTTTATGTGCCCCCGGCGGATAAACCCGTTGGGGGTTTTTAACAGTCTGTTTTAACGGTCAAAAGTGGAAATAAATTAACAAACTGTTATATTTGTTATATTTAAAGTTCGTGAATTTATTTTTGATCAAAAAAAGGTTTTACAAAAAAGAGGAAATAAATGAACTGGCTGAAAACAGTCTTTTTTATGTCGTTACTTACGGTGCTTGTAGTTATCGCAGGAAACCTTATCGGCGGGCAGAGCGGTATGATAATCGCCTTTGTAATAGCTGTTGCGATGAACTTCGGAAGTTACTGGTTCTCTGATAAAATAGTACTTACCATGTACCGCGCTCGTGAAATAAAGCGCGAGGATGCACCATTTCTGTATGATATGACCGAAAACCTTGTGCAGCGTGCTCAACTGCCGATGCCGAGGCTCTATGTAGTGGATGATAACACGCCGAATGCGTTTGCAACGGGAAGAAACCCCGCTCACTCGGCTGTGGTTGTAACTTCCGGGATAACCCGCTTGCTTAACAACCAGGAGCTTGAAGGTGTGATAGCGCACGAACTTTCGCACATTAAAAACCGCGATATTCTAATCGGTTCTGTTGCTGCAACTTTTGCGGGCGTTATTACCATGCTCGCTAATATGGCGCAGTGGGCTATGATTTTTGGCGGAAGAGACGATCGGGACGGCAGGCTGCTGAGTTCGCTCGTTTTGATAATTGTTGCACCGCTTGCGGCTACGCTTCTGCAGTTGGCTATTTCGCGCTCACGCGAGTTTAGCGCCGACGCAACAGGCGCACATATGTCGGGCAACCCCGAAGGTTTGGCATCTGCACTTCTGAAGTTAGAATCCGGCAATATGAAACAACCTGTTGAGCATGCGGGCCCCGCAACAGCGCATATGTTTATCGTTAACCCGCTCCGCGGCGGTGGTTTGATGAAGTTATTTTCAACTCACCCCCCGACAGCCGAAAGAGTTGCGAAGCTGCGCGAAATAGCCGCCGGAAGAGCCTGATTAGCATGCCTTTTCGCCCTGACTTTGTTGTCAAACGATTGATGTCGGTTATGGGATTAGTATCTACTTTTAAACGATTATTATCGATTACAAGATCAGTCCCGGTTGTTTCCCGGTTGATATTGTTTTCAAATTTAACCACAGTCGTTCCGCAATTGATATCGGTCTCAAATTTATCAACCGCCGTTCCGCGAGTGCTGGTGGCTCTTTTTTTTCTGCTTACGCCAAATTTGAAGGGGCAGGTGGGCGAACCAAAGGAAAGCAGGACACTTAGCAATTTAGAAGTTTTTGAATCTCTGACAGCTGAAGTGGCGGGCTTTGCGTCCGACTATCTGAAGGAAAATAACCTTGGGAAAAATATAGCACTTGAACTTTACGGTGACTATAAGGTGCTTCATCCTGCACTTGTAAACAACCTGATTGAAAAAGGTTTATCGGTAAACGGAAGCGGTTCGGCTGTTAAGATTTTAGTTAAGAATGCTGCCGTTTCTTACGGCAGCCCTTTTACTAAAAGTTTTCTGGGCGACTATTACTCGGAAAGAACCGCTGAGTTATCCGGTGAAATTTTAGTTTTCAACCCCGAAAACGCATCACCTGAAAACACTTCATCTGATGGTACATCACCCGGTAGCGTGTCACCTGACCATACGGCACCCGAAAACACATCACCTGAAAGCACATTAAACGCGAAATCCTTCCGGTTTGAAGTTGCCGATACGGTTAAGCTTTCTGATATTTCGCAACTCGAAAACAGGGGGTTACCTTTCACATCGTCAGAAATTCCAAAAGAACCTTTCTGGGGAAGTATCACAAATATTGCTATCGCCGCAGGCTCAACAATTCTTGCCGTAGTGCTCTTTTTTACGGTAAGAACCAATTAGCTTTTTTGAAATACCTTTAATTCTACATCATCTGTCACTATTTTAAACGATTCAATTAAACGATTTGCAAAGTAGTATCAAAAAACTACAAACAAATTTACAGTTAGTTTTATAACAAAATGCTTATGTTAAATTACAGAGCAGTATATCAAGTACAGTTTATCAATCTAAAATTACAAAGCAACGGATTGGGGGTAATTAATCCGTTACTTTTTCTAAAATACTATTTTTAACATAAGTCTCAAACCAAGTTTACAGCAGCCATAAACTAAATTTCCAAATATTGATTTAAATTTAAGAGAGCGTTTTCCAATGAAACATCCGGCAAAAATTTTCTTTTTTCTTCTTTTTTCACTCACTGTTGCATTTCCGCAGGGTATAGGCAGCGATTTTTTCACACGCACCGACATTGGCATGACCTCCCCGGGTGCGATGAGATATTCACTTTATGGTTACGATAATCCGGCGTTTTTATCCGCTTTTTCCGGCAACGATCTTGTTGTTTTTGGTTCTTCTCCGCTGAACGACCCTGCATATTCCCGCTGGGGGTTCATATCCGCCTCTGAATTTGGCAGCTTTTACCTGAGCAACACAGAGCAAAATGGCAAAAAAGTTACCGACCTGGCTTACAATGTAGGCATAGGGAGCAGATCGTTCGGAATTGGCGCCGGCTACGCCCGGTCGAATGGTGACGCTGAATACTTCGGAAAAGAGTCTTCCTACTGGCAAGTGGGTGCTTTCTGGCGCCCGGGGAAATATTTATCGCTTTCGGCGCTTGGTATCTTCCCTCAAAACACTGAAAAGCAGGAATATGTATTTTCCGCGGCAGTAAGACCCTTAGGCAACGAAACCGTTGCCGGCTTCTTCGATTATATCTACACCGATAAAACCTCGCCCTTTCCAAATCGCTGGGCTGCGGGTGTCGCCATTGAACCAATTGAAGGGTTAAGAGGTGTTTTCAGATATTTTGAAAACAAAAACATGACAGTGGGGCTTGAAATCGGGCTTGGGAAATTTTCTGTGTTCGGGCAAACCGGCATTTCAGAGAGCAGCGGATTGGCTCGGGGGATGTACGGCGTAAGGTTCGGCAGCGAAGAGAGAAACCTTCTGAAAACATTTTCTTCCGGGCAGGCGGCTTACGCTAAACTTGCCGGAGGTATGAAGTACCAAAAATATAAACTTTTCGACGGCTCCAACACGCTTTTAACCACGGTGGAAGCAATAAACGATGTGAAAAATGACCCTAACTACAAAGGGATTATCGTTAATCTTTCGAACAGCAACATAAACCGTGAAATGATTTGGGAAATCAGAGAGCGCTTAGATGACCTGAAAAAAGAGGGTAAAAAAGTGCTCGTTTATCTTGACGGCGGCAGCTTCGATCTCTATCACCTCGCTTCCGTTGCCGATAAAATCGTTTTGGACCCTCTTTCAAATCTTATCCTGCCGGGGTATGTTTCCACAAAAACCTATCTTAAAGGAATGTTTGATAAACTCGGAATTGGCGTTGAAGAGTGGCGCTATTTCAAGTATAAATCAGCTTACGAAACTCTGGCAAGAACAACCGGAAGTGAAGCCGACAAAGAACAACGCCAAAAACTGTTGGATGATTTTTACGCTTTGGTAAAAAGCGATGTTATTAAATCAAGAAGTTGGCTCGCTGATTCTTTCGATAAAATAGTTAACGAAAAAGTAATAGTCAGCGCACAGGATGCTATTTCGTTGGGGTTGGCAGATACCTTGGCGAGATATGATGACCTCACAAAAATTTTCAACAAAATGGTTGATCTGCCCGTTTCCGTTTCGCTTCTTAACACTTCATCAGCTCCTGAAAGAGCTGACGACCGCAGATGGGGCACGCCCGATAAAATAGCAATTATTTATGCCATCGGAGAATGTGCTATGGACGAAGGGATAACCGCACGAAAACTGATTAACGATGTTATTCATGCTGCCGGCAGAAAGGATGTGAAAGCTATTGTTCTTCGTGTGGATTCACCCGGCGGCGATGCAATGGCGTCGGACTACATCGCCGAAGCATTGAAAAAATATGCGAAAAACAAGCCTGTTATCGTAACTCAAGGGTTGGTTGCAGGCTCCGGAGGCTATTGGCTTTCGATGTATGGCGACACAATTATCGCTGCACCAAACACTATTACCGGTTCGATCGGAGTTATTGGCGGATGGTTTTACGACAAAGGCTTTTCAGAATTAACCGGGCTTTCTGTGGATAAGGTGCAAAAAGGGGAACGAGCCGACCTGTTTTCGGGGTTAACCCTCCCACTTTTGAACATTACACTGCCTTCACGAAACCTTACGGAGGACGAACAGGAAAAAGTTAAATCCTATTTTATAGAGGCTTACACCTCTTTCAAACAAAAAGTGGCTGAAGGAAGGCATAAAACCGTTGAGGAAATTGAAGAAGTGGCGCAGGGCAGAGTTTTTTCCGGAAGTGAAGGGCTTACTAACGGTTTGGTTGATCTGCCCGGAGGGCTTTTCGACGCTGTAAGGTTAGCCGCAGGAAAAGCCGGCGTTACTGAGTATGAAATTGTTGAATACCCGGAACAGCCGCTTTTTAATCTTTCTTCGTTATTGGGGTTGCCGACAGTTCCGTCGCTGCAAGAGTCGGCTTTGATAAAAGATATTTTATTTAAGTTGCAATTCAACGGTATGCCGATCTACTTAATTCCGGATGAATTCAGAGATTTAACGGATGGTAATTAATCTTGAAAAGGCTGGCAAATCCGATTCCTGCGTGTGAACCAATTTTTTGCGGAACCAATGGTAATTAATCTAAAAAGTGCGGGCAAACTAAAAAGATAGTGTATTGTTGCAGGCCGGTTTGCACCGTAGCAATTTTTAAGATTTAACAGAGAATAGTTATACTAAAATTAAGGTTTAAGCAAAAAACAGGCGGTTGAGTTCTTATTTGTCAAAATAACGAATAAAAACTCAGCCGCCTGATTTTTAATCAGATGAAAAACACGCCGTTTACAACTTACTATCAATGAACCCTTCCACTGAAGTAAAAGAAATGATTATGAAAATCTGTGCCGGTTTCAACCCATAATCAATGAAAACGCGAAACAATCAGATAAATCACCATTGCCATACCGGCGCTAACGGGGATGGTTAGCAACCACGCCCAGAGAAGTTCGTAGGTAACTTTCCACTTAACTGCGCTGAGCCTTTTTGTTATACCCGAACCAATAATAGACCCGGTAATAGTGTGCGTTGTGCTTACAGGGATACCGAGCATTGCAGTGCCGAAGAGAGTTAAAGCACCCGTTGTTTCAGCGGTAAAACCTTCGAACGGGCGCAATTTTGTGATTTTCTGCCCCATTGTCTTAACAATTTTCCAGCCACCGGATAGTGTTCCGAGTGATATTGCACTGTAACACGCAATCACAACCCAATCAGGTATTTCAGCACCATGCGAAAGATGACCGGTAGTAATCATACCTAAATAGATAACGCCCATCATCTTCTGCGCATCGTTGGAACCATGTCCAATGGAATAAGCTGCCGAAGAAAGAAGTTGCAATTTTCGGAAAAGATGATCAACTTTTGAAGGCGCCATTTTTCGGCAGATGTACATTACCAACAGTGAAAAACCGTAAGCCGTAACGATACCAATTAAGGGTGCAACAAAAATAAAAGCAATAATTGTTAAGACGGGTCCCCAAATAATAGCTGAAAAACCGCCCTTTATGAGTGTAGCACCAACCAATCCGCCGATCAGTGTGTGGGAAGAGCTTGAAGGAATCCCGAACCACCAGGTCAGCAGGTTCCATGTAATAGCCGCCAGAAGCCCACTGATAATTACGGTCATATCAATCGAATTTTGTTCAATAATTCCCTTACCAATAGTGTTAGCAACATGCAGCCCAAAAAAGAAAAAAGCGGCAAAATTGAAAAGTGCCGCCCAAATTACAGCCCATCTCGGGGAAAGTACCCTCGTCGAAACAATTGTAGCTATCGAATTTGCAGCATCGTGGAACCCGTTAATAAAATCGAATATCAGCGAAAGAGCAACAACAGCCACTAACGCAATATAACCTGAATCCATTTAACCTCTTAACTACGAGTTTTTAATCAGAATAGACTGAATCACATTAACGCAGGTTTGGCACTTATCGGCTGCTTTTTCCAACTGTTCCAACACTTCTTTATTTTTTATAGCATCTAAGGCGTTGGTATTGTCGTTGTGAAAAATTTTTCTGAGGGCATTTCGATAAATTGAGTCAGCTTCCGATTCAAGTTTTCTGATTTCTTCCAATCTGCTGAAATCATCGCCGTAATTTTCCATTTTGGTAATAATTTCTTTAAGAATGAGTACTTGCTTATAGACAATTTCCGCCATTTGCTGAGCGCCGTCAACTCTTTCCCTCACATTAAAAGTATCAATTCTGACCATAATCGCCAGAAGGATATCGCTGATGTCATCTAATTTTTTAATTAATGAGAAAATATCTTCTCTGTCAAAAGGTGTAATGAAGGTTTCATTCAGTCTTCTGATGGCAATATCACCAACTTCATCACATTTTTTTCCAACGGTTTAATCATCTTAAAAATATCAGGTTCGTATTCTTCAGAAGAGAAGAAATCAACAGAGATTTTTGCCATTTCCTCAACAATCGAAATCATAGCGAGGAAATCATCAAAGTAAGATTCTTCTCTTGGTAAAAACTTTTTAAACATTTTCTTTCCGTAAAAATAATAATTTGTCGCTTAAATTTCGGAAACTTTACCTTAAAAATAAACATTAAATTTCTCACAGTTAAAGCCCGGCAGTATATCGGCTATATAAATATATCTTATCTTATTTAAATATATATAATGTATGTAATCGTGTGGAAATGTTGGTAACTATGTTAACATCTTATATTAAAAGAAGATAGCCCGATAAGTTATGAAAAAAGCCGGGTTGATAACCCGGCTTTTTCTTGTTCATTACCAACACATTGTTGAAAAGAGACGGTTTTCAACAGTTCAGTAACAATGTATCAACACTTAATTAACAAGTTATGAACAGAGTAACTCAATTTTATTTTGTATCTCCTCAATCATATCTTTTGTTCTTTTTTCGGTGTTAACTCTGTGTTCTGTTTCGGTAATGGCGTGAATTACCGTTGAGTGATCCCTTCCGCCAAAATGCAAACCTATCATTTTAAGAGTTGAGTTAGTCATCATCTTGGAAAGATACATCGCTATTTGCCTGGCTTCTGCAATCTCTTTTTTTCTCGTTTTATCGCGGATTTTCTTCTCATCAATTCTCATGTGTTCGCAAACCACTTTGGTAATCACATCTATACCGATGATAACTTTTTTAGTGGTGGAGATTTCTTTCACAATTTTTTTCACCATTTCGAATGTGATGTCTTTGAATCCGAAAGAAATTTTAGCGAGCAGTTTCAGCAAAACACCTTCAAGTTCGCGAATGTTGGAAGTGATGTGTGTTGCGATATAATCGTACATCTCGCCGGTGAGTTTAATGCCATAGTTATCAGCTTTATCGTTAAGAATAGCCATGCGGGTTTCAAAATCGGGCGGCTGAATATCGGTGGTAAGCCCCCAGTTGAAACGGGAGATTAACCTGTCGCTGATGCCGGTTAGTTCATTTGGCGGTCGGTCGCTTGTAAGAACAATCTGTTTCCCTGCCTGATGAAGTGTGTTAAAAATGAAGAAAAACTCGTCAAGAGTTCTTTCTTTGCCCGAAAGCCCGTGAATGTCATCGATAATCAATACATCCAATTTTTTGAAACGGTTTGTAAACTCTTGTTTTTTATTATATTGAATAGACTGCACAAAATCGAGGGTGAACCTGTCGGCAGAGATGTAGTGAACTTTTTTCCGCCTGTTGTTCTGCAAAACAGCGTTACCGATCGCCTGAATCAGGTGAGTTTTGCCAAGCCCCACACCACCATAAATAAATAAGGGGTTGAAAGAAGTGCCGCCCGGATTTTCGCCAATGGCATAAGCAGCGGCGCGGGCTAATTGGTTCGATTCACCTTTAATAAAATTTTCAAATGTATATTTCGGGTTTATGTTGCTTTCAACCGGTTCGCTGCCGTCGGCTTCATCGGTTGTTTCCTGCGACAAAGATGAAGGGTCCATCGTAATTTTTGAAGTCAATTGTGGTTCGGTTACCTCAGGCTCTTTTAATTCCTCGTTCATAACGACATATTTGATAACGCCCTGTTCCCCCAGCACTTCTTTAATGCTTTTAGCAATGAAAGAATTGTATCTTTCGGCGATCCAATCATAGAAAAAATTATTTGGCAATTGTATCGTTAAAGTATCTCCTGCCAGAGCAATCGGCTTGATCGGAACGAACCAGGTGTTGAAGGTCATTACCGGTACAAGCGGCTTGATATTTTCGAGACATTCGTTCCAGACGCTAACCGCATCGGGAGCGGAATCTCTGAGGGCAATTTGAGAATTTACCATGAGTTATCCACAACTACAAATATTGATGATTCAATGAGTTACTTAAATCTGTTAATTAATAGTGAAAGTTATCAACAATTTGTGAACAAAGTTGAAAAGTTGCTAAGTGCTTAAAATTAAACTTGTTAAAGCACCTCTCTTTTAGTTGATTAACAAGCGGTGATGTTGAAACCCCGTGAAACATTGTGAAACCCCGTGAAACTTTTTCACGGCTGAAAGTTATCCACAAATTATCAACAAAATCAAAAGAGAAATTCACAACGGAAAAATATGTGCAAAAGGGTATATCAGGCAAGTTAATTTTACTAAACATATAAGGTATTTCAAAAAATAAAAAAAGTTGTATAGTTCAACAAAAAGTCGTAAATTTGTGGTCTTTAATGAACAGGAGTTTTAGTAATGAAAAGAACTTTCCAGCCAAGCAACAGAAAGAGAAGAAATAAGCACGGCTTCAGAGAAAGAATGAGCAGCGTAGGCGGAAGAAAAGTGCTCGCCGCTCGTCGTAAAAAAGGAAGACATAAACTGACCGTCAGCGACGAGTCCAGATTTTAATTATGCTTTCTCTTAAAAAGAGAGAAAGGCTAAAAGGACGCAAATCCTTCGAGGAGATTTTTAACTCGGGAGAGAAGATAATCTCTTCGGATAAAAGAGTAAGGGCGATATACAGGGTCGAGAGCCCCGTTAATAAATCTTTTGTTAAGATCGGGGTTGCCGTTTCGAAGAAAGCCGGTAAAGCTGTTTTTCGAAACCGGATCAGGCGGCTGCTTCGGGAGTCATACAGGTTAAATAAATCGGAGATTACCGAGCACCTGCCGGAAGAACTTGGGCTTTCTATATTGCTCTCTCCTTACTCTTTTCTTGATGAAGGAAAAAAATACAGGCTGTCATATTTTTCAGAAAGTGTTGTTGAAATTCTTCAAAAGATCAGAAACAGCGTTAACCCGGATGTTAATGGGTCTTGAACCTGCGGGTTGCGTATTTTTCCCACCGGAAACACATTTCGTATCAGTGAACTTTAATTTTTAGGAAATTTAATGGACAGACAAGCGACAATCGGTTTCATTTTGATTGGCTTGATTTTAATGGTGTGGCTTTATATGTCGGCTCCCGAACAGAAGCCGCCGGTAAAGAAAAACGATAAAGATACAGTAAAGGTGATTGATTCTGCCAAAGCAGCAGAAAAAGCGGCTGATTCTCTCCCTAAACCCGATACTGCACTCGCTAAACAACCTCAGGGTGATGCTCCCGTCCTTTTCAGGAGTGACTCTCTGAGTGAAAAAAGATTCACCGTCGAAAACGACCTCGCACTGATGGAGTTCACCACTAAGGGTGGCATCCTGAAGAAAATTTATCTGAAAGACTATAACAACTGGTTTGCAGATACACTTCCTAAAAATGCTCCACTTACACAAAGAGTTGTTCAGCTCTTGGACACTGTTAAAGGAAGCGGGCTTGCCCTCGAGTTTGTAACCCGGTCGGGAGAGAAGATTTCTTCCAAAAATATCGTTTTTTCAACCTCTGCAGATAAACAATCGTATAAATTAACGGGAAAAGACTCGTTGGTGGTTGACTTTACAACAGCCCCCGACAGCACAGGCGCAACCTTTGGATTCAGATATATTATATATGGGGACAGATACGATATGAATCTGCGGCTGAATATGCACAATTTTAAGGATGTGATTGCGCGGAATCAGTATCAACTTGCCTGGAGGAACGGGCTTAACCACATCGAGCAATATACCAATGATGACGCTAACTACTCTAACGCTTCTGTCTATTTTGGCGATGAAAGGGTTGTGTTCAACTCTGAAACAGGGAAAGAGGAAAAAAGCGGTACCGTTAACTGGTTTTCGGTTAAAAGCAAATATTTTACCACAGTGCTTGTTCCGCAAAAACCACAGAACACCGAAGGGTTTGAACTATCTGCTACTCACTATCCGGTGAAAGAAGCCATCTGGAAAGTTTTCGACGCCGTAGTGAAGTTCAAATATTCCGGTGAAAATGATATTTCCGACGATTTTATGTTCTTCGTGGGGCCAGCTGATTATAAAATTTTGAAAGATCACGGCAACCACCTGACTGAAATTGTGGATTTCGGCAGCTTTTTTGGCATCAGGTTTTTAGTAAGACCAATAGCCGAGTATTTCCTTCTGCCGCTGTTTGTTTTTCTCTATTCCTTTATTCATAACTACGGGATAGTGATAATAATCTTTTCGTTGATTATCAAGGTTATTCTTCACCCGTTCACGCGCAAAACTTATGCATCGATGAAAAAGATGCAACTTCTGCAGCCGAAGATCAAGGAACTGAAAGAAAAATACAAAGATGACCCACAGAAGCAACAAAAAGAAACGATGGCTCTTTATTCAACCTACGGAGTAAACCCTGCCGGCGGTTGTCTTCCGATGTTGCTTCAGATGCCGGTTTTTATCGCTCTGTTCGGAACTTTTCAGACAGCAATACAGTTGCGCGGCGAAGGCTTTGTCTGGTGGATAACTGATCTTTCAAGACCGGATGTTCTGTTTTCGTTGCCGTTTACCATTCCGCTTTTTGGAGTTCACGAGGTATCCGGGTTGGCTTTGCTGATGGGTGTTACTACTTTTCTGCAGCAAAAAATGACCACGAGCGACCCTTCACAAAAGGCGCTTGTTTATATTATGCCTGTTTTCCTTACGATTCTTTTTATGACTTTCCCCTCGGGGTTGAACCTTTACTATTTTATGTTCAACCTCTTTTCCATAGCGCAGCAGCAATATGTGAACAAGTTCGGGAAGAAGGTAGAATTAGTGCCCATACCGCCGAACCAGAGGAAAAAGGGCTTTATGTCGCGTCTTAGTGAAGCCGCTGAAAAAAGTGCACAAATGCAACAAGCTCAAAAGAAAAAGAAAAGATAAAAGCTTCTTTAACCGAAGCAAATATCGCATGAAATCGATATTCAGCCCGGCTCGCCCGGGTTTAATCCTGCTGTTTTTTATTTTGTTTGAAGTGTCGCTTTCCGCTCAGGTTAGCGACACTCTCAAAATATCTTTGGACTATAAAACCCTAAAACATCCTTTCGGAATTGAATTTAAAGTACCGGCTGCTTACCCCGGAATTTCGTACGCTCTAAGTGGCGGCGGAGCACGGGGCATCTCACAAATAGGCGTGCTGAAAGCTTTGGAAGAAGAAAAAATTTACCCCGCGGCTATAGTTGCCACTTCAATCGGGAGCATCGTCGGCGGGCTTTATAGCCTCGGGTATTCTGTCGATGAACTTGATTCGCTTGCAGGGTTGATTGACTGGAACTCTATAATTGCAATTTCCAAAAGAGAGAACCGAAACACACTTTTTGTTGATCAAAAAATTACCGACGATAAAGCCATTTTTTCCCTTCGTCTGGATGGCTTAACACCTTTAATTCCGACTTCGATTAACGACGGGCAAAAGCTGCTGAACCAGCTGAATCTGCTCGCTTTTCAGTCACCTATCGGGATTAAATCAGATTTTGACGAGTTGGAGCACCGTTTCCGCGCTGTGTGCACCAACTTAACGGACGGTGAGCCGTTTGTTATTGGTAAGGGATCACTTTCCCGGGCGATGAGGGCAAGCTCCAGCGTTTCCTTCTTTTTATCACCCGTTGAATATGACTCGGTGCTCCTTGCCGATGGTGGTTTGGTTGCGAACATTCCTGTTTCAATCACACGATCTTTTGCGCCAAACGATCTGATAATTGCCGTAAACACCACAAGCCCACTAAGCCCGAAAGACCTTCTGAAATACCCCTGGGTGCTGGCTGACCAATTCGTCAGCATCCCAATGAAAAAACTGAACGAGAGGGAACTTAAACTTGCTGATATTTTAATTGAACCGAAAATCGGCAATAAAAATGCTGCAGAGTTTACCGGGTTCGATTCACTTGTTACAGCAGGTTATCAGGCGGGGAAAAAAGTAGCGCCGTTAATTAAAGAGAAAATTGATTCCCTGATTGCCCTTACTTTCACGGGCAAAGATACGGTATTTGCAAATCTTCTCCCTGCTACAAACGACACCCTCGCTAAATTTATTCTCGAAAAAATATCAGTTAACGGAAAAACAAAACTTGTTGATATTTACACCGAGTTGATCGAAATTGATAAAGATAATGTGTGGAAAGAAATTTCCGCCTCAATTTATACCGATGAAAATTCAAAGAGTTACCTACGGGTAAATACCGTGAGCTACCCGACCGTGTCTGCTGTTCAAATAGTTATAGACAGCTCTGATGCTGAAATTTTCGAATCGTTCACCGAAGATCTGACAGGAAAACCTTTTTCACCTTACAACACTATTCGACTGATTAAAAAAATGATCAGGCAGGAGAGAGCACAAAAAAACGCACTCTTTTCGCTGAATAATGCAGAATTTAACCGGGAAACGGGCGTACTTACCTTAATTTTCGACGGCGGTAAAATCGGGAAAATTGAATTGGTGGGGCACACCAACACCAATTCCACGCTAATCTTCAGAGAGATACCCATAAGCCCCGGAAATTTGCTCGATTTGGAAGAGCTTCGCAAAGGGATGGAAAATCTTTACGCGACCGACCTCTTTGAAAACTTCACCGTGAATGTTATTAAAAAAGAGGGGATAAATATTCTGCAGATTGAAATCAGTGAAAAACCATCGCAAATTGCACGATTGGGTTTTAAGGTTGACAACGAGAACGCACCGCAGATTAACATCGATGTTAGGGATGTCAACTTCTTTTCTTCAGGAAGTGAGCTTGGGCTGATACTTTTCCTGAGTCAGAAAAAAATTTCTGCCGAGTTGGAATCGAGAGCCAACAGGATTTTCAACACATATTTTACTTATAAGGTTGAAGCACACTACACACACAGGGATATATTCAGGTACAGCGACGACCCACAAGGGAACCTTT